>JAABUK010004285.1_pt1 | contig 23350 bp, 34 predicted proteins | sample 5559141 | NCBI WGS metagenome assembly JAABUK01 (sample SAMN10711869, study PRJNA513367) | rock metagenome | isolation source: Antarctica rocks | place: Antarctica: Victoria Land, Pudding Butte nord | collected 2016-01-03
ATCGGTGCATTCTCGCATTCCGGGACCGTTGCTCTGACGTCTGAGCAAGGGGCTCTGCATTGGTATATCAGCCACGCAAAGCAATCTTGCTTTGTTATCTTCATATTACACCCTTCTGTCGCTCATTTGAGTATCTAACGTCTTTCCCCGAAGTCAAATTCGTCCTTCAGTCACTCGTTGCAGATATTTCCTGACAAAATGAGGTCCCTCTTTACCACCGCCCTCGTTCTCACACTAGCAGCGCCCTTCGTCTCTTCGCAGAGCCTGTCAAGTCTTCCAGTATGTGCGGTAAGCTGAATCACGCCTCCTTCTAAGGTGTCGAGCTGATTTTTCCTCACAGCAACAAGCTGGACTTACAGCTATCCAACAGTCCGGCTGTGCCATCACAGACGTCGCCTGTGTCTGCGCAAAGGCTACCGTCCTCGACGCGCTGCGAGCCGCCATCTCGCAGGCGTGTTCCGCGAATGATCAAGCTTGTACGCAGATCCGCGTATTGACCTAGATGAATATCGCTAAGACTCTGTTAGCCGCGCTAGCTTTCGCCAACACCCTATGTGGAGCTGCCGGCTCATCTTCGATCACCCCATCGGCCACATCTTACATGGCGGGTGTGGACAGCATGGCATCAAGCAGCATGCCAGAGAGCATGATGTCATCCATGAGCAGTGCTTCGGTCGCATACACTGCATATTCCGGGACCAGCACTTCCACCACCAGCATGATGAACATGACAATGACACCGTCCTCGAGCTCGGCGTCCACGAATATGAGCATGTCAATGTCAATGTCGAGGACTGCATCGACGTCACAATTTACTGGTGGAGCGCCGTCGAGAGCGTCATCGTTGGAGCGCGAATGGATCCTTCCAGCTTTGGGGATTGCTGGAATCGTAGTCTTTGCTTTCTAGCTTGATGGAGCCATGTGTGTTCTTCGAATTTTTGTTTAGATTGGACACTCTCAGAAAAATTGTTTCGGCGTTTTGTTCAGCTTTCATATCAGATTCCTGTACTCAGCGTTCTTTATCATGGTAATCTGAGTGCCCTTGACTTGATTTGGCCATGGTCCTCTTTCACATCAGCCGGTGAATTCGGTTTAAGCCTGTGATATATAGGTACTTGCAATGCAGAGAAACGTATCTTGTAAGCCGACAAAAAGGGGAACAATGGCGCGAAGGACCGCGCAACAGAACTCAAAACCTATCCTACGCACTCGACTCTTGCGGTCTATGATTTCCGCCCTTTCCCGAGTCCATCTCCGAGTGTGACTCCGGCCTAGGAAATTCCACGGGATATGTCAGACATACTTCTCGAACAATTCTTGGCTGCGCTGCCTTCGTTTTCCGACGTGTCATTGACGAATATCTTGTCGGTTCCACCACTCCGCAATGCCGGCATGGTATCATCACTTTTGTGTCTTCTTCTTCGCAATAGCATGAAAGCAATTAACATGAGATCTACCCGTACACCATGGGTCTCATCGGCTTCCCAAGAAACCACCCATCCCAGCCGCGTGAGGACGATCTCGCTGCAGTAGGGATGCTACGGCTTCTCTGCTTTTGTTCCGCTGAATTATCTTGTCTCGCATCATGCTAGTGATCTGGAAGCTCGTGGCCATCACTTAGGCTCTGTTCTCGAATCGGGGCAAAAAGTGAGGACACGCGATAACCAAATGTGTGAGAAGTGACGAGTAAATTGGAAAGAGCCGCATGCTATCAGGGACTGCATTATTGCCTTCGACTTCTTTCATCTCTCCGTCCGAACAGTCACCTGAGGCGACGTAGGAGTTGAATAATGCCAGAGACTCAAAAGGTGCTCGGATCTAATGGTTTGACGCCATGGTTGGACATGTAGGCCACTCTCGAATGAGTGGTCGGTTTCGACAACTTCTACCTGGCTTTGAATGACTCTTCAGACGTGTCTAGCATCCCCAATCGCTCTCTCCCTGTGTTGCAAGAGCCGCCACCGCGATTGAGATGAATTGGTGCTACATTCACTTTGCGGCTGATTGTCCTATATCTATCATTTGTGTCTCTGAGTAGCTCTCCTCGCTCAGCAACCTAGGGCCTTTTTAGAGTATGTTTCTTCGCACTTGTTTCATCAGATGTTTTCTCTCTCGTTGCTGCACTATTTTGGTCTTACGCTTGGCTACACCTGCTATCATTATCCCCAAGAGGCGAGATTTTCAGCCTTGTGGGCCAAGCCAAATTCTGCGGTAGGTCCTCCTTGGCGGCTTACTCAGCAGAGGCATATTTTCTTCGAAAAGCTGTTTCCAGATTGTTCAGAGCTCATTCGAGGCTTCCAAGGTCAGAAGCGCGGAATTCTTCTGGCTTGAACTTGCTTTCTCCGCGTCTTGGAAAAGCCGTCAGTCGTCAGTGGTTCGTTATGTCTTTTTGAGATAAATTGCGTCTGCTACCTCTTATAGAGTGTTGATGACATCTGTACTTGATTGCATTATGTTCACCCATACGGTCTTCACCAGGAGCCTGCCAGAACTGCAGTGTGTCACTTTCCCAGGCTCGTCTTCCGTTTACTACCACAACACGACGACGTTCGTTATCCCAAGTAGCAAGCCAGTCTCGGATGGGGCTTTCCTCGCTGTTAGCTCCGTCTTGGAATCGTCAAGCGAAGGCCAATTTCCAATGTCCCGCTCTATGGACAGAAGAGACTGCTGGCGTTTGAGAAGATTGTAGACCTGTCATAGACCTCCAAAACTGTGCCGCAAGCAATGATTGACGCTGCTTGGGGGAATGCTCATGTCAGTCTACCCTGAGGAGCTATTTCTCGATATCTCTTGAACCATTCCGCCGCACTTTCTCAGGAAGTATTTGTAAGAAACGCAGCCTGGAAAGCCAAGACAAGCTAAGTGACCCCATCCATCCATCTGTTCTAATTGAGGCCTCTCACCAACGCGATATCATCCACAAGACACTGGACGAGGATCATTAGGAGCGCGCTTCCACGTGGGTATGAATTTTCCTAGCTAATTCCGGAAGTGGGTTGAAGGGCAGAGTTGCTCATCACATCCCAGGGCCAGGATTTTCGGCACAGATGTGATGAGCGGCTACGCGTGCATCAGCAACCAATCACCACCACGCCTCCATAGGCGCCCCGAAAGAAGCTTCAACCACTTACAGTAACTCCAGCATCTTGCTCGAGACGTCGGCCCATCGACTTCAATCTCCTCAAGCCACTTACCAGGCACAAAACTTAGTTGAGCGATCATGCAAGGAACCACTTCTGATGTGAGATGGTTTGTGATGGACTCGAACGTCTCCTCCGTCTCCGCTGCCACAAGCGCCAGCCAAGTCCCAGGCCATTCACAGTCCCTTCGTCTGGAGATCTCGAAACTGTTCCCTTTCATCCTGTCTTTCATTGCCGTATGCTTTTGTGAAGACAAGTTCTGTTCCTTCTTTCCTCTTCGTAGTGTACGTGGAGCCCAGACTCCATGACTTCGCGCGCAGAACATTCTTTTCGCAGTTATTGCACAGCCTTTGGGTGCACATTGAAGCATTGAGCAGTTTGGTAACCCCGACTCGAAACCCGATCTCGCCATCACCATGGCATCCAGTGCGCAATTCCAGCTTTTCCCTCCTCCACCGCCCAAGATCAACACCACTATCGACCAGAACCCTTTTCGCAGAAGCAAATCCAAGGCTTCTACTCAAGGCGCATCTTTCCCGTTACAAGCGCTCGTCAAGTCCCCGGACGTCGAGAGCGTTATCATACAGATCATTGAGGAGCCGCGCAAGATCCAGCCTTTACCACAAGCACGTATTGCACCGCTAAAAGATCGAAGTCCGAGAGTCGACCGAGGCGTTGAGGCTGTCTACGATGCACCTGTCAACGTCGCAGCCTCAGTACGATCTTCACCTCCACCTCCGCCTCCAGCTCCAGCATCAACCATCTCTGCTTCTCCAACCCTCGTTAGAAGCAATACCCCTGTTTCGGAATCACAACCGAATTCGCCGATTGTGCTAATGCGGTCAATGTTTCCCACATATAACCCCAATATTCCACTTAATCAGCAACAGTATTATCCCCAACGGGACGCAAGCGTACAAGGACAAATCACCTCCAAAGAAGAATATAGCCCACACCTAACTTCACCTTCGCAATTGGACGAAGTACTCGGAGCAAGGACTGCGCCATCAAGTGTACTTGATTTTCCCATGGACGATGTAGCTATCAGGGTCCCAAAATTTTCGTCTACTCAGGAACTCGATAGGCTATGGGAGGCGACCAATGGTCAGGAACCCGATGCAGTCATCTCGGGATTCGATCTCCAGATGTCACGGTATTTGTCCTGCTCTCCAAAGAGCCCAAGCGAAAGCTGATTTCTCCTAGCGTCGAGCCTGCTACGTTCACGTTTGGATCCACGCCATCGCTGCCTTTTTATACTCTTCAAACGTACAGTACAAATGAACTGTCCATCCACCGAACAAATCCTCGAAAGCCAACTGCTAAGATACCCATTCTTCTGCTGTCCCTCGCACCAGAAGCTCGACGGCTTCCGCCGAACGATGGCTTTGTCACGTATATTTTCCCTAAACTGGCAGCTATGCTTGCAATCGATCAGAGCAATGAGCTTGCGGCAGAACACGGCCTAGCTCCAACGCACCGTGATGAAATACAAGCAGAAGCGGTGGCGAGAGCAGCAGCGCAGGAATCTTGCGGCCTGACCTGGAATGAGGCTGGACGACGATATGAACTGGCGCATCCAGCTATCGGACGAGGTCCGAAGAAGAGTCCTCGCTTTGCGCAATCCCCCACTTCACCGCTCGGAGCCGAACTTCCTGTGCTTCATATTACCGTTTCGTCTCATGCACTTTCATCACCTCGAGGCATGACGACCACACCACCGGTCATTCTAGTCACCGATCCCAACCGCTCATCGACCACCTTCTCGACGCCCGCTGATACCCGGGTTTCCACACTGCCGGTGCATGAATCTGATGAGCCTCTTGCATCTCTTGATTTCGGCACCATGACGCTTCGTATCTCTGCGAAATTGATTCTTCAGCTCGTGCCTAGCCTCTATGCTATCGACTCCCTTGTCTCTGCCATCTTCGCAATTGCCGTGGCAGACGAGGCCACCAACCCCATCATGGCTCAGATGGATCTCTGGACGCCAAGACTTTCACCCGTTGCCCCTGGCAGTGTCTTTGGTGGTGGAAGCGTTGGCGGAAAGAGCTATGCCGGAAGCGCGTTGTATGCCACTCTGGCAGAGAGAGAAGAAGCCGAGGAAGAGGCCAGACTGATGAGGCAGGTACATGCCAAGGATGCGAGAGACAAGAACAAGAAGGGTGGCAAGAAAGGCTTTTGGGGGAGAAAACAAAAGCCGGAGAAAAGCCAGGCGAAGAAAATTCTAGTAAGAGAGTTTGACCTTGAGAAATTGGGCCACTATCAGAGTGGTAATCGCGAGGGCCAGGAGCTTCCTGGGGTCACTAGGTCAGTGCTCAAGGGCATGATTTGGCTGTTACAATTCATCGTCTGGAGTCTGACGACGCTGGTCAGACTACTGGCCTGGATCTTGGTTGGAATTACGAGGGCGGCCACCAGCGAGAAGTTCTAGTCGAAGCTCGCTTGGTACGTTGGCGTCTGTAACGCTTTGTCAAGAGGAGTGCAACGATCATGAATGTGATGGCGTTAGGCATAATCCAGTACAGAACAGACGGTCCTGCTTCGGGCGTTTGTCGGGCAGAGGCACGAGTATCTGTGCACCGGGCCTGTTACATACCTAGATGGACATTGATCTATTGCACTTGACCTTGACACCATTCTGCCTGACAGGATTAGTTGCAATGCTTGATCACGTCCCGATCTGAAGCTTGAACCATTACCTGTGTCCATATTTAGTCACCGTGTGGGCGGTTCGGCCCCGAAAGCACAGACCCGCGCGCACGCCGTCATTGTGGCCTCCGGGCTGTTGCCGCCCCGAAACTTAGCGGCCCCTTATCGCGCCCTGATGTTGAAACATCTTCTCACCACCATCCCAATTTATCCACCCTCGGAGACCACTACTCCAGAGTCCATACGTATCCAACATTCACCAGATCACGATAGACGGAGTCTCCTGCCAAAGATCGCCATGTCCACGTGCAAGAATGTGTCGCATGCATTGGTCATGACTTGTGAGGAGATGCTGTGCTCGAGCTCGAGAACGATGCCCTCTACGTTGATATGGAAATAGCTTTGCCAAACGTTGGCCCCCAATCCGCAGCAGTCCCGGGATTGTGGATCTGGACTTCTCAGGTCTGTGGTCATAGCTTCGAGCCGTCATAACGGTCTGTCCTCGAAGGATGCTGCATACGCTTTAGCCATCTGGAGGTTTGTTGGTTTGGGTTTCACATATCATTGCTGCTTTCTGAGTGAGATCCTTCAGTTCATCGCAACGGAGGCTTCAAATCACCCTCCGTGTTCTTTGGACTGCTGATTCTGTTTGCATTACTGGTGTGAAGTTGCGATTGTGCTCGTCGAATTTCCGTTGTGTCTTCCTTGCTGTGCGCTGGAAATGTCGAAACCGTGGGATCTTGTCCCCGGTATCAGCACCGATAACCTCAGATTGCACCCCGAGAAGCCGACGCACGACGATCAAGAGCGCATCCTCGGAGACAGCTTTTCAGCGTTCGAGAGGTCCACGCGACCAGGCAATCGGCACCTTATCGCTGGATTCATCTGTGTTGTGCTCCTGGCTGGAGCCATTGGAGGAGGTCTGGGCGGTGGCCTGGCAGCTCAACAACGACAGTGAGCGATGAACTACACCTTGTCATGTTCTTCCCGTCATGACTGACTCATGGTTTAGATGTACCGCAACAACCGCAGGAGACGATTCAAGAACAACCACAACCGTCACTGTCACCGCGACCATCCCCACCTCTCCCTCATCCACGCCACCCCCGTCAACACCATGCAATTCCTCCATATCATATACTCCCAGGAACCCTTTAAACCCGGACAAAGCCTACATAATCAACAGCACCGCCCTAACCTACACCCTCCTCTGCTCGCAAAATCTCCCCTCCTCTCCCACCCAGAATCCTCTCCTCACCGACATCCAACAAATATACGCGTACAACGTCTCCTCCATATACGCGTGCATAGACGCATGCGCTCTCTACAACTACCAAATACCGTCCGTGGCATTCCTAAGTGGGAGAGGGATCGACGTTCCCGTTGGGTCGGACAGATTATGCAGCGCGGTGAGTTTGGGGCCTGGGCTGAGGGGCACGCCAGGGAGCTGCATGTTGAAGACGAAGAGTGAGAATGGGCCGAGGATCAGTGAAGATGGGGATGCGAGGTTTGAGAGTGCGGTGCTATATTGGCCGGATACAAGGTCACCGACGTGATCCTTTAGGGGTTGGGAAAATATGATTGTAATGATACCAAAGGTACTTTCTTGTTCAAAGGCTCGCATATTCGTGATAACCACACCATGAGCTGTTCTTCAGTGACTGTCTACCAATCCCGGTCGACTGCAGCAGACTCCTGGTTGACCTGCGGAAAAGCCCAGCCTGGCAACCATTGTTTCCCTCCTTCAAAATACCCTGCTCAAGGATTGAAGGGATTTTCGTCGTAGCTCTGGGAAGGACGGCAACGTCGCTGGCCCCCCCTTCCTCTTCGCCGTCTCAATTCGGCCACTCAACCCGTCATTGCAACCTCTTCTCTCGCGGTAAGCTGCGTGAGTAAGAAATGCGATTGTACTGCACACATCCAGGCCGGCAACCGCCGACATCCAATTACTGGGTCCGGTATTCTTTCCCCCTCCTTCGCTCCAGCGGAAGGGCAGAAAGAGGCCTGCTTGGCGTCGAGGGGCGGGTCTCGGCGCGGAGGAAATCCGGGGAATCTATTCAGCGGCGGACGAAAGCCTCCTCCGCATGGGACACGGCACTTTTTGCGCCTCCCATCTCCGAGGAAGTTCTTGACGCTCACCAGCAATTGAACTTTGAAACCTACAAAAGAACAGACCGAGGGCTTTGTCGCGCCCGAGCCGCATCAGCGGTTAATCCTGTCCACCTTGGCCTCTTGCCCCCCTACGCTCGCACGGAACGCGAAGTTCCCTTCATCAGTCTCCAAACCTGAGACAGCGCTCCAATTGACCTTTCGAGCCGAGTGCCGCACATCAGTAACAGCACCGACCGTACCGCTGGCCTTCTTGGTGATCGACTTCTGATTCAAGCCTGCTTACGGGCGGACGCCCTTTTCAAAGTCCCTATCTTTCTCCCTTGCCGAATACAATCTTTCCTACAATGGCGCCCTCCATGCCTACCTCGAAAGACGACCTCCCCTCCCCTTCAGACCTCAAAGACAAACTCCCCTCAACCTCAGACCTCAAGTCCAAAATCCCCTCCAAAGACAACCTGAAAGCTGAAGTCCAACAAGCCAAAGCATCCGCAACCTCTCAGCTCCGCAACCTCGTCGCCGGCGGCGTCGGCGGCATCTGCGCTGTCGTCGTCGGCCACCCCTTCGACCTCGTCAAAGTGCGCATGCAAACCGCCGAACGCGGCGTCTACAAATCCGCCCTCGACGTGGCACGCAAAACCATCGCCCGCGAAGGACTGGCCCGAGGCCTCTATGCCGGCGTCTCCGCCCCCCTCGTCGGCGTAACCCCCATGTTCATGGTCTCCTTCTGGGGCTACGGCGTCGGCAAATCCCTTGTCGAGAACTTCTCGTCGGTTCCCTACCAAAACGGAGTCCCGCAATACAGCGTCGGCCAGATCAGCGCCGCGGGCTTCTTCTCCGCCATCCCCATGACGCTCATCACCGCCCCTTTTGAGCGCGTCAAAGTCCTGCTTCAGATCCAGGGCCAGAAACAGCTCGCTCCAGGCGAAAAACCCAAATACGCCGGCGGCGTAGATGTCGTGAGACAACTCTACCGCGAAGGAGGCATCCGCTCCGTCTTCCGCGGCTCCGCCATAACCCTCGCGCGCGACGGCCCAGGCTCAGCCGCTTACTTCGCCTCCTACGAATACGTCAAGCGCAGCCTCACTCCCAAAGACGCAGACGGAAACGCAACCGGCCAGCTTAGCCTGCCCGCCGTGCTGGTAGCCGGAGGAGCCGCCGGCGTCGCCATGTGGATCCCCGTCTTCCCCGTGGACACGATCAAGTCGCGGCTGCAGTCGGCGGAGGGGCGGCCGACCATCGCCGGCACGGTAAAGGGCGTGTGGAGGAGTGGTGGGCTCCGGGCCTTCTTTCCAGGGTTTGGGCCCGCGATGGCGCGCGCGGTGCCGGCCAATGCGGCGACGTTTTTGGGGGTCGAGTTGGCGCACAAGGGGATGAATTCGTTGCTAGGGTCGTAACGTAGCGTGACGTGGTGAAGGAAGGGGAAAGGAGGGGGGAGGTGGAAATAGCAATGGAAAGGAGAAGCTGGGGCGTGGGATTCATTCTGGTGTGAAAGTGGCAGGGGCATGCGATACAGCTGAGAGATCAGATGGAGAGGACAAGATCGAGAAGGAAAAATGTCCATACTATATATATATATATATATACATACACATACAGTTCCAACCAGCGAGTCAGCATCAGGCAGAAGCGCATCCCTACGTCAAGAATGGAAGGCAACGATTGCATTGCGAGGCGCCCTCACCAAGTCGACTTGCATTCATGCATGAGAGGAAAGAGTAATTATGTTGGCACAACAACAAACTTTCCCTTTCACCGCGATCAGCACAAGTAACTGACCAGTGCGAGGCGATATAATTAACTAGTCAGACTTCCCTGCTGACAATGGAATCGCTTTGTTGGGCGAATGAAGTGACTGCATCAGCTTTGTGAATGGTAGTCACCGTGCTTTGGACCAGTGACTATTACTCCACCACCCTGTTCGAGTCCATGCTTGCTGCGCAGAGAGGCGCATAACTATAATAGAATAGACCTTGGTTTGAATAGGTAAAGGAAAGACATCTTCTCTCCCTCGGCCCAGAATTCGCAACTCTTTGTTGTGAAAAAGCCGAAGCTCCTTTGAAAGCCAGCGAGTATCACCTTCAACCCCTTTCTTACTACCTCGACGCGTCACGCCTGTTTCCCTAAAAGCAAAAACCTTCTTCGATCCCTCCCTTTGTGGTCATACCCATGCCCACCTCCCTCACCGCTCACAAAACTGCCCAACTACCCCCGACCCACCCCACCACCCCCGCGCTACCCATCAAAAACACAAGCACCCCCAATACACACGCCGTCAGGACCCTCTTCGGCGCACTGGCCCTCCAATCCCCCGCCTGCATCCCCCCTATCATCTTCCCCGCATCCCCATCCTGGACACCAACGCCCTGCGTCCCAAACAGGACCCAGAAAACAATGGCGAGGACAGTTAGGGTCAAGACCAGGCATACAGCGGATGCAATACGAGGCAGGGAGAAGGAATGGTGCAGCTCGACCCTCGGTACCGCGGGCACTCGAGACGAAGTCGAAGTGGAAGAAGGAGATGAGGAAGGAGACGAAGGATTAGATAGCGGAGGTCTTGGAGGCGGGGCCCTTGGATCAACGAATGCGGGTGTGCGCGGTATTCCATCCGCGGAGAAATAGGGATCGGAGGCGTTACTACCAGACCGATTGCGGCGGGATGATGAGGTGTTGTTGTTGTTGTTGGAGGTGAGGCGCGGCTGGTGTTTGCGAAGCCATTGGAGCCAGGTTTTTCGCTTGTGGCCGGATTTAGGGTGGGCGAGGTGTTTGAGGAAGGAGGCGGCGTCGAAGGGGATGGTTTCGCTGGGGTTGAGGGCAGAGGAGGGAGAGGATGGGAAGATGAAAGTGGCGTTTGAGAGGGTTCGGGCGGTGAGGAAGCGGATGGGGAAACCTAGGAGGGTGTGGTTGTAGGTGTGGCGGACGAGGGAGAAGAGGGCGCGGTCGTCGAAGGTGCTGCGGTCGTAGATGGGGATGGTGAACATTTTTGTTGCGAAGGGATGCTTTGCGAGGGAGAGTTCGAGGATTAGAATTTCTGGGGGGGATATTTGGGAGACGATGAGTGACGGGCTTGAGTCTTTCTCTTTTGTCGGTAAAAGCGTGTTGGTGGTCTTACTTGGGCTAATTGGAGTTCGCGGATCTGCTATGGCAATGCTATGATGTCTGGTGGGATAGGGCGTGCTGACTACAGAATCTCTGAAGAGCTTTTTCTGGTTGGCCGTATGAATGATTTCCATATTCACTGGACGGATAGTAACCTTTCGGTTTCTGCGGTGAGGTAGAGGAGGGGCGGAGGTAGCTCGGTGAAGCCCGATAGTGTCGAGTCGTGTAATTGGGTTTGATCGTAGCGCGTCCAGGGGAGATATGGACAAGCGACTTGAATCTGGTCGACCCAGACGGAGAGTGCCGAACCCACCAAGAGGCGAAGGCAGAGTATCAAGCGCTTCAGCCCTACTTGGGGTATTGGGGACCTCAATCACTAGTGAAGAATCAAATGAGCTGGGTGGTGATGGTGTTGACGGTGCGAGAGCTGTAGTTGATGCTTTCTCCACCTCATTCGCGGTAAGGGCATTTAGAGCGGCTACTGTACCACTGACGGACAACATTGGATCAGACTTCTCTCCTGCAGGCGTCAAGTCAAGCAGGTTTTTCAGTTTTATGCCTAGAATCTGTTCTGCTTTGCTGTGGGACGGACCTGGATTGCGAGGTGGCGCGAGTAGAGCTGACTCGTAGAACCTGGTCTGACGAAGACTCCCGTTGGAAGAGTGATGCTCTACCAACTTGGGGCGTTGGCCCCGAAGACTGCTTGCTCGACTTGCAGTACGAATAATTGTTTCACCCTCGCTTTCGGAATCGCTGTCGAAGAACGAGCAAGGCTCGTCAGGTCTGGAAACAGGAGCAGCAGGTAGTTCGATAGGATGAGCTTCGATCTGGGGAAGTTCTGTAGATGTAGAAGCTGCGCGTTCTTCGTTAGTCCCGGAGGACTCTGATGTCGGAGTGCTATTGGACAACAACGACGTGCTCTCAGGACGCCAGAAATTGACAATTCCTCCACGCCATGATTGACGAGCTCGACCACTAGTGTTTGCGGTATAGTTCGAATCTCTGGTAAGCAAAGTGGGTGCTTCGGAGAAGTTGGTACTCGGAACAGGAGACTGGAGCTCTTCAATATCCGTGGCAATAGTTTCAGAAGTTGGCGTTGCTGGACGGCCGTTGACATGGTCAACATACTCTTTATGACCCTCATGTTCTTCATCCTCTCGATGCTTGACCGATGTGTGAGTACTTGCAGGAGGACTCCTAGGGGCAGCTACCAGGGTTGGAGAGCCGCTGGGCGCTTCCCCTGTCGCTACAATCTCGTCGACGGATTGTTGATCTGCCATATCGCTGACTTTGTCCGAGGGAGTTGAACCAACAGTATTGAGAGGGCGTCCTGCGAAGGATATTGCCAGTACCTCGCCTGACGGCCGGATCCGGTTGTGCTGCGTTCAGCATCTTGAAAATGTTTGCCGGCAGACATAAAGACCGAAGAAGCAACAAAGAAAATAGATCTAGATATCGCTGGCAAGAATAACTTAGTACTTGCTGATAATTCCCGTGCAGCCTGCCCGGCAATCTTTTCCCTAGGATGGATGAGATCATGTCGTCTAAGAGCCACATTCCAATCAACCGCGAAATTTGGCCGGGCAATAAGGGCAGACATCAAATTCTTCGAATAGCAATGCCGTCAAGCTCGGACCATCTCGCAGCTGCTCTGGCTCTAGGTCAATTTCTTCCGCATTTAGAAATTGACGATCGCACTGAGAACAGTATTTAGAAATTCCTGGCTCCTGAATTGCAAGTAAAGATAAGTTGCATCGTGCTATACTTTGGTCAGCAATCAGCACAAGATCGATCGACTGTAAGACGTACTGTACTGGTGTCCAGTCTCACATCGTGCTCTGCTAAGGTTGTGCTCATCGAATAGGATGAGAGCCTGACAAATTAAACAGGTCTCGATGTCAGAAGCTGGCGGAGAGTCGATTGGCAAAGCCTCCTCCACCTCCATGTCATCTCGATCGAGCTGTGATTCTGATGTCTCGTGCAATCGATAGAAAGCGAATTGGGCTTTTTGCCTCATCCCTTGGTTGTCTAAATGAGCTGCATAGGCCGCTGAGATTCCAAGTAATTGTCTATCAATCATCAAGGTGAGTGGGAATCTGTTGGCAGCAGATAAAGTCCAGCTGCAAATTCTATGAAGGACATTCATAGGACTGACTGCAGTCATTTCGGGAGGCTGAGCACTGTCCATAAGCTCAGGCCTAGGAGCAAACAGGATGGTACACTTTTCCAGTGACGGTGTAGTGTATTCTACCATATCAGAAGGATGGATGGTTATGCAGGCTGCATCTTGAGTATCGCTGGCGGCGAAGCCCCAATCCCGTACTATGGAGTTTCCGTCCAGGCTGTGATTAGAGTCAAATTCGATGCGGGCTTCCTCCATTTTCTTTTTCAATTCCAGGTTTGCGGGGACGCGCTCATTTGGCGGATCACCAAGACCATGACCATTCTGTGGCCTTGAATCCTCCAAGCAAGCTAGATTGAGTTCAATATCGTGCTCCAAGAGATCCACAGAGCCATTTTCTGTCGGATGAAGGCTTGCTTGGACTTTTATGCAACTTCTTCGTCCCCGTTGAGTGACATGGATGAAAGATATAGAAGAGTTGTTGTTGAGATCAGTCCACAACAGGCTCGAAATTGGACATTTGCTTGTCATCGCCTTCTGAAATAATGACGCTACGCGTAGCATATCACAATTCATAGGTACTGCTGGAAGGTTGACGTGACCAGTGACTGCCACGTTCCATTCCACTTGGCCTTTCCTCTTCGATTTCGAAACCCTCAGGATGATAACAGCTTCGTCATCGTTCGCCACGGCAAGGTAAAAAGCTCCCCACTTCGATGTAAAGGTTCGACCACCACCATCCTGAAGTATCCGATATGATGGACTCCATGCAAATGCCCGAATCCTTCTCCTGTGTCTGTGAACGTCTTCGCCTGCCGCCCCGACCCAACCAAAGTAATCACCCAGAGAATGATTTGCCACAGCTACCCTGGTCCATTCTCCAATTGTACCGTTGGACTCCCACAGGCTCAGAACATGGTTACTGGTCATTAAACCAAGCATGCTTCGCTTGTGTGTCCCGATCCCAGGTGGCGACCAAGCCACCCCTGCAACAGTGGACAATGATTGCTCTTCGCCAATTGAGAAATTGTAAGAAGGAGCGGGTTCCTGACTGGGCCACTCCCGCTGTCTGAAGATGTTAGTTTGGATGCGGGCAGAGTGCCAGTGCCGCAGTCCAATGGTTGTGTGACCTGGCTGTGTATTCGGTATCGGAGCCTGCTTTGGGGTCAGAATGTGGACATATTCGCCAGTTGCGACAGCAAGCTCGCCATCACTTGACCACGAAATGCAGTTAGTGCAAGATGGCCAGCCGTTCAGGACGATTGGGTCAAGAGCTGAGTCTGAAGAAGCCATCTTGCTTTTGCGGAAAAATTACTCAGCTTTAAGAGATGAGAGGCGGACAAGATTATTGAGAAAGAAAGCATGAAACCTTGTTCAAAATTCAGATAGCATCCCACGAGGCAGTGTAGCGCAATGGATGGAAGAGCTCTGGGACTTTCCTAGGTCTCATAAAAGTTCAGCTCATGGAAGCATTCCAGGAGCTCCAATGGTTTGTCATCTGAACATTGCAACTCAGCTTTGTGTACAAGACTATGCAATGAACCATCATCTCCAAGGTGGAATTCTCGTGATTTCCTAAGTTCTTGGAACAAATCGTTCCCATGTAGTTCAGATACCGCCAAGGATGGAACATTGCTTATATAATCCGGACGTGAAGCGGGAGACACCGGCCAAGTGAAGCACCGTCATCACTTCGATAATACTCGTTAGCTACAATGAAGAGATGCACAATCCTCGAGAGGAGATTCGATACGCTACACAGAACTACTCAGCGACCTTGACAACAACCTTCCCCCTAGCATGTCCTCCATCCACCCTCTCAAAAGCCTTCTCATAGTCCTCTAATCCCCAAACACTATCCACCACCGGCCTACACTTCCCCTTATCCACCAATTTCGAGATCTCCGCCACCTGTTGACCATTCGGTTCCATGATGAAGAACAAGCTTTTCACATGCTTCTTTCCCAATTCCTCTGGTTTCCTCCCCTCTGGTGGCTCAACGATACTGATCAGAGTGCCCCTCTCTTTGACACAATACCACGCCTCCTCCAACGTCGTCCCTCCCACAAGATCAATCACGATATCCACTGTCCCCTCCTTCTCGGCCCACTGCTTCAAACTCAACATTCTATAATTTAATGTCTCCGAAGCTCCCAACCCCCTGGGAAACGGATCATGCTCCGCATTCCCAATCTGCGCCACAACCTCCAACCCAGCAATCCTCGCCAATTGCACGAGCCAAACCCCCACCCCACCCGCCGCAGCTGTCACAAGAATCCTCTTCCCCTTCGCACCCGGATCATCCAAGCCCCTCACTCCCGCATGCTCAAACAAAGCCTGCCATGCCGTGATAGCTGACAGCGGCACCGTAGCCGCCTGCACCCAATCCAGGTTCGTTGGCTTGAGCGCCATCTCCTCCGTCCGCGCGATGGTGTATTCGCGGTAGTTACCCGGACGGGAAGCGCGCGTACGGGCGTAGATCCCATCGCCGGGGTTAAAGTGAGAGCCAGGTGGTGAGGTTATGACTGTCCCGGCTAGGTCATAGCCAGGTGTGACTTGCTTGTCTGGGTTCTCGGCGAAGATGACTTCTGCAAAGAGAATGGGCCATTTGAGTTCGCGAGCGCAGAGAGCGGTGGTTTTGACGTGGAGATGATCATTCTTTGCAGGATCGGGTGTGGGGACGGGATAGGAGGTGCTGAGGTTGAGGCTCTCGGAAGGGATGTCAAAGACGAGGGTTTTGGCTGTGGAGGGAGGATGCTGGAGCGTGGTTGATGTGGCCATGGTGGGTCTGCAACATGCCAGGTGGTGCTGGAAGGTTTATGACGGAGATTTCTGGAGACGTGCGATCAAATTTCGTGAGTCTTCAAGCTTATACATCATTCGTAAGAGGTGAGCTTGTGATCAAAACCCGGCCATTGACCCAATCAGGCCAATATTCCAAAACCCTCATCTTCCGGCACTGGGAACCGAATGCAACGAAATAGCTCAGAGGACGCCATTCCATCCTTGGGAAGTACATGCTGATGTGAAGTGCAGAAATATAACGATACATGGTAGAGTCTCGTGTATGCAGGCCATCAACCGACTCGGCAAACCGCGGGATTATGTAAGCTGTGCTCGGATTCTCGGGTGATTCGGGCTTGGCGCGAGGAGGAAGATATGGAGCACTTCGTGATAGTCTGACCTGGCGTCAGAGACGAGCTTCCTATGAGGCTTTTCTGCTGATTTTGCAATGTAGTGGACCTTCGGGAGAGAACATTCACTAGGCTGGTGACAGTGTGGACATGCAGGGAGGCAAACTGACGACTTCGGTGTCTAGTCCTGTCTTTGTTCTTGCACCGGCAGTAGAAAGCGAACATGGGAGCAACAGCAAGACAGAACAACTCGAATGAGCATAAAAGACGCATGATTCCAAACACCAATGACTTACCAGAATCTCGATGACTGTCAACTGTCTAACCAATCTGCAAGGGCTCAAAACTAATCCTTTATGTGGCAAAGCTTCAGTAGGCCACTTGCCTTATCCAGCTCAGACTCGACAGTGGCAGGATCGGCTTCGGCAAGCGAACGACCAGGTTCAGAAAACCAACTCAACGAACTTCGCTTATGTCTTCTCCGCTCGTTCCGCTCACGGTAGAACGTTGCAGGATGCATCGCTCTTCGATGGCTTGTCAGTCCTGCTTCCGTGAAACTATTCTCACTAAGACACCCTGCGACATTGCATTTGACACGGCGCTCGGAATGATGGGTCTTCATGTGTCTTTCTGTGTCCACAGGCTTCCCGCTGCAGAGTTCGCATTTTGTTGGAATACAGAAGGCGCAGTTGACACATAAGCCATAATGAACAAGCCCCTCGATGGTCGTTCCACAATGCCGGCAGCAGGGCTGAAGGCCTTTAATCTTGGTTTCGTCTCGTCTTGCTTCTCTATGTTCTCGCGAGTTTGCACCGGGAGTCGTTGTAAGTATTGGACCTTCGACGCACTCTGGTTCCTGTCATCTTTCAGCTCATGAGCTGAATGTTCCCACATTCTGTCTCACCTGCTTGATCTGAAGCTGCGTGGCCGATTTCCTCTCAATTGCTTCGTTGACTGTTGGCTGAGGCAAGTCATGGGCGCGCTCCTTTGCATCGGGTTCCACTTTTTCCGCTTCAAAATCTATCGCAACCTGGCTGGGATGCTTGAAATATGCTGTGAAGAATTCTGTCAGAGGCGCATCAGGATTGTCAAGGAACTGGCGATCCTCAGGCCACTCGTGGATTCGCGGGTTGAGTTGCTGAGCATCATTGGCGATCCATTCTGGATCGAGAGCTATGGCACCTGCCACATGATTCGTCGGAACAGTCTTGTCAACCCGGTTGAAACCCCGATTCATTGCGGAAGGTGGGAAGAAGTACAATAACCGGTAAGATACTGGCCGTAAAAGATGGATGCAAACTTGAAACTATGGGCTTTGGGTATATAGCTGTGTCTCCGAGCAAAAAGGCAGAAACGCGAATATGGTCCTCCTCAGGCACGGCAGGCAAGCCAGGCACAACCAACGACGTCTGCATCCAGAAGGTAGGAGCAAGACGGTCCTCCAAGGACGCGCACCGTGGAGAGAGCTGAAGGAAGGTGACGCTGATACTCGTCCCAAAGGCCAGAGGATGAATCAAGCAAAATATCTTAATAGAATTAACTTTCATTCGACTAGGTATCCTAATGAGCAACGCTTCAGCATCTATGCAACCAATATGTGAGCGCCAACCTGGTATTTGCATGATGTACTAATCAACCAGGCCTTTGCCCCCCACCACACCAACACTTGACATCACCGTCGCGTTCGACTTGAACAATAATGTCCATATTTTTGCTTCGCAAATAGTCAGATACGCGAGTCCTAACATCGTCTGGATCCGCATGTTGTGATACAATGACGTGAATCACGCCGAGAACAACCTGACTGTCGTCCTCGTGTTCGGCGTGAAGGCTATGACCGGTACCTTGGTGCTGATGGTGAGAGTGATCATGCGTGGGGGAATGATTGTGCTCGTCATGGTCATGATGGTCGCGATGATCATGAGAGTGTTTGTCATGATTGTGGTGTCGGTGTTCTTGCTCGGAATCTTTCTTCCCAATGTCATCCAACCAAAATTTTGGTACGGTGTATCCAACGACACCACGAATCGTACTGACACCTGCAAGAATGTCCCTCAAGGTGTATTCAACGTCACTGGGTAAGGACAAAAGCAATTTCTTCCCGCTGCTGAAGACGAGTGGAACAGCTGATGCGAATATTAGTATTGCGATGGCGCAAGAAGCAAGTGGATCGAATCCGCTCCATCCAAAGTACCGCACGCATAAAGTGGATACCACGACGGCCACGGATCCCAGAGCATCGGCCATGATGTGTAGATAAATGCCGTACATGTTGTCACCACCATGATGATGATGGCGATGGGCTTGCTGGGGCTTCGCAGCTGAAGGTGTTGATGAGGTCGAATGACCGGAGTGAGTATGAGCATGACCTGCATGCGAATGAGAATGCCCACCATGGTTATGACTGTGGCCACCGTGCCCGTGTCCATGCTCGAAAGCCATGATTCCAACAAGATTGACAGCCAGACCGAGCGAGCTCACAATCAAGAGCTCCATCGTGCGACTCACATCGGACCCTTCCACCAGTCGTTCGATAGCCTCCCAGACAATCTCAATGCTGATGAGCATAAGAAAAATCCCATTGCCGAATCCAGCGAGGGTATCCAACTTGCCATAGCCGTATGGGTATTTCACGCTAGGAGGCCATTTGCTCATGACAGCAGCACAGAGACCAACCAAGAGCGCAAAGCAATCGAAGAACATGTGAATACTATCGCTAATCAGCCCTAATGAACCAGTCAAAACTCCGTAGGTCGATTGGACCAGCATAAAGGAGAGATTGAGCAGCATGAAGTAGAAGATTCGACGAGAGTCCTTGTCAGCCAATATGCCATGAAGTAAAGAGTAGCGCTCCGTTGATTGCAGCAGAATCTTTGTAGGAGCTGAGATGTTTCTGTCTCGATGCCGGCTCTGCTTCTCGCTTGCCAATGAGTGCTTATGCGGTAGACTGCCAGCTTCTGAATTAGCAACATCCAGCCCAACCGCCATGTAAGCCACGATCCCAAGGATTGCATCTTGCCAAAGTCCCTGAAAATTTGAGGAGATCAGAGCGTTGCCGATGATCGATGCAGCCAAGCCTGTCACGAGCGGGATCGGCGTTTCTCCAAATATGGAGATCTCCACTCCCGACAATGACCACATGGTAAGCAGGGAGACCGGAAGTAGAATTGCGGCGGACCAAGGAGTCTTCAGCGAAAGATCACAGAATTGGTAGAGTATGCCAGCAGCCGCCGCAGTAAGTATTCCAGAAATCAATGTGAGAGATGTCTCCTCCGCGGATGCGATCAGCGCAGAGGATGGCTTCCTCACTGGTAGAGGGAATAAAGGTTCAGCCCTATCCCATGGTGTCAATGGAACGGCAGAAGTAGATCTTGCTGAAGGAGGTGGAGACATGACAGAGCTTTCAGAAGCAGCCTCGACCAGATATGGTGGGTTGCAAAAGAAGGCAAACATAATCATCGCCAGTATCCCTGTTACAGAAGATAGCCATGAGCTCGAGGTATATTCAATGGCGGCCAGGCAAAGAAGACTGCAGAACGCCAGGGTCCAAGTCTTGCGCGCCAAGAGGCGCTTCCATCCTTGGAGATGGCCAAGGTCGAGATGCTCTTTGTTCATCGGCACCAGACGTGAGGATATTGTTACCAGCACCATGACCGAAACACTGAGGCCACCAAGCTGGAATGTTGCTATATAAGGTAGCGCGATACCGATCGCTCTTCGAGCTACTCGAGAAACGGTAGAAGAGTCGAATCTGATGGTTGATGCTTTGTTCGTATCTCCTGCCACACCCAAGCCTGATTTAGCATTCCACGATACCGACTTTTGTCTTCTGTATTTTCCGTATGCACCAAGGAGAAGAAGGATTATCGACGTAAGCACCAAGCTAATTACGAGATCGTTGAGAAGCTCACTGGTCGACGAGCCCAAAGGAACGGCCCTTGTAGCTGCGAAGAACGGTTCGGCGTGGCGGGCAGACAAGGAGGACGAAAGAACGTAAGGTAAGGGCAGAAGGATTCCGGCAAAGACATCTCGTAGGTACCGGCGGCGAGACCTGGAAAACGGTCAGCATACTGAGCCAGTCTTGTGAATGGCCAACGTTGACTTCGAGTCCATTTTGGGAGCGCCGATTTCCACTTTGCCGTCAACACGAGGAAACGCGTAGCTTTGGGAATTAACAGTGCTGTCTGCTCCGGTATCGCGAGTTGTAGCTTCTGTGCGCTTTGATACCCCCTTGAGTTGTCCGTTTGTGTAAAGGGAAGGCGCGCTCATAGATCCATTTGCTCCAAAAGATGCCCGATTCGCAAAGTCGTGTTCTCCACGCTTGTGACCGCTCTCATGAGCTCCAGTGTGATCATAATTGACAGATCTTGGATCTAATCGTTCGGAAGGAATGCGAGGAAGGGCAAACGGTCTTGCCAAACGTTGACTGCTGCGCTGGTGCGAGTGTGTGCGAGTGTGGCTGCGCGCATGCTGGGATGAATCAACGGTAGACATCAGGGGCACAGCAAGTGTCGATGCCATCTTCTCCAATGTAAGGCAGCCCTCATCTGCGACCCTTTAGTCGCCTTCGAGAGAGAAGACGCTGAGTATTCAGGCGGTGAAGAGGTGATTTTGCGTGTGGTAAATCATGACGAGCCGACCACAAATCTCCGCTTCAGAATCGAATGTCTCTTGGGAAGTTCTTGACAAGCACAACTCGAAGCAGCATCTCGCAGAACACGCTGGTTGACGATTGGCACGTACCCTGGAAATGGAGATAGGGGTAATTACCCCTGAGTTTAGCTGCGTTGATGTCAGTGTACATCTCTTATCCCTGCTGCTGGTCCAAGCTCCCTCCCTCGTACCGCAGTTCTCTCTCAACTCCACTTTTCTGGAGTATGTCAGCCACCACGTTGTGTGATAAGCCCTAGCAGAGGTCGTGAAGTCAGGGATTGATTGTGTTCCCATCAAGCTGTCTGGAATGTCTATGGTGGTTGGCTTATGGTAAGATGTTGCAGGTGTTACTCACTGTAGCTGCCGTACTGTCAACCATCTTCACCATCATTCTTGTCAGCCTTCCGTCACAGTACAAGGGCAAGTATAAAAGAAGTGAATCACGATCTGATGGGTCTTCTAGAAGAGCTTCTGTCGACCAGGCGTTCAGTCCTGCTGACGTCCAGATCCTGGTGCTTGGAGACATAGGTCGAAGTCCTCGAATGCAATATCATGCTACCAGTATTGCAAAGCACGGTGGACATGTGCAGCTCATTGGATATTGCGGTATTTCTTTGTGCACCCAAGCCCTGTCTCAAGCCTAACATCTGTACAGACACTCCTCCAAACCCAGACATCTCCTCCAATCCGAGCATCTCAATCATCCCGTTGCGCTCACTACCAGTCTCATGGCAAACGAGCAGCAAGCTGTTCTTCCTGTTTCTTGCTCCGTTGAAAGTTCTCTTTCAGATATGGTTCCTCTGGATCGTCCTCGGGTACTACACAAAGCCGTCAAAATGGATGATAGTCCAGGTAGGCTTTCAGCCCCCGATTGCAGACATTCAATTACTCTTTCATATCGACCCGTTTTATCCTATCCTTGATTAGCACTATGCTAATCTCTGTTTTTCCTAGAACCCTCCTTCTATTCCTACTCTCGCAATTGCCCAGATCATATGTTTCCTACGCCATACGCGGCTGATCATTGACTGGCACAATTTTGGCTATTCAATTCTTGCTCTTAAGCTCGGCTCTTCGCATCCTGTAGTGCGAGTCTCCAAGTGGTATGAGCGTGTTTTCAGTCAAGGTGCTACTGCACACTTTTCCGTCACACACGCCATGGCCCGCGTTCTCAAAAACGAGTTCAACCTACGAGCTCCCATTATTCCACTTCACGACCGTCCAGCCAATCACTTCCAACCCATCGACGCCCACGACCGAGCAGCCAGGTTAGGAACCGTTCTGCCCCTCGCAGAAGCATCAACACCACTCCTGGCCGGCAAAACCCGCCTCCTCGTCTCCTCCACCTCCTGGACACCCGACGAAGACTTCTCCATCCTCCTTCAAGCCCTCTGCATCTACTCCGGAAAAGCACTCACCACACACCCGCAACTCCCGGAGATCCTAGCCATCATCACAGGCAAAGGCCCCCAAAAAGCATCCTACCTCTCCCAAATCCACACCCTTGAACAAGAAGGCGCCCTCGAAATGGCGCGCATCCGCACCGCCTGGCTCAGCCTAGCCGACTACGCCACCCTCCTCGCCTCCGCAGACCTAGGCGTTTCCCTCCACACCAGCAGCAGCGGCGTCGACCTGCCCATGAAAGTCGTGGATATGTTTGGTGCGGGGCTGCCGGTTGTGGGTTGGGATCATTTCGAGGCGTGGCCAGAGCTTGTTACTGAGGGGGTTAATGGGAAGGGGTTCTCGAGCGCGGAGGGACTGGTCGAGAATCTTATTGAGCTTTTTGGCGATGATGGGACGAGGTTGGCGAAGCTGAAAGCGGGGGCATTGCTGGAGAGTAGGAGGAGGTGGGACGATGAGTGGGATGCTGTTGCGGGTAAGTTGCTGGAGCTCACTTAGCGCGCTGTATAAATAATGTAACTGGCACGCACTGGCGGCCTCCAAACCCAAATTTGTCGAACGTGCCAACAATTCCTCACGCCGGTTGACGTCCTGCACTCTCCACTAAATGCTAGACGCACATCCCAACAAACAAACCAACAACTCAGCGTAGTCCAGATGTAGATAGAAGTAACCATGTCAAAAAACCCGTTTCCACGTCTCTCGTCAGAATAGCATCTACCGCATTCCATGATGATACGATACACAGACAGACCGCCAGGGATGAGAACAAGACGGCAGAGACTCGTATATGCTGATGGACTAGTGGAGTGAGGTGATCCTAAGTGCCCTAACTAGTGGGTACTCGTACTGTATCACCTTGTTAAGGATTGTGGCGCAAATGGAACACAGTAATCCGAAGATTGTGGCTGCGTATGGGAGGTTTAGTTTTAAGTGCGAGGAGATGGGAGGAGGAGGAGGAGGAGGAGGAGGAGGAGGAGGAGGAGGAGGAGGAGGAGGAGGAAAAGGTTTCATAACACCAGTGCAGTTGAACGGTGGTGGTA
>JAABUK010004290.1_pt1 | contig 23344 bp, 22 predicted proteins | sample 5559141 | NCBI WGS metagenome assembly JAABUK01 (sample SAMN10711869, study PRJNA513367) | rock metagenome | isolation source: Antarctica rocks | place: Antarctica: Victoria Land, Pudding Butte nord | collected 2016-01-03
TCTACCTCTGCTACGGCGGCGCCTTCGGGACGATGCCCGCGACTGCTGGTGACTACTTCGGCGTCAAGAACGCCGGCGGGATCTACGGGCTGATGATCATCGCCTGGAGCCTTGGGGGCGTCATCGGCCCGGTCATCGCGTCCGCGTTGATCGGCAGCGGGAAGCACTACGGCACGGCGTACACCACCATCGCGATCATTGCCCTGGTGAGTGTGGTCCTGCCGCTCATCACCCGTATGCCGCGCACCCGGCACAGCGCCACTGAGGGTTCGCTGGGCGCCGGGCCCTCGTGATTCCCGTGACGGCGGTGCCTGCTCGCTGCGGCTGCCCGGTGCCGTAGCCGCTCCGGGTCACAGCCACCCGGTCAGGCCGTCCCGGCACGCTCCTCGGGCGTCGCGTCCCGGACCACGAGACGGGTCCAGGCGCCGACGTAGATCCGGTCGTCGTCGGCCAGTTCGTGGCGTCCCGCGGGCAAGGGGGCGGTCGGCAGGGGCCCGCTGGCCGGGCCGACATACGTGCCGTTGGCCGACTGGAGATCCTCAACCCACCAGCGCTGGCCGTCCGTCGTCAGCTGCGCGTGGCGCCGGCTCACGCCGATGTCCGAGCCGCAGTCGACCTCTGGATTGATCCCCCGGCTGACCGACCTACGCCCCACCAGCACGCTTTGCGCCGTCAGTGGGGCGACGACAGGGAGCCCGGGAGACGGAGCGGCCACGTCGCTCTCCTGCGCGGAGTGCCAATCGGGGTCCACCCAGATCTCGACCACGGACGCCGGCTCGATCGCCGGCGCAACCGGCGGTGGGGCGGGTGACATCGCCTGAGCCTGGCCCGCATTGACGTCGATGTCGAGCGAGGACGGCGGCTCCGTCGGGCGGGGGGGCGTGCCGGTGGTGAAGTCGAAGCCGCAGCTCTCGCAGAACAGCGCGTCGTCGGCGTTGTCCGTGCCGCAGTGGGGGCACGGCTTGGGGCCCGGTACGCCGCCTGGTGCCCCCGTGCTGCCCGCCTCGGCGGGGGGGTTGGCGACGCCGGCGCCGGAGCCCGGGCCGGGGCCGGGGCGAGGGCTGGGACCAGGGCCTGGAATCGCACTCGAGCCGGGGCGTCCGGGGTCGACGGCATGCGCTCCGCCGCCGCCTGGGCCGCCGCCCACCGGGTCCGCGGACGCGATCGGCGCCCCGCAGGTGTCGCAGTAGTCGGCCGAGGCGGAGGAGTGCCCGTTGGGACAGGTATAGCCGCTCACTTGCTGATCCGGGTCGTCTTGGTGGAGGCGGTGTCCAGGGCCATCTCGTCGAGCTTGTCCACCGACGCCTTCAGCCGCACCTTGCCGGTCCCGGGGTCGTCCACGTCGACGACTTTCTTCAGCCGTGACGTGGCCTCGTCGTTGCCGGTCTCTGTCGCCAGCTGCACTGCTCGGCCCAGCTTGGCCGTCGCGGTGTCGTCGTCCCCGTCGGCCTTCGCCGCGAGGCCTTCCTGGATGACGTTGGCCAGCTCGGCCTGTCCGGTGTAGTGCGCCACCGCAGGGTTGATCCGCGTCGTCAGCGTGTCGTCGTTGCTCCACAGCGCCTTGACCAGGCCCTGCGCGACCACCGTATCGCCGACCGCCAGTTGCACCCGGGCGGCGAGCTGCTCCTGGCCGATCTGCTTGGCGGGCAACCGGATCGCGACGTGGAAGTCGCGCGACTCGTCGCCCCATGAGCCCGTGGGGTAGGCACCGGTCAGGGCGTTCAGCTCCTGTCGCCGCGACGACAGGTCCTCCACGCTGGGGGAGACCTGTCGGACGAAGAGCACCTGGGCCCCCTGGGGAGCCCACACCCGGAGCGCCGCCTGGGCCACCCCACGGCCCATCGCCTGACGCATCAGGGACTCGAACTCGGCCGCCATCGCCTGCGGCCGGGGGATCAAGTCGACGGTGCCGAGCAACTCGGTCGCGATCCGGCGTACCTCGGCCACCTGCCAGTCGGCGCCGACGCCACGGCAGTCGCACTGGAACTGGCCGCGCGCCTCGGCAATGGCCCGGGTCAGTGCCTCGGAGCTCTCGTGCTGGTTCTGCCCGTCGGTCAGCAGGATCGCGTGACGCTGACTCAGGCCGGGAATGGAGGCGAACAGCCGGGCCGCAAGGGTGACCCACGTTCCCATGGCGGTGCCGCCGTCGGCCCAGAAGCTGGAGACGGCCTGCTTGGCGGCACGCCGGGTGGCGGAGTCCATCCGCGCCATACCGGCCTCTGCCGGAGCGAGGGGGTAGGCGAGGTGGGCCAGGTGGTTTCCGGCGACCACCGCGAACCACGTGCCGTCGATGATTTGGTCGATCGCCGCGCTCGCCGCCTGCTGGGCGGCCACGATCTTCGGACCCTTCATCGACCCCGAGGTGTCCACGATGACGATCTCCCCGGCGTCACCGCCACCGGATCGCCCCGCCTCCCCGGCGCCCGTGCAGGTCACCGTGACGATGGCATGCACGTCCGTGCCGCCGTCGGGCAGGAACTCGTTCTGGTAGACGTCGGCGGAGAACTCAGCCATCTGGGGTACTTCCTCTCGTCGTGCCGGCCGGCTCGCGCGGCTCAGCCGTGCCGCTGACCCGAGCGAGCCCCACCGTGATGTTGTCATGCCCCCCGCGGTCCTTGGCCCAGTCCACCAGCGCGCGCGACAGGGGCAGCGGGCCGTCCGAACCGCCCGCGAGGTCGGCGACGAGTACGGCGAGGTCGGCGGCCTCGGAGCAGTAGTTCCACAGCCCGTCCGAGCAAACCAGCACCCACCCCGGCTGGTCGAGGGTGGCGGTGATGGTGTGGGCCGCCTCGTCCGGGGAGTCCACCCCCAGCCACCTGGTGATGGCGTGGGACTGCGGTCCGCTCTCGGCCTGCGCTCGCGGCACGCCCAGGGCCATCCGCTCGGCGGCGACGGAGTCGTCGACCGTGAGTGCGCGGGCCGTAGCGGGATCGTCGGGGAGCCAGTAGGCGCGGCTGTCGCCGACCCAGCCCACGGCCAGCAGGTCGCCGTCGAGCGCTGCCGCGACGATGGTGCACGACGCCGGGTTCGGGAGGGACCGGTCGCTGGTTGTGCCGACGACCGCCTCCTGCGCCGCACTGCAGGCCTGGCGCACGCGGGCGGTAACCGCGCTCGCGTGCGCGTCTGCTGTGCCCATGCCCTGCACCCATGAGCCGGTCAGCACGACGCGGGCGGCTCTGGCGGCCTCGAGACTGGCGCGGTCGGGGTCGGTGGACGAGGACACCCCGTCGCAGACCACGATGACGCCGACCTGCCCGCTGTCTGCGGGCGCCGGCACTGCACCGGGCGACGGCAGGACCGCCAGCGCCATCGCGTCCTCGTTGCGCTCGTGCCGGATGCCGCGGTCGCACGTACCGGCCAGCCACGCCGCCGGCTCCTCCTCGAAATGGTCCCGCTCGGAGACCGCACGCGCGCCGCAAGTCTGGCAATAGCCGTCGGCCGCGATCACTCCAACGCACGAAGCGCAAGGGACGCGATGGCGCCCCTCGCTCGGGGGCTCCGCCAGCGGGCTGCGGTCGTCGCCGGCCTCCCCGACGGTGGGAGCGCCGACGGTGGGAGCGCCGCTGGTGGGAGACCCGTCACCGGACGTCGATGCGCCACACACCTCGCAGAACCTGGCCTGGTCGAACACCTCCGCGCCGCACGAAGGGCAGGTAGCCGTGCTCATCGGTGGCTCATCGGCTCGTCATGGAGCTCTTCATGGAGCTCTTCATCGAGCTCTTCATCGACGGCTCCAGGGGCGGACCTCGTTGGCCTTGTCGACCAGGTGCACCTGCTCCTCCCGCGTCGTCGCGAACGTCGCCAGCTCCCGGTATGCCGTCTCCAAGCCCTCGCGCAGCGGCGCCTCCTGCGCCGGCCGGCCGCCGATACTGACCGAGGGCTGCGGGCCGTCTCGCAGGACGGCCTCCAGCGCCGTGTCGAGCACTTCGGCATTGAGCTGGGCGCGGTCCGCCGGTTCGAGGGTGACCGCGTCGACGCTGGACATGGCCGCCGCGAGTGAGGCTAACCCGCGACCGGAAGAGGCCAGCAGCCCCGCCCTGCGACGGCGCGCCTGCGTGTAGCTGCGGCTCGTCGCTGGGATCAGGTCCAGGGCAGCCACCGCGCCGTCGACGTCCGCCCGCCCGGCCCTGATCCGCGCCAGCCCGAACGCGGCGGGCGCGATGTAGGCGGCGTCGCACCGGGTGCAGATCAGGTACAGCGACTCGGCCAGGTCCACCTCGCCGCTGCCCTCGCAGGCCAGCGCCAGCGCCAGCTTGGGAGCCAGCTCGCCCGGCACCTGGCCGTAGACGGCATTGAACGCCGACTGGGCCGCCGCCGTGTCCCCGCGGGCGAGTGCCGCGAGGCCGGAGACCCAGACCGCGCGCCACTCCCACGGGTCGTCGGCGAGCAGGTCTGCGACGCAGCGGTCGACCAGGGCCAGCGTGTCCGGACGGCAGCTCTCCAACGCCGCGTACGCCGTCGCGAGGCGCACCTCGGGCGAGACCTGCGGCGCCATACCGAGCAGTTCGAGCCGCTCCTGCGGGCCGGCCAGGCTGATCGTGTGCAGCCAGCTCGCCATCGGATCGGAGTCGTCCATCCGCAGCAGGGGCAGGTGGCGCCACTCCAGCGTCTCGTCGGACACGGTCGGCACGCCGAAGAGCAGCGACGACGCCGACTGCCCCGCAACGCCCCCGTCGGGCCGATCCGCGGCGACGACCTCGCGCAATACGCCGAGTAGCTGCACGCGCAGCTCGTCGGCCGAGCCGAAACGGTCGCCCGGGTCGGCGGCGCAGGCCTTGGCGACCAGCCGGTAGAACGAGTCGTAGCGCTGGAACAGCGGCGCGTCGTCCACGGAGGGAAGCGAGGCGACATACCGGCTCTGGTATCCCCGGAACTCCATGGCGAGCACGATCAGTGTCCGGCCGATCGTGTAGATGTCCGAGGCCGCCGACGTCCCCGCCGTGGCGACCTCGGGTGCCTGGTAGCCGACCGTGCCGTAGATCGGGGAGTCGAGGTCGTCGATCCGCCGGACCCCGCCGAGGTCGATCAGCTTGACCGCGTCGCCGACCTGGATCACGTTGTCCGGCTTGAAGTCGCAATAGGCCAGGCCGAGGTCGTGCAGGTAGGAGATCGCGGGCAGGATCTCGACGATGTAGGCGATCGCCTGGTCCAGCGGGATGGGGTCGTAGCGGCCGTGATTGGCCTGCATCCGCGACTTGAGCAGCTGCTTGAGCGAGGTGCCGCCGACGTACTCCATGACGATGTAGCCGGCGCCTTCGTGGGTGACGAAGTTGTAGATTTCGACGATCAGCGGGTGCTCCACCTGGGCGAGGAACTGCCGCTCGGCGATGGCCGCGGCGAGCGCGTCGGGGTCACCGGAGTTGAGCAGCCCTTTCAGCACGACCCAGCGGTCCGACACGTTGCGGTCGCGGCCGAGGTAGACCCAGCCCAGGCCGCCGTGTGCCAGGGCGCCGGCGACCTCGTACTGCCCGCCGACCACGTCGCCCGCCTTGAGCTTCGCGGTGAACGAGTATGGCTTGCCGCACTGGGGGCAGAAGCCCTCGGGCCGTCCCGGTCGCCCGTCGCGCGAGCGGCCCACCGCGGTCCCGCAGTTGGCGCAGACCCGCTTGTCCTCGCGCACCGTGGGGTCGGTCATCACCGCCGCAGCGGCGTCGACCGGTGCGACGGGCGGGACGGTCGTGATGCCCGCTCCCAGGCGTGCACCTCGCAGCCGCGTCGAACTCGTGCCGACCCGCCTGGTGACGCGCGAGCCGGCGACCCCGGCTCGCGCCGAGCCCAGTGCGGCCGACGCCAGGCGGATCGACGAGCGGGACATGGTGGTCAGCGATGCCGGGGATGCCGAGGACCCGTCCGCACTGCTCGCGCCGGCCGATGTCCCCGCCTTGGTGCCAGGCGGGCCGCCCGCGTAGGCGACCGGCCCAGGAGGCGACCCGCACACGTCGCAGTAGCCGTCGACGATCATGCCCGGGCAACCGGGCTGGCTGCACCTGTGTGGCTGCGCGGCTCCCGTGGCGATGCTCATGCCGACCGCCCTGTGCTGCGACTGGGCGTCAGGGCGGCCAGGGCGGAGCGATAGACCTGGACCAGCGCTTCCGCGCGCTCCAGGTCGACGGGTTCGGCCCGCAGCACCGTCTGCGCTGCCCGGTGCGCCTCGGTCACGAGAGGGTCGCTGCCGACGCCGACCTGTAGCGCCTTAGCGCGGTAGGCGTCCAGCCGGCCGCGGAGCTCGTCGCGGCGTTCGAGGGCGGCGGCATACGCGTCCTGGGCCATGGTCAGCGCCCGGGACACCCGGTCCAGCCGCGCCAGGTAGCCATCCAGGGCGTCGGCGTCGTCCGGCACCGGCCCCAGCACGTCGACATCCGGTATGGCGAGGCGCGGCGCGGGCGAGACCGCGTCGATGCAGCGCGCGGCCAGATCGCGTACGGCCAGGGTGCGGGCCTGCAGTGCCGTACGCAGCGTCCGGGCACGGGCGCTGTCGCGGGCGGCTTCCCGGCGCCGGGCCGCGCCGACAATCAGGTCGCGCTCGGTCGTCGCGCACTCGATCTCCAGCGGGCCGAGGGGTCCCTGCACGTCGCCGCCGCGCTGGGCGCTGGCAGCCAGGTCGGCCACCCTGCCGGCGAGCCGGGCTGTCCTGGCGGCGGCCTGGTCGCGCGCCGCCCCCTGCGGCACCGTCGCAAGCTGCTCGCGGACGCGCTCGACACCGGCCCGCAGCGCCCGGAGGCGGGTCCCGACATCGGCATCGAGCGGGTCGAGGGCGAGCCGGGAGCGCAGGGAGGTGGCGAGCGCGTCGCACAGCCGGCACGCCTCGGGCAACGACACGGCCATCGGCCCGACGGTGCCTGCGGAGGCGTCCAGGCGTCCCCAGATCAGGGTGGCCAGGCGCTCGCGCTCGGTCGCCCCCACCCGGCCCGAGTCCCACGTCGCCAGGAGCAGGTCGTGCCGGTCCGCAACGGCCTTCCAGAGCGCCATCGACAAGGTGACGTCGCCGGTGAAGGCTGCCGGGTCGGGCGAGGCGAGGGCGGCTTCGTCCAGAGCGGCCAGCTCTCGCCGGCGTTGGTCGCGCCATGCGCCGAGCGCGTCGAGGTAGCGCAGCGCCTCGGTCGGCTCGAGGGGCTGCCCCAGCCGGCCGGGTGCGGCGGGCGCGATGGCGGTGAGGACGCTCACGGTGTCCGACCGTAGACCGGCTTCGGCGGTGCGGGTGCCGGACCGAGGGGGGCCTTGAGCCAGCGGTCGTAGTCCTTGGTCCAGGTGCCGTCCGCCCGGATCTTTGTCAGCACCGCGTTGACGAAACGGACGAGGTCGACGTGGTCCTGCGCCATGGCCAGGCCGTACGGTTCGGTGCTGAACGCGCTGCCGACGACCTCGGCGTACGGGTCCTGCGCGCTCAGCCCGGCAAGGACGGTGTCGTCGCCGGTGATTGCGTCGACCTTGCTCTGCTGGAACAGGATCAGGCACGCGGTATGGGTGTCCGCCGCGACCGGTACGACGCCCGGGACCTGGCTGATCGTGGTCAGGCTCGTGGACCCGGTGGGAGCGCACACGCGCTTGCCGCCGAGATCGGATCGGCTGCGGATGGGAGAACCGGACGGCACGAGGAGTTTCTGGCCGGCCCGGTAGTACTCGCTCGAGAACGCCACCTGCTTCCAGCGGTCGCAGTTGATGGTCATGTTGCGCGCCACGACGTCCACCTTGCCGGACTCGAGCGCCGGGATTCGCTGAGCGGCCGTGAGGACGGTGAGCGTGACCCGGTCCGGCCGGCCGAACAGTGCCGTCGAGATGGCTCGGAGCATGTCGATGTCGAAGCCTTCGATGGAGCCCGAGAGCGGGTTGCGCGCCCCCAGCAGCAGGGTGTCGGCCGACACCCCGGCCTTGAGGCGCCCCCGCTTGTAGATGGCGGCAAGGGTGGTACCGGAGCCCTTGCCGGGGGGCGGTAGCGCGGAGGGGCGGTACGACGCGAGGCACTGGTCAGCGCCCGGTGCGGGCGCCGACGGGGACGGAGCCGTCGTCGCCGGTGCTGTCGCAGTCGACGCCTTGGGAACCGCGGTGGGTGCGTATGCCCCGGACGAGCAGGCTGCGGTCACAGCCGTGAGGGCGGTGATCAGCAGCGAGGCCGCAGCGGTCCGCCCCCCGCGGGCGGGAGTCCCCCGGCTGACGGTCAGGCGGGTCAGGTGCGGCAGGAGGGGAAGGCGGGTCACCGGTATTCCTCCAGCCGGAGCGCGATCCCCCACCAAGCGAGCGCCGCCGCGATCAGCCCCAGCAGCAGGGCGAGCAGCCCGAGCAGGGGGAGCCACCCGTGCGAACGGGACAGCTGGGTCGCGGTGTCCCTGCTCGCCGTGCTCAGGACTTCGGCGCTGGCGGTGTCGAATTTCTGGAACGTCGCATTCGCCGAGGACGCCGACGTCCCGGTCGCCAGCGTGACGGCCTGGTCCCAGGCGCCGCCGTCGTCCAGGGAGCGGATGCGGGTGTGCGTCCGCGCATACGGTGCCCAACTGTCGGCCAGGGCGCTGCCGTCTCCGACGAGCGCGTCGATGGTGCTTGCCTGCTTCGTCACGACGTCCGCCGAGGAGTTCCAAGCCGCTTCGGATGCTGCTCCGGACCCCCGCGCGATCAGCGTCAGGCTCTCGTTGGACTTGGCGTCGAACGCGGCGATACGGGCGGTCGCGGCGGCCAGCGTGACGGCGTACGAGTGCTGTCGAACGGTCCGCACCTGCCCGGACAGCGAGGACAGGGTGAGCACGGCCAGCAGCCCGGTGACGAGCACCACGACCGTCGCCACGGTCAGCGGGGTGTTGACCAGGCGGTGCGTGCGCCGCGCGATCCAGACCATGATCGCGATCAGTGCGACCAGCGCGAGGATCCCGAAGACGACGACCCACAGGGCCGCTCGAGCGGTCGAGTCGAACTCCGCGGCCGTCCGGGCCTGGTTGGCCTGCACGAGGTTCTCCAGGACTGTCAGCGCGTCGGTGCGCAGGCCCTGGCTGGCACTGCGCAGGTATTGCGCGCCGACCGGCAGCCCCTGCCGGTTGTTGGCGCGGGCCTGCTCCACCAGGCTTGCGTAGGTGACCACGTCGGTGTTGAGCGCGGCCAAGGCCGCGCCGTCGGCTGGTTGCGCCTGCGCAGCCTGGGCGACAAGCCTGGACGCGTCGGCGATCGAGGAGGAGTACTGCTCGCGGTCCCGCACGGGCTCGACGCCGCCGACCAGGAAGGCATTGGTGGCACCGGCGTCGGCCCGGACCAGGGCGGTCCGGATGGACTGGATGCGCACCAGCTGCTGGGCGTTGGCGCCGGCCCGGTCGAGCGCCTGGCTCTCCGCGCGGAAGGCCTGCGCAGCGGCCAGGCCGAACGCGAGGCTGACCAGGATCGCCAGGGCCGCCAGCAGGCGGAGCCGGCCGGGCGTGCCCTCCGTGCCGCGGCGCACCAGCGAGCGCAGTCTCGATGTGGCGCTGCCGAGCGGGCCCCGGGGGCCCTGCCCGACGGGAGTGCCGTCCGACCCCACGCCGGATGCCGAGGGGCGCGACGGCGCCGCCCATCCGGGCGTGGCCTGCTGTCCCCCTCCCGGCGGCACGGCGGGGCGCACACCCGGCGCCGGGCTCGTCGTCTGGGTCACTCGGTCCCTCTCGTCGGGCGTTCTGCCGTCGGGTCGCCGTCACCGGAATCCTCGGCGGCGTCCTCGACGAAGTCCCCAGCGAAGTCCCCGGCGACGAGGAGGCGGAGCTGTTCGGTGCTCGGTTCTGCAACGTCCCGCAGCCGCCAGGCGTGCCGCCCGATCGCCGCCTCTAGGACGTTGCGCGCGAACCGGCCGTTCCCGAACGACATACCTCGCTCGGTGCTGGCCAGGATCTCCCGGAAGGCGGTCCGTGCACCGTCGTCCAGCTCGTAGTCCGCGCCCCCGGCCAGGCCAGCGAGGATGTCGGCCAGCTCCTCGTCGGCGTAGTCCTCGAACGTGATGGTGGTGCGGAACCTGCTGGCCAGCCCGGGGTTGGCGGCAATGAATGCCTCCATCGGCGCCGGGTATCCCGCGACGATGACCACGAGCTCGTCGCGGTGGTCCTCCATCTCCTTGACCAAGCTGGCCACGGCCTCGTCGCCGTACTGGTCGCCGGTCAGGCTGTACGCCTCGTCGATGAACAGCACCCCGCCGAGGGCGCTGGCAACCACCTCGGCCGTCTTGACCGCCGTCTGACCCAGGTATCCGGCGACGAGCTCCGAGCGGTCGACTTCGACCAGCTGCCCCTTGCTGAGCAGCCCGAGCGCGCGGTAGATGCCGCTGACCAGCCGCGCCACGGTCGTCTTGCCCGTGCCGGGATTGCCGACGAAGACCAGGTGCCGGGTGATCGCCGGGTTCTTCAGGCCGGCCTTGTGGCGAAGCCCCTCCACCCGCAGCATGGCCACCTGCCGGTGTACCTCGCGCTTCACCCGGGCCAGCCCGACCAGCGCGTCGAGCTCGGCGAGCAGCTCGTCGAGGGACTTCTGCGGCGGCGCCGGCTGGGTCCGCGCAGCTTCGGTATGCCGCGCCGCCTCGCCCGCGGTGGGCGTCGACGTGGTGGGCGTCGACGTGGTGGGCGTTGACGTGGTGACGGGCGCCCAAATCGGCGGCACAGGGCCGTCAGTCGTCGCTGCGGAGTGGCCCGTCACAGAGGCGGCGACGCCGGCTGCCTGGAGCTGGGCGGCGGCGGCCACGGAGGCGTTGCCGATCACGCGCATCGTCGGCTCGCCGAGCCCGCACGCGGCGGACGCCACCTCGGCGAGGGCGGCGGCATACGCGGCCGTGTGTTCCGAACCGTCGGCGGCGAGCCGGGTCAGCAGCACCGTAGGCGACGCTCGCCAGCGGCGTGCCCGGGTGGCCGCGTCGAAGAAGTCCTGGGTCCTCCCGCCGCCCATGGCCGCGGTCCAGTCGGCAGCGGCCCGGGGGGCGGACTCGGCGATGGCCGCGGCGAAGTCGGCTCCTTCGCCGCGCGCGACGTCGCCGTGGAGCTGGGCCTTCTCGGCCACCCGGGCGAGGGAGTCGAGGGCGTCCTGGAGAGCGCTCACTGCGACGGCTGGGACGAAGGGTGCGACGGCGGGGCGTCTGAGGCTGGTGCTTGATGCGGCGACGGCGGGGCGGGCGGCGGAGGCGGCTCCAGTCCGCCCGGCTGCCCCTGGGCGAGCTGTCCCAGGTCGAGCGCACCACCCCCCGAGGCCGGGCCGAACCGCTCCGCCAGGAACCGGCCCTGCACGACCAGGGCCTCGGCGTCGGCGCGGCATACGGCGTCGTAGACCTTGTCCATCGTGGAGCCGAGCAGGTCCAACTGGTCGATCAGGATCATCAGCGAGGTCTTGCCACGGTCCACCGGGCGGCTGTCGGCGAACTCCCGCGGCAGCCGGAGGTAGCCACCGACCGCGTCAGGAAGGTAGTCGGTGGCGGTTGCCATGACGTTGTACGCCTGCGGGCTGCCGGCGCCGAGCGTGGCAAGGCGCGGAACGGTCTCCCGGACAACGCGGCAAACCCGGCCGACCCGGGAGGCGACGACAGCGGGTACGGCGCTGGTCGCAACGAGCTGCTCGACCCGGCTGACCGCCTCGAGCAGGTCGTCACTCGTCGGTACGCGCGGCAGCACCAGCCGTGGAGCCGGCGCGGCCTCGGGCGCGGGACGGCCGAAGACGCGCGACCAGAACCCTCCCGCTGCCATGGGCGAATCCTCGCAGACCAAGCCAGCGGACCTCACGTCGTTGGTAGCCGCAGCCTCCCGAGCCGTAGAGGCTGGCTACCCCTGCGCCGGGGTGGACAATGGAACCAGCGGCCCGGCGTGCACCTGATCGGCCGCGGACGGAGCGCGCGTGGACGAGGTCATCTCGATCGTGGGACCGATCGTGATCCTGGCGATCATGATCTTCGGCGGAGCGGTCATCGCCAAGGGCGGCCTGACCATGTGGCGGACGCCGAGTGACGGCGACTCGGTAACCAACCGGCTGCTCGGGCAGGGACCTGGCCAGGAAGTGCTGCGGGCCAGCCCGTACGACCGGGTCCGGAGCCGCCTTCGTCTCCGGGCTGAACGTCGGCGTTCTGGGCAGCGCTAGGCCGCAGAGCGGAGGACCGGGCGGCTACCGGCTGGGTCGGTTCAGCACTAGGACAGTGCCGTCGGGCTGCAACTCCAGTCGGCGGGCGTCGCCCTCGACGAGGGTGAGGGCGTGCTTCCAGGCCTGAGGATCCGGGCGGCGGACGGTCACGGGTTTGGTGAGCTTGCGCTTCTTCGCAGGAGGCATCCATCCATGCTAGGCGCGGCGCAGGGCAAGTGATGGGCCTAGCAACCCACGTCCTACGACCCCGGCTGGCGACCGGGCCGGCGGAACGGCGGGCCAATCACGCAGCCCTAGCGACCGAGGTCGAGCGATCCGCGCGCCATCCGGTCGTCCTGGCGGTTGACCCGATCGAGGTAGCTGCGCGACTTGTCGACCTCGGTCTCGAGCGTCCCGATGGTGGCGGCCATGGTGTCCAGGGCCTGCACCTTGAAGGCGTCGATGGCATCCATCGTGGCGTAGATGTTGGCGAACGCGGCCTGCAGCTGCGGCAGCCCGATGGTGGCCGCGGCGGCCTGTTGCTGGATCTGGACCGAGTTGTCCCGCAGCATTTGCGAGGTCCGCTCGATCAGGCCAGAGGTCGTGGTGTTCAGAGCCGTGATCTGGTCGAGCACCAGCTTCTGGTTGCCGAGCGCCTGGGCGACGATCACCGCCGTACGCAGGGCCGAGATGGTGGTGGTCGAGGCTCGGTCCACGCCCTTGACCAGTTCGAGGTTGTTCTTGATCACCACGTCGATGGCCAGGTAGTTCTGGATCGAGACGGCCAGCTGCGTCAGCAGGTCTTGATGCTTCTGTCGTACGTAGAACAGCACGTCCTCGCGCAGCGACTTGGCCTTGGCGGGATCGGACGCGTCCAGGTCGGCGATCGCGGCGGAGAGGCGGGCGTCCAGCCGCTCCGCGACGTATACGTATTGGTTGAGGACCCCCATGGTGTCCCACAGCTGCTGCTTCTCCATGTTGAGCGCCACGTTGTCCTTGGTCAGCTCGTCCTGGCCGTCCCGCAGGGCGTGCAGGACGGCGTCGAGGTGGCTCTGCGCGCTCTGGTACTTGTGGAAGTAGTCGGTGACCTGGTCGCCGAACGGAAGTTTCTTGAGGAACCGGCGCGTGCCCTGGACGCCCTTGGGGTCGAGATCCTCGACGGTGCGGCGCAGTTCCAGCAGGGTGGCGCCGACCTTGCCCCCCTCGGACAGGCCGCCCTCCTGCATGGCCTTGACCGGAGACTTCAACAGCCGATTGGAGGACTCCGCGGCGCGCCGGATCTCCTGGTCGCCCATCGTCCGCACGTCGTTCGCCTTGGCCGCGAAGTCGGGGGACTGCGGCTCCAGGCCGGTCAGCGAGGACAGGTAGGTGTCCACCTTGGCGTCCAGCCCCGGCAGGGCCGTTGCCGGTACGGCGGGCGCGAGACGCGGGGCCGCCGCCGCCGCCACGGGCTGCGGTGTGGCCGGTGGGGTGAGGGTCAGGACCGACTCGGTGGCCGCCGGGGGCGCCAGGGGCGCCTGCTGGGCGCCGGTCGATCCGCTGGTTTCGCTCATGGTGCCGCCCGTCCTGTCGTGTCCATCGGCCACGTCGTATCCATCGGCCACGTCCGCGGGACTCGCCCTCGCCGGTGCCGGGGACGGCATACAGACGTGCGGCCAATCTACGTGGTTCCGGCAACCCGCAACCCTTCGCCGAGCGCAGGTTAGGCTCGGAAGGTCATGAACGCCCAGCCGTCCGCAGGCTCTGACGCCGTCTCGTATGCTGCCCCAGCAGCCAGCTGGGCCGATCTCGGGACGCCGGTGCGGTACGTCGACCACGGCGGTCCGCCGGACGGTCCGCTCCTGGTTATGGTGCACGGCCTCGGGGGCTCGGCGGTCAACTGGGCAGCCCTCGCGCCGTTGCTCACTGCGACCTGCCGGGTCGTCGCGTTGGACCTCGCCGGTTTCGGGCTCACGCAGCCAGACCCCGCGGTGGCAGCCGGGACGTCGGTCACCGCCAACCAGGAGCTGTTGCAGCGCTTCCTGAGCGAAGTGATGCAGGAGCCGGCCGTGCTCGTGGGCAACTCCATGGGCGGGCTGATCACCATCCTGGAGACCGTACGGCACCCGGAGTCGGTCAGCGGGCTGGTACTGGTGGATCCGGCTCTCCCGACCGACGTCCGCACGGCGCCGCACCCGATGATCACCGTCGGCTTCGCCCTGTATGCCGTGCCGCGGGTCGGCGCCGCGTTCATCGGGACCCGCCGCAGGAGCCGCACCGCGGAGCAGTACGCGCGGGAGGTGCTGCAACTGTGCTGTTCCGATCCGAGTCGGGTGCCGGCGGAAGTGTTCGACCAGCATGTCGAGCTGGCGCGGCAACGGGCCGAACTGCCCGGCGCACCCGACCTGGACGCACAGTTCCTCGCGGCGGCGCGGTCGCTGTTGCGCACGATCGCTCCGGGCCGCGCGTACCAGCGGATGATGCACAGCATCGACGACGCGGGCATACCGGTGCTGCTGATGCACGGTGACGAGGACCGCCTGGTCTCGGTTGCGGCGGCACGGATGGCGGCGCGGGCGCATCCGACGTGGCGGCTCGAGATCGCCCACGGGGTGGGGCACGTCCCGCAGCTCGAGGCCCCGGATTGGACGGCGGGGACGATGCTGGGCTGGCTCGCCGAGCTGGGGCTGTTTCCGGCGGCGCCAGACGTTCCGGCAACCCGTTGAGTGGCTGCCCGCCTGCGACCTGTCAGAACGATGCCGGGAGGTCTGCCCGCCTGGTCTGATCAACCCGTGGAGGACGCGCGTCGGCCTGGGCAGCACGGCGCCGCGGGACTGCCAGGATGGTCGGTATGAGCGAGGCGAAGCCGGTCGAGAGCTGGCTCACCGACATGGACGGCGTTCTCGTCCGCGAGGAGCACGCCATACCCGGAGCCAGCGAGTTCATCACCGCGCTGCGTGACTCCGGCCGGCCCTTCCTGGTCCTGACCAACAACCCGATGTACACCCCCCGCGACCTGCGGGCCCGGCTGCTCGTCGGCGGCATCGACGTGCCCGAGGAGTGCATCTGGACCTCCGCCCTGGCCACCGCCCGATTCCTGGAGGACCAGCGTTCGGGGGGGACGGCATACGTCATCGGCGAAGCCGGCCTGACCACCGCGTTGCACTCGGTCGGTTACGTGCTCACCGACCGCAGCCCCGACTACGTCGTGCTCGGCGAGACGCGCACCTACTCCTTCGAGGCGATCACCCGGGCGATCCGCTTGATCGACGGAGGCGCCCGCTTCATCGCGACGCATCCCGATCCGAGCGGCCCGTCGCCCGAGGGCACCCTGCCGTCGACGGGCGCGGTCGCCGCCCAGATCACCGCGGCGACCGGGGCCAAGCCGTACTTCGTGGGCAAGCCGAACCCGCTGATGATGCGCAGCGCCCTGAACCGGATCGAGGCTCACTCGGAGAGCACGGTCATGATCGGCGACCGGATGGACACCGACGTGGTCAGCGGCTTGGAGGCGGGGCTGCGGACAATTCTGGTATTGACCGGGTCCACGCGCCGCGAGCAGGTCGAGCGCTGGCCCTACCGGCCGACGCGGGTCGTGGACTCGATCGCCGACGTGGTGCCATTGGTCGGGCAGCGGGTCCTCGGCGTCGACTAGCCACTGACTCACCACCAACGAACCCCCGACCCACCGACGACTCAGGACCGACGGGTCGGCCCCCGCCATTACTGGGATGACGGGGGCCGACCCCATGCCTACGGCCTCAGCTGTCCTGTATCCCGAGTATCGAGCGCAGTTGCGCGGCTCATCGCTCCAGCGTCTCGTACTCGATCTGGTGCGCGTCCCGTGCCACGGCAGCGGCGCTCCGCTCCCGGGTCAAGGAGAGGCTGACCGCCCAGCGGAAGATGGCCAGGGCGAAGATGATGACGATGATCAGGTCGATCCAGTCGGGCAGCACGTTCTTCCCTCCGCCATAGCGGCCGAGCGCCCCGATGATCAGGTGGCCGAGCATCCACGGGCCGATCCAGATGGCGTTACGCACGGTGCTGAGCGCACCGGTGCCGGCGCGGGTGGAACCGACGGCGAAGATCACCAGACCGAGCACGAGGGCGCAGACGAGCTTCCAGGTGTACTCGAAGCCGCCCCAGTAGATGATCAGGTTGGATGAGACGAAGGCCGTCGGGAGCACGATTTTGGGGGCGGGAACGCGGTAGGAACGCGGCCGGTCCCCGTCGACTTTGTGCAGTGACGCCAGTGACACGGGAGCGAAGGAGTACATGATCGCCGTCGCGCCGGTGACCACGCTGACCAGCGCCGCCCAGCTCTTGAACGGGCCGAAGGCGATGACGCCGATGACCGCCGCGACGATGATCGAGACGTAGGGGACGCCGCGGTCGTTGGTCTTGGACAGCGCCTGCGGCAACTCCCGCTCCTCGCCGAGCGCGTAGGACAGACGGGCGGTGGTGCCGACGTAGACGATGCCCGTGCCCGCGGGGGAGATGACGGCGTCGACGATCAGCACCTTGGCCAGCCAGCCGGCTCCGACCGCGAGCGCGATGGTGTACCACGCGCCGAAGTCGGCGACGCTGCCCAGCGGGTTGGCCCAGTTCTTCGCTACGTTCTTCGGCTCGAAGGCACCGATCATGACGATCTGGAGCAGGGAGTAGAGGACGGCGCCGATGGCCATGGCCATCAGGATCGCCCGCGACAGGTCCTTCTTGGGGTTGCGCGCCTCACCGGCGAGCTGCACCGCCTGCTCGAAGCCCTGCAAAGCGAAGACCACACCGCCGGTGAGAGCGGCGAACACACCGTGGAATCCGTACGGCATAAACCCGCCGCCGGCGGTGAAGTTGGCCGGCTTGAATTGCAATGCGGCGACCACCACGATGCACAGGATCGGCACGGCCGTCTTCCAGATGACCACGATCGAGTTGCTCTCGCCCAGGAACTTGGCGCCGGCGAGGTTCACCGCGGTGAAGAGCACCATCAGCACGACCGCGACGACCAGACCGAGGCCGTTGAGCAGGCCGACGTTGGGGCCGCTCTGGTTGAACATGTTGAAGTGCTGCTTGACGGACGCGACGCTGCCCAAGTAAGTCAGGGCCGCGAGGACCTCGATCGGGGCGATGAACACCGCCTGCAACCAGGCCGCCCAGCCCGCCACGAAGCCGGCGACGGGGCCGTGCGAGTAGTAGGGGAATCGCCCCGATCCGCCGGCAACGGGGTAGGTCGCGCCGAGCTCGGCGTAGGTGAGCGCGAGCAGCGTGAGCATGGAGGCCGCGAGGATCCAGGACAGGACTGACGCGGGTCCGGCGCGCTCGGCGGCGTTGAGTGCGCCGAGCAACCACCCGGAGCCGATGATCGAGCCGAGGGAGACGAACATCAGCCCGTAGAAGCCGACCGAACGCTGCAGGTGGCCGGCCGTCCCGACAGGCCGGTCTTCTAGTTCTCTCGCCATGCGATAGTCCCCGCTCGTCAGAGGTCCGCACTGGACCCACGAAACACACCGGAGCGGATCGCGCTGGTGCTCAGGGGTAGAAAACCACTACAACGGTTGTCAGTGGTAGACCAACGGCGCCAAAAGTTCTGTGTCTCAACGTGTGATACGGCTCGAGGGTTCCCGGCATAGGCAGGTTTCGCAACGATTTCGTCCACATTTCCGCCTTCAAAGCCCCCCGGGCGTCCCCCACCGTGCCACCGGACGCCGCCGGCGCAGGGCGACCACTACGGCCAAGGGCCACAGCGCCTGCGCGCCGGCCGCCATGCGCTCGGCCAACCCCAGCTGCGGGCTGCCCGACTGGAGTGTCAGGAAGAACCAGAGCAGCAGGGCGGTGAGCACCGCAGCGGCGGCGAGGGAGAGCGGACGGCCGAGCACCGTCGGTCCCCTGCGGCGGGTTCCGGCGGGGGACGCCAGAGCCGGCCACAGCGAGAGCCCGACGAAAGACACCGTTGCTGTCGCTGTATGCAGTGCCGAGCCGCCCTGCCGCGGCAGGGGGTTCGTCGCCACCAGGGCGGTCGCCAGCCCGGCGAGCGCCAGGATGCTCCGGCCCGCCGTGGCCACCGGGCGCAGGGCCGTCGCGGTGACGATGTGGCACAGGCCCAGACCGGCGAGCGCGACCGTCATCACGAAGCGGTGCGGCATACCGAGGGCAGCCAGTTGGCTGATGGTCTCGCGCCGGGAGTCGAACGGCTGCGGCTGGATCGCGGCCGCCACGGTCCACCCGCCGATCAGCAGTACCGGCGCCAGCACCGCCGAGCCCAGGCCCCAGGCAGGGACCCCGGCGCCGGGCGCACCCCTCTTGATCCGCACGTCTGCACCGTAGGTGAGACTGGGAGGTCCAGAGCACGACCGCGCACAGGGAGGCTGCGATGCGAGCAACGTGGAACGGTACGACGATCGCCGAGTCGGATGACACCGTCGTCGTGGAGGGCAACCAGTACTTCCCGCCGGAGTCGGTCAACCGGGACTACCTCACGGCCAGCGACACCACCTCTGTATGCCCATGGAAGGGCATAGCGAGCTACTACACCGTGACCGTCGACGGGCAGGAAAACCCGGCCGCCGCCTGGTACTACCCGGCGCCGAAGGACGCTGCTGCGCAGATCCGCGACCACGTGGCCTTCTGGCACGGCGTGACGGTGGAGGACAGCTGACCGCAGACACCGGCCAACCGGCGCTCGCGCGGTGCGTCGGCGACGAGGGCGAGTTCCTGGCGCAGTACTGGGCGCAGCGTCCGATGCTGTGCCGGGGCCGGTCAGGTGACGGTTTCGCCGACCTGCTGACCCTCTCCGACGTCGACGAACTGGTCACCTCCTCCGGCCTGCGCACGCCGGCGCTGCGCCTGGTCAAGGGCGGCGCACCGGTGCCGCCGTCGTCGTACACGACCACCCCCCAGATCTCGGGGGTGCCGATAACGGGACTGGCCGACCCCCGCAAGGTCCTGGCGGCGATCGAGGACGGCGCGACCCTGGTGCTGCAGGGCATGCACCGCTACCGGCCGGCGCTGCGCGCGTTCTGCCAGGGTCTGGAGCAGCGCCTCGGGTGCCCCGCGCAGGTCAACGCCTACTTCACCCCTCCCGCCTCCCGCGGTCTCGCCGTGCACGAGGACGCCCACGACGTGTTCGTGCTCCAGTGCTTCGGCTCCAAGCGATGGGAGATCCACGCACCGGACGGCGTCTGGGACGTGGTGCTGCAGCCGGGCGACGCGCTGTACATGCCGCAGGGAACACCCCACGCGGCGACTGCCCAGGAGGCGCTGTCGGGGCACCTGACCATCGGGCTGCTGACCGAGCCGGTACGCGACGTGCTCGCGGGGGCGGTCCGGGAGATCCTGCGCGACGAGGCCTTCGACGAGCGGTTGCCCCTCGGCTGGCAGGACGAACCCGCCGTCCTGGCCTCGCTGCTGAAAGGCCACCTCGACCAACTCCTCGTCCGGTTGGCTGCGGCCGACCTCGACGCGGTCGCTGCAGCCAGGGCCGACAGGTTCCTCACCGGGCGGCCCTCGTCCTTGCTCAGGTCGCTGGTCGACTGGACCAGGCTCGGCTCGCTCGACCCGGACACTCGCGTATGCCGCCGCCGCGGCTCGACCGCGGTGGTCCGGATCGAGGCCGATCGGTTGCGCCTGCTGCTCGGCGATCGCGAGCTGCGGATGCCGGCATGGGTCGAGCCGGCTGTCCACGTGCTGACCGACGGCAAGGAATACCGGATCGGCGACCTGCCCGGCCTGGACGACGACGCGAGCCGGCTGGTCGTCGTCCGGCGGCTCGTCCGGGAGGGGCTGCTCGAGGTCATCGGGTGAGCGAGCGGGCTCGGGAGCGGGGATACCGGTGCTCAGCCCGCAGCGTCGGCCTGGGCGAGGCGTCGCTCGGGACGGCCTCGACGGTGCGGTCCTGGCTGCTGGTCGAGCAGCCGGGAGCGTGGCCCGAGACGGCGATGGACAGCCGGGCGATCCCGCGCCGCGTCGCGCTCGCGCTGTCCCGGGCGGCAAACCGGCACCGCGTGCGGCTGGTGCTGATCCGCCGTCCCGGACGGGCTCCCGCTCGGCCGCAGGGGTCGACCTGCTTCCTCGCGCACACCAGCCGGGCCGACCCCTGGCTGGCCCGGCTGGTCGTCCCCGCCCTCGCCGACCTGCTCGAGCTGAATCTGGCCGCGCTCGCCGCAGGGACGGTCCCCGAGCCTGCCGCCCGGGTGGATGGACCGTTGTTCTGCGTGTGCACCCACGGGCGCCACGACCCCTGCTGCGCCGAGCGAGGCCGGCCCGTCGCTGCCGCGCTGGCCGCCGAATTCCCCGAGCAGACTTGGGAGGTGTCCCATATCGGCGGCGACCGGTTCGCGGCCAACGTCCTCTGCCTGCCGCACGGCATCTACCTCGGGCGCGTGCCGGCCCTGGCGGCTGCCGGCGTCGCCCGTTCGTACCTCGGTGGTGAGGTCACCGTCGAATACCTGCGGGGTAGGGCGAGCGACGCCCCGCCCGTGCAGGCCGCCGACTCGTTCCTGCGGCAGCGCCTCGGCCTCACGGCGATCGAGGCCACGACGGCACTGCGTCGTCAGGTGGACGGCGAGATCGAGACCGTCACCTTCACGGTCCGTGAGCCGGGCGGCGGTTCGAGGCAGGCGAGCGTGCGGATCCGGGTCAGCTCGCCTGGACCCGCCCGCGCGTTGACCTGTCACGCGAGCGCCGAGGAGGCGCCCCCGGCATACGAGCTGCTGGGGATCAGCCGCAGCTGAGCGGGCAGTGGCTCGACCCGGCCAACGCCCGCCCGACCGGCGGCCTTGGTCGCCGGAGCCGCTTGGACGGTGGGACGATCGCGGTCGTGCACGACTTCGAGGACGTCCTGACCGCAAACGCCCACTATCAGCGAACCTTCGCCGACCCACACCTGCGCGGCCGGGCGGCCAAGGGCCTTGCCGTCGTCACCTGTATGGATTCGCGGATCGACCCGCTCGGCCTGCTCGGCCTGGCGCCCGGTGACGCCAAGATCCTGCGCACCGCCGGCGCCAGGGTCACTGCGGACGTGCTCCGCAGCCTGGTCCTGGCCCATCATCTGCTGGGCGTCGACCGGGTGATGGTGCTCTCGCACACCGACTGCGGCATGGTCAAGACCACCGATGAGGTGGTGCACGCCGCCGTGCTGGAGCGCTCGGGTGTGGACAGCCGGAGCCTGGACTTCCAGACCATCGCGGACCAGGAGGCGACGCTGAAGCGGGACGTACAACGGGTCCGCAGCTCGCCGTACCTGCCGCCGGGGATGCCCGTCGTGGGCGGGGTCTACGACGTTTTCACCGGCGCCGTCCGGCTGACCGTTACCTGATGCCCCCCACACCCCTGAGCGAGCTACTGAGACCGGCTGCGTGTAAATTGCGATCTCACGGCGTCGACTGATCTACACGTTGCTGCCGCACCTGTCATGGAGGGGTTGATGACGCTGATCACCACCTCGTATGGCCCTGGCACCACTGCCGACGAGGTCGTTGCGGGCATCGACCTGAGCGGCACCAGTGCGGTGGTGACCGGCGGCTCCTCGGGGATCGGGGTGGAGACGGCCCGTTCGCTGGCCCGTGCCGGCGCCGAGGTCACCCTGGCCGTGCGAGACACCGCCGTCGGCGACCGGGTTGCCGGCGACATCACCGCGAGCACCGGCAAGCCCGTTCGGGTGGCGCGTCTGGACCTGGTCGACCGGGCCTCGATCGCCGCGTTCGTCCAGGCGTGGGAGGGGCCCTTGCACCTGCTGGTCAACAACGCCGGGATCATGGCCGGGCCGCTGCAGCGCACCCCGGAGGGCTGGGAGAGCCAGTTCGCCACCAACCACCTCGGCCACTTCGCGCTGGCGCTGGGCCTCCACGATGCGCTCGCTACCGCCGCTGCCCAGCAGCACCCCGTCTATGGCGGCGCCCGCATCGTCGCCGTGAGCTCGAGCGGGCACCTGGGCTCCCCGGTGGTATTCGAGGACCTGCACTTCGACCGCAGGCCGTACGACGAGTGGGCCGCCTACGGGCAGTCAAAGACGGCGAACGTGTTGTTTGCGGTGGAGGCGACCCGCCGGTGGGCCGTGGACAGCATCGTGGCGAACGCCCTCATGCCAGGCGGGATCAGGACCGGGCTGCAGAAGCACATCAGCCAGGAGACCCAGGACAGCTGGGCGGACCTGGAGCGCGCCGGCAAGCTGGTCATGAAGAGCACTCAGCAGGGCGCGGCTACGTCCCTCGTGGCAGCGGTAGCACCCGAGTTCGCGCACACCGGCGGCCACTACCTCGAGGACGGCAACGAGTCCGCCACGGTCGCCAACGACGTCAGCACCGACAGTGGGGTCCGCGCCTGGGCGCTCGACCCCGCCAGCGCCGCCCGGCTGTGGGACACCTCCCTCGCGCTGATCGCCGAGAAGCCCACGCAATGACCACGCCGACACCTCTCACAGGCGCAGCGCCACAGGGACCCGCAGCAGGCCGAACCGGCTGACAGTCGCACCGCCAGTCCGCGCTCCACGACACTGCGTACATGCGACCGCGGTCGTTCCGATAGCCGATCCGAGAGTCGGACCCGCTGACGTCGCAGGGACCGCAGCAGCGGGCTGGGTCAGTGCCAATGACGTGTCCGTGGAACTCCTGCTCGACCCGCTCCACCTCTCGGGAGGAACTCATCGTCCTTCGTCGTGTCGTGCTGACCGGTGCCCCCGGCAGCGGCAAGACGGTCCTGCTGCACGCCCTCCACCAGCACGGCTACCCCGTCGTTGAAGAGGCGGCGACCGATGTCATTGCTGCTCAACAGGCCCGCGGCATCGCCGAACCGTGGCAGCGCGACGACTTCGTCGACTCGGTCGCGACGCTGCAGCGCGAACGCCAGACCGCTCCGGTGCCCTGCTCAGTTCGGGTACAGATATTCGACCGGTCCCCGATATGCACGCTGGCGTTGGCCCGATATTTGCAGCGTCCGGCCACCCCGTCGCTGGCCGCCGAGGTCACCCGGGTGCTCAAGCACGGGGTGTACGAGCAGGAGGTGCTCCTCGTGCGTCCGCTCGGCTTCATCGAACCCACTGTCGCCCGCCGGATCAGCTACCAGGACTCCCTAGCCTTCGAAGCCGTGCACGAAGCCACCTACCACGAGCACGGCTTCACCCTGTTGGACGTCCCCGCCGGCCCGGTCTCCCAGCGCGTCGCCATCGTTGAGGCGCACCTTTACCTCAACCCACCGCCGTGACCTCGACTACTCGGTGCACCCAGCGGCGGTCATCGATCCCATGCGACACCAGCGGCTGGAGCCGACTGAGCCACCCCACCCCACAGACGGGGCGCCTTCACGCCAACGGCCATACGGGCTAGAGGTACTGCCCCGT
>JAABUK010004291.1_pt1 | contig 23340 bp, 24 predicted proteins | sample 5559141 | NCBI WGS metagenome assembly JAABUK01 (sample SAMN10711869, study PRJNA513367) | rock metagenome | isolation source: Antarctica rocks | place: Antarctica: Victoria Land, Pudding Butte nord | collected 2016-01-03
AATCAAGACGCTTAAGGGCTCATAACCTGATGGAGCTAATCTGCTGGGCTAAAAGCGAAATCGCAGTAGCCAGTGCTACTACGACAATTATGTACCTCGCCACAACGAATCCGACAACACATGTGGGTAAGTATTCAAGTTACTACCTTCCCAATCTGATGGCATTTTTGCGAGGAGGCTCTGGAGCCTGATGCGTGCAGAGACAGATATTCCAAAGGATGCAGAAACGCCCTGGCCTGCAAGATACATCAGGCCAGGTTTATCAAACGCCATGTCCTTCGAGGCTGAGGCAAGTTTGACATCCGACTCACAAACCTTCCCCTTCGGCTTGGACCATCTGCAAAACCGAGACTCTTTCATCGGTTTCAACAGCAAGACTGATGCTTGGCCCTGGAAACACTGACGAAACGGGCCTGGGCCTCCACAGATTTCGTCCATTGGCTTTTACGCATGTAGGGTACCAGACGAAGTGTGGCAACCTCTTCGGCAGTGATCGTCCCATCTTGTCTGACGAGTACGGTCAACGGTTCATCTTCCTTGTAGAGGTCCGATGTATCTTCCGGGTCGCTTGCTGGCATGCTGCAAAGGACTCCTCCATATGCAGCCTGATATTACATGTCATACACGGAACTCACCCCAAATTGCGCCCTGTGCTTGTGCCATCAGGGCCCATACTCTTTTGCAAGCGCTGAAGTTCTCATCTCATCCATGTCCTCCTCGGACTCCTCCAGGTCCCTCGAGATTTCCCGCCTGAACCACTTTCATCTCCTTCTCTGGCGAAGAGACTTCCTTTGCCTCCTTGGAACCGCCTCTCTTCCACCCAGTCTTGAATGTCTTGCCCATCTGGAAGCGTGGGAACACGTGGCCTTCCGTGTTGATCACCACCTTGTCCAACGGGAAGTCAGTCTCCGGAGAGAACAGCAGAAACATATATTTCAACGTCTCGGCCAGCCAGAAACTCTCCATGTTGTCCCGCTGGCGCGCCGGAACGTGTTCGGCGCTGTCGAGACTGGTAAACGCATATGGGACCCCGTTGTCTAAGACCTGAGTGTGCTTCATGAAGGATTGGAACATTTCCCAGCCCCATTCGCGGTACATCGCATCACCGGTGATGCGATACATGTAAAAGAGACTCTCCACCGTTTCCGGTCTCTGTAGATTATGAACATCATTTGGGTGGATATCGTAGTCCTTGGTCCACTTCCCATCATGTCCATCGTCCAGCGATGCACCCTTCGGCGGATCTTGATCCAATGGCAACCACTTCCGAGGCGGATCATCCACCTCAAAGTAAGCGATCTCGGGAGCAAGTCCTGTCTCCGTGACCTGGTACATACCCCAACAGGTCTTCATCAACTCCTTCGCAAGCTCCAGATCTTCGTCATGGTTCTTCGTCCATGCGGAGCCTAAGCGGGCTTTCGCTTCTGAGACGGTCGATCCGCCCGTGACACCAAGGGCAATTGTCCCAGGAAGAAAGCAGACCAGATGATCCATCTTTGGTGTCATCTGGTTATTGAGACCGTTTTGACGCTCGGCAAGCACAGTGAGCGACGCACGTTTCGAATATGTAAGCAGATGCTTCTTGATTCCCTCAAGTGATTCGTTCCACAGATCTAGGTATACCGGCTCGCCTTCTGATGTCTGAAGATACTGCTTGATGAGGTATTCGTAGTAGCTGTCTCCGCGAGAGCCAAGACGGATGTTTTCACCACGAAATGATCCTGTATCGGCATCGATGAAAATTGGTAGAAGGCCATCAGGCATGTGGTTGTTGTCAATGACTTCGACAACCTTCTCAACCTTCTCCCAATAATGGGTTTCGCCGGTAAGCTTGGCAAGGTATTTGAACTCCAATTGAAGTGTCGCAGCTTCAGCAGTAGATGATGCTCCTCCGTCAGCGTGTGATGGCACCCCCAAGGATGTATTCAGATTAAAGCTCGCGTAGGGTATGCCAGATTTGGATTCAAATGCACCAAGAATGCGGTCTGCTAGATCGGTGGCTTTCTCGATGTAGAGGTCTTCCCCTGGTTGATTCACATCATCGTCTCTTATTGGCGCAAGATGAGGGAAAGTTGTAGAGAGGTAATGAGCAGACAGCAGACCACCTAGCATGCGTATAGTCGTCTCAAAGGTATTAACGTCGTGATTTGGGTTATAGTTCAAGGATGTGGATATCCATTCCCGAGCATGTTTGACGCGTGAGGTGAGATTCATCATGATCATCGTGTCCAAGGCATCAACGACTATCCAACCCATGCCCCCCTCTACCATATTCCTGCCTTTTTTCGAGATCGGGTGGTACTCGTCCATACCCCAGGCATATTTCTCGTATCCGTCCCAGCTAATCTTGAACGCTTTGGTGACTTTGTCCCTCCTTTCGTCCCACACTCTCGAAACACTGTGCTTTCCGGTCTTCAGCCATGACCATCCGTCGGATGCACTGCCTTTTGAGTCTGACGCGCGTATCTGCCCGATAGGAAGCAAGCCAATCCACCAAAAACACCCGGTCGCAAGCAGGCTTACAATGCCCAGAACTCGTTTCCTCCGCCACAGACTGCGCCGTCTTCGAGGTTGATAATGTGGCTTATCTTTGTACATGGGAAGGCCTTGACCTTCAGTGAAGAAATCATTTATCCTCGCGCCAAGATTGTTGCTAGGGACTCGGCCATTCGGATGGCTTCGTCGATTCGACGCTCGCCAGTAGCTATCTGGGTCTGACGGATGTGCGCTTGAAAACGAAGGCCCAGACGCTGGGAGGTTATAGGACATTGTAGTAGATTGAAGGATGATTCGCCACCGAATGTTGATTCGAGGGCGCGACTCATCATGCAGTTGGCAGTGAGACCATACGCCCTGATGAGTTCAGAACGGCACTCCTCACCGTCGAATGCATGCAGATTGGATTTGGTTGTGTAGCACTCGGGAACCCAGCAAAGTTCCTCGACGTTGGTCAGGAATCGAGGCAATTGCTTTCGCTTTGACCAGTATCAGAAATTGCACTACACGAATGCAAAATTCTTGGCAACACGGGCCCGGCGGTCATCTTGGTCAGGGGTTTTCGTGGCAGTTGGCATAGTTCGAAGGGATGCATTCGATCAATCAGTTCCCACATCATCTTGGAGTAACAAAGTAAATATAGTTCAATGTATTGTATTGTTTGCGCTCTACATGATCGCGTTTTGGGCGTTCTCGTATGCTACGAGAATGCCACCAATTGTCTCGTCAACGTCCTTGTCTAACTTCCCTCCGATTGCAGACCTCCTCAATTAGCCTTTGCAGGTCCACCAGCTTGTACGGCTTCGTCATAAAGCCTTCCATTCCAACAGCCGTGGCGCGAGAGATGGCTGTTTCGGTGACATCTGCGCTAATCGCTAGTACAGTAGGAGGGCCCAAGGGTATCGACCGTCCATCAAGTGGCGAGGCTGATTTGAAGATGTCAAATATCTTCTCAGTCGCTTCGTAGCCGTCCATCTCTGGCATCCAGAGATCCATCAGAATAACATCAACGGGCTTGAGCACTCGGCAGGCCTCGGGATGTTGTTCCTGGTAATCGCTCTCTTGTTTGGAAGCTTGTATCTCCTTCATGACACGAACCGCTTCACGACCATCAAACGCTTCATACACGTCTTCATATCCCAATTTGGAAAGCATGCTGGCTAGTACCTTTCGGTTGATCCTATTATCTTCGGCGACAAGAAATGTTAAAGGATGCTTCTCTGCAAGCTTGCGGTCGAAGGCATTTGAACCCGAGAGTGGTCTCTTTGAGGATGTGGAAGACAGCCTTCGTGGACAGCTTGGAGAAATTCTATCCGACTCAGATGGTACAGTGGGCATTTGCACGTTCTCGTCTGACTGCGACGATTTGTGCAGAGGAGTGCTATGTGTCGCCTTCGGATAAGATGTTGCTACATATGAGCTGTCGGACCTATGCAACTGTGGACTGCTGCTCGATGGTGTTGGTGTACGATCAAAAGGTGCCCCTGGTCCACTTTCTGACACGACGCATCCTATTGGAATTTTCATCTCGAATTCAGATCCTTGCCGTTGCCCTGAAGTCTCTGTGTGAACAAGTTTAAGGTCTCCACCAAGTTTCCGTGCAAGCCCCTTCGCCACCAGGAGACCCAAGCCCAAACCTTCTGTAGTACGTGTCAAAGAGTCGTCCTCTCGCGTAAAAGGCTTAAAAAGTTCTGGCACAAAGCCCTTTGGAATTCCAGCACCACTGTCGATGATGTTGATTCGTACGGATCGAAGACTTTTGGACAACGACACCACAATCAATATTGTTCCATTTTCGGTGAACTTGATGGCATTCAGTAACACACAGGACACAAGCTTGGAGAGATCTCGCTCGTCGATTGGAAGCACTTCAGGTACATTTGCGTGAACAGACCACTCGACTATCTGGTATGATGCAAGGCCACTAGAAGATCTAGTGCGAACTTCTATTATTTCACCCAGGAGCGTCGGTTGGGCAACTGAAGAATCCGGCCGTCCACCAACACGAAGAGCTTCGTAAACTAGTATTGGTACCAACTCCCTTATCCGGCTTTGGCGTAAATTAGGCGTAGCTAGTGCGCCTGCAGCCATAGAATCGTGTGCTGATGAATGTTGTGTCGTAGGTACCGGTCTTGAGAGCTCAGACCTTGAAGGAGGCTGCTTCTTTTCGATTGATGGTTGCGGAATACCCTCAAGCGGCGAGTGCGACCTTCCACTCCGTGGCAAAACCTCGCGCTGAGGACCTTGTTTGACATCGCTTCGCTTGGTTGGACTCCCAAAGCTCCAAGAAAGGGGACTATTTTTCTGTCTTTTATGCGGGTTGACGGCAATGTTGCTTCCCTGAATCATGATGTGTGGTCGGCTTTCAGACACAGCAGCGGACGAGAAAAACCCTGCGGGCGAATCACCTTCTTCCATGGGCATGTCTGGGATCTGCATATTTAACTCATAGGCATGGACGATGTTGTCTGCAGCCTCAACCGCTCGACGGGAACTGTCTGCTCGAGATTTGACTTAGTCCATTGGGGAATGGAGAGGCTGAAATACCTTGCACAACCTCGATGTTCTCCTTTAAGGCCTGGAAGATGCTTCTGATGTTGAAACTCTGCTGCGACTCGATGGCTTCCTGTACAGTAGCATGCATGACATCGAGCATCCCGATCACACCGTGCATGGGCGTTCTGAGCTCATGGGATAGGCTGCGAGCGTAAGGCTTAAAAAAGTGAGCAGCAGGCACCGGCATATTGTCAATCTCAGTCATCGTGACCACGGCTGAGGGACTACGACGTCGAAGAGGTAATTTATCCACCGTGAATTCGGTCCCGCCCTTGGGTAGCAACCTGATATCCTGGAAGACCGGGCTGGCGGGGTAAGATTCGTCCCAGTATACAACCAATCTCGGGTCTCGGCTGGGGCGGCATGCTCAGGGAGACATGTTTTCTTTTGGCGCAGGACAACCAAGATGGTTTCGTTTGGAATGGTGTGATTATGCGAGGAGCACGGATAGATGTGCCATGGTATCGAAGGCCAAAGGTAGGGCGAGCTAAGAACGTTGAGCAGGATTGACAATTACCAACGCAAATCGATAGAGAGACTTGGTACCCCACTGTAGGAGGACCGGGGGATGACCAAGAACTTCGAAGACCTGGATATGACAGCAACAACAGAGCATTGCGCAGACAGAATATTGCGCTGCGGGTATGGAGTAAAGCAGGAGAAGGAAAGAGAAACGACGTTACATTCCACAAACGCGCTATCACTCCTTGATAGCGTGCAGTTGTGAACAGAGTTGGGTACAACCCGCGCAAATGCGGGCGGGCAACATGCATCATCCAAGTGACGATCAGAAGGAGCCTTTCTACGACGAAGCGTCAAGAAGGATGGGCACCGCACGTTCCAGGGTGAGGAGCGGAAGGGTTCGAGTGGATCGATGCAATCGAGAGAAGCGTTCCAGAACCAAATCGACCTTCATCCTGGACTGCGCTTCCTGCATCGCTGATCAGTGATCGCCGTCTCATCACTACCGGCCTCGGTCAGGAGTGGAGCAGCAATGGCTTGGCATATACTATTAATATTGTAAAAGAATCGCGACTCGCATCTCCAGTGGGTGTTGCAGCGACTGAAGAGCTTTCAGGATTTAGACGACAGCCGGAGTAGATTTCACAAGAAGAACATGACGGAGATGCGTTGCCGATCCAGGAGCCGATGAGCCCGCATGATGCTGTGATGCCGTTCACGTGATTGGTAACTTCCCGCCACGGGAGATCTGACCGGAAAGCCAAAAGATAAAGCCAAAAGACAAAAGCCTAAAGCCTAAAAGCTCGTGTCTATCCTGGCCAATGGACGGTTCTTAAAGGGCGCCACTACAGGGGAAATACCCACTTGCCTGCGGCGAGCGGCGGAAGGTCCACCCATTCCGAGAGATATCACTAACTACGGCAGACAGAGGGCCGATGTAAGGACTAGAGGTGTCCGCTAACGCTTCTCTCTACCACACCAGCGCGCTGCAGATTTCCTGGCCTCGGGACAGCGATATGGTCAACAACGTTGGTTCACAGCATTAAACAGGTCATCGTGACCTCATCTTCCGGAAACTGTGGGTGTATTTTAGTTGTGAGGCGGAGGACGTTCGGAAATAGGGGCGCTAGCGAGAGCAGAGGCCGTGGGGACAAATACAGGGCCACTGCTTACTGCAGGTAATATTGCTAGAGCGCCGAATCTGTTTATTTGCAAAATAAATTATGTAGCGGCTGATCTTCCAGCTGGGAGGCTGTAAAGTTCAGGTTGCCTTGACCAGCTAGTTGCGACGGAGAAGCACCCTTTAGCACGGACGCACTGGGCCCTCGTTCAGGTCTCCATCTGAGGCTTCTACCTCCGAGGCAGAGTGAACCAGCAGGGTTCCAGTATATGCATCTACAAGATGACTTTTGTCGATATGTGGCCAGGCATTGTCGAGTCGTTTGTGGAGGGACTGAACGTCCGGATCATCGAGAGAAATAGCAAATGTTAAGTCGGCTTTCTTTTCGAACGATGACCTGTCATCATATTTGACATCGCTTGGCAGGCGTTTCTTCTCTGGTGGGACTGCTTTCTCAGGCGAACTAACCTGTTGGCATACCGGACTCGTAGCCCGAGACGCCCTTGATGATGGGCGCAGTAGGGACGAGAGTGGGATGATTTGTGAAGATCGTAGAGGTAGAGATCTCACTCTGAGGTCTGTTGTCGTCGCTTTCCTGCATGGCCCCATACGGTGTGGGCGATGAGGGCCGTTTTGGAGAGGAGAAACAAGAGGCAGCGTTGATGGCTTGCTCAGCGACAAGCTGGTGCGGAAGAATGTGATCCACCTCGGGCTGGTACCTCTATCGTGGTCCAACACCAAGCCCAGAGTCATGTCCACTTCTGTCCTTGAAAAACATTCTCGTCAAGCTTGGCTTGACGCATTCGCAGAATCGAACGGATCAGCTCTCCCAATAAAAGACTTGATACAAGACGAACCAGGCTGTTAGCAAACACACACTTCTGACAATCACTATCAAAGCGCGAGTTGAGTGCGCAATAGCATTCTATGTTATCCTCGACATTGACTAAAGTGCTTTATGCCCACTGCCCTGTTCAGCGGCACTGGAACAATGACAACATGGAACCACGCCGAGCAAGCAGTGCTTCAGGCTTTTTTTTTGTGGAGCAGCTTCAACCCTGAAACAGACCTGGCGATTATTTCAATGTGTGAGTTCAATTCCCTTTTGCATTTGCCAGGGGTTATCCTTGAATTAGCATTTGCTTCATATCGTCTTACGAATTGCGTATCCAAGACCAGCAGAAAGATTATGATCTGGCGGGTTTCCGCCTTTCGCTGCCGTGCAATGAACCTTCATCACTTGCTGCTTCTGGTGCTTTACGGAAGCATGGCCATCTGTGTGGGAGCGGCTAGTAGAGCAGGACTCACGCCTAAATCGCGATATCCATGAGCGGCTTTCGTCGTTTCAACTGCCCCTTCCGCAGTGAAGAAAGCCTTTGAACTTGCATGGTAACACTTGGACTTATTGCCATACAATGTTCAACAGCATGACCAGCATTTCACAATCCAAAGCAGACCAATTGGTCATGAAACGATTCCGACAAACGGTGACTTTGTGGCTAGCGAGTGTCAAGGCAGGTTCTTTCCGAAGTGGACGAGGGAAGACCGGCCACAAAACGGGAGCATGTCCGCGACTGCACACACGAGACAGACCATGGCCAAAGAATGGTGGTGCTATCTAATGGGACTGGCGAAGTGAGCGTACTTTGCGAGTCCTGGAGATGACAGCTGGATCATTTGTAAATGAAGATGGTGGTCATGCTTGAGCATTTCATCCGTCACACACCAGAAACACATGGTTAATTGAGGATCTAAAGTCCGATCAAGAGCTCGAGTTAATAGAGGTACCACTGATGAGAGGATTGTTCCCGACTAACAGAGACAAGGATATGATCTGTTTTCTGTGGACAACTCCTGGGGTGTATCGCGGACATGAATACGTTCTGCGTGCCTGTTGTTGGTGGTTATACATCTGGCAATCTCGGCTATTCAGCTTATAAGCCAGGATTCCTTCAAGTGAATGAAGGCACTTGTATTCAAGATCAGTGTTAGGCCGTGGATGGTAGTCCTAGATAAGCCTGCTGTCTTGACTATTCTGTGCTAGGACGATTGGGGTACAAATATGAAAGCCTAAACATGTGCCCACCCATTCCATATCAGCACTTGCATTTCATTGGTCAAACAGTGAGTGCCACGCTCGACATGATGCTTGTCTGCTTTCGCCCATTTTCGCAATCTGTAATTCACGACTGTCCTTTTGAGCCAAGTTGTGGTTGTCCAGCGGCGTAGTCTGTTCTCCCAAACGCCGCGCAAGAATTCGGATGTAGAAATCCAGCTACGTTGCTGGTGCACCGCATCGTAGGCGTCAACATTGTATGCAACGCGGACGTTAGGATTGACCCACACGCCTTTAGATGCAGTAAGGTAGTTATCCGTGTGGATCAAACAGCACTCGGATGCTTCCAGATGGTATTTTGCCAGGCTATCGGGGATACCGCGGAATCGAAGAGGGGAGGTACGATTGTGGAACGGCGAAGCGTCCATGACGACTAGGAATTGATTTCACAGTCAGCAGTAGCACGCAACATAGCTAACCTTGGATGCGGGTAATTTTGTTTAGGAGACTTTGAGAAGCATAGACATAGGGTAGAGGCAATCGAGGCCATCATCAAACATGAGAACACAAAAACTTATCTTGCAGTCGTACTTCGCGTTACAGCGAAGTCGGTGATGATACATCAAGGGTAAGGGTGAAAAGATTAGAAAGGGAGGAAAGATTAGACAGGGAGGGAGAGCGTATTTTACCCATGCCATTCCAGCAACTTGTTACAGGCACTGGCTTGTTACTCTTTATGGCACTCCTGGAAGTCCTGGATCTGAAATATGGCCAGGTCTGCATAACCGTCTCTTCTCCATCTGCATCACGTAGCGCGAAGGTGTCGTAGTAATTCGGAGGCTTGGAATAGTCCATCGCACAGGCTGCGGCGTATTGACCATTATTCGTATCCAGAAGTTTGATAACGTCCTCAGTCTGACTTGCGTAAGTAGTTTTTACAGCAAACACTTCAAGGTGTAAGCTCACGGTGAAGACCACATCATTTAAGAACAACAATTTGTCGAATAGAACGCCCACTTCTTCGAGCTTTTCTAATGGTCTCAAGGACAGATTCCTCAGACCGGACAAGTAAGAGATTCGCCGCAGCTCTTTCTTACCTCTTGGAGTATCAATCCAGCCAGAGGCCGTTGGCGGCTTTGCAATCTCATCTGCATGCGTTGTTGGGTCCAAGATGATAGTCCGTCGCACGCCCAGTCTGTCCAGCTCTTTATCCAATACCCTCAAGGCGCCCTTCGAATCGTCCCAACTCCCGCTTTCGTAGATCGAGACATATACATCTTCAACTCCGAAGTATTTGACCAAGTCCAGTAAGGCCCAATTCCAATAACTCCTAATCGCTACTTCATTATTCCAGTGTGTACTCGCAATGAAAATCTTCTGGCGCGGTGGGTCGGGGGTAGGCTCGTAAGTGCCACGAAATGTAATGACTTCGACAAGGTTCCAGAGTATGAAGGTAGCAAGAGAAACCCTCAGCAATTGGGACAGCCTCGAAGCCCGCCGGAAAGGCAGCACCAGCATGCCGCCAGCCACTGGCCCAGCTAGGGCGCGTCCGAAGTGGAAATCGTAGATATCAGAAGATATCAAACGAAAAGAGACGAGGCGGCAGCTGGACAACGGTCATCCGATCGTCTTTTGGGACCTGTGTCCCATGATGGCACAGAGATTACAAACGCACGCATCTGTTGTTGCAAGGTAGCCGTGGCCATGGGATGCTCGGTGACAGCGACCCTCCCATTGGTCACGGTTAGATCAAAGTCCTGGCCTATCTGTTATAGGTCCTCCTTAGCGGCTTACTCAGCATAGGCCTGATTTCTTCCTCCTTGCTAGTTTGCGCAGATAGCTTCCTCCTGCATACACTCATTCATGAGCCCTCAACGCTTTGAAAAGCGCGTGAATCGAGTGCTATCGTTATAGCGTAACTGCAGAGAAGAACTATTCATCCCATCAAAGGAAGCCTTACAAGGATCAAGGTTGCTGGACAAGTCTCTACCAAGCTGGCCAACAAGGTTTAGGAAAAGAGGAAACAGAGATTGTTGTTGCTCAGTCATATCTTCTCGGACTAACGCGAAAAGACGCGTTTCCTAGCCTCGGATAATAAGGCGATGTTTCAGAGATCTTCTGGGGAGACTATCAGTGGGTTTGATTGGCAGCCATCTCAACAGCCTTTCCAGGAATTGACATATAAGGATTATCCTCAGACTTCTACATTTTCTAACTTGTATATATACACTATCACAATGTCTATAAACCACGCATCATCCCGAGACGCTGTGGAGCAGCGACTTGTTGAGCTAGAGGCAAAGGAAGACCAGCGTCCTGAAGATCGCAGACACATTCTAGCCGAGCGCGAAGAGGAAGATATGATCGAAAGAAGACTAGGGGAGGATGAAGACAAAGCTGTTCGTGTTTATAAGAATAATCAGCTGAAAAGGAACCGAGAGACTGAAGATGAATCATCTAAGGCGGAATGCGAGGCGCATGACAAAGAAGAAGAGGTAAAGCATCTTTCGTTGGGAGTTCTTATCAATATTGTATTATTGACAGAAAGACAGTTATGTCGCCGTCAACTTCGGTGTCTGAAAAGTCATAATACTCTTCAACCGCAGGCTTCGCAGGCTCCGCCGCACAAAGCCTACAAATGTTCCGCCGAAGATAATGTTCAGTCACTTAATATCACCTGCACTCTTCTAAAGCGCAATCGAGTCTATAAATGCTTCGCCGAAACTTGCGACAAGCTAAACCAAATTTGAGCTTCCAAAATAATTAAATTTGGCCATGTGAGTACTTCTCATGGCCCCCGAAAATTATGCAAGCTGCTTAAAACAGTAATGAACATCTCTCTCGAAAATATCGACGATGTACCGTAAGCAACGTTGAGATTCACATGCGAGACGACGGCTGGATTAATGTGTCAAATCTGGGCACAGCGCTTAACCATTGTAGTAGTTGGCCATGCCACTGCACTCGAGGCAAGTCGATAGAGATGCAAGAACTCAACCCCGGCCGTGGCATGTATATTGCTTTGCAAGATATCTCTCCTCCATGCCTGCGTGAGATTCTGGAGAACAATCAGTTTCGGCTTTTGATTGGTGAGACAGGAGCGGATCGAATTCGCAAACTTTCAGGACGCGGAGCGAAAAGAAAGCACAAGGACAGTGGCCATCAAATGCTTACTCCACCAACGAGGCCTGCTCCAATAATGCGTTACATAATGCCCAAGGAAACGGGGATGATTGAGCGGGCATAGCATACACGATGGCATTTAGCGGTATTGGCGACGGTTGGATCAAATTCCCACATCTAACCGGCCCCATGCTCTGCACTATGATCCCGAGAGCGACACGGACGAAGATCCCAACGACGGCAATTGCATCCCCTTGGCTGAATCGACAAGGCCAGAGAGACGAATGGGGGTTCCACTGCGTCGGATGCCAGGACCTTTCCGAGTGACCGAACCACGCCAGACGAGACTTTATCATGTCGACGTTCAGGGAGTACTTAGCGGAACCGCCAGTAGGTCTAGCCAATCAATGCAACAGAATGCCAACGCGAGGAGGATATTTTGACATACCACGTGCTGGCGGTCTAGCTCCGTGACGATTGAATGTTGATCATACACATCTCCAAAAACTGGAAGGCGCCGGAGTGTGGGATCATTTCCCCAGTGTTGTGGTTGAGGGAATGTGTGACTACGCCGATAATAATAAGAACAAGTGGTGGCAAGGTTATGTTGCAGCTGTTGCTGCAGAGGGTATGAAGGCTTTTTTGAAGGAATGGCACCTTGAGGAAGAACCGATCCGTCTATAGCGAGAATGGCAAAGTAACCTCTTTCTAGAAACAACACTAGAATGGACCACCAGTCTTCAGGATCATTTCCTGTTAGATCGACGGCGAAAAGCGCTGAAAATATTCCCATACAAACGCCACTTGCAAGCAATGATCGGAAACGGTCAGAACAGCTGTGATAACAAAAAGTAGGCCCATCACGGCTTCTTGTGCTTGGGTAGGGTGTTGATGAAGCCTCTCAGACCACCGATCCCTTTCAAAGTGACTAAGTCACTTCCCTTGCTGGATTTTAACCATTGGAGAGACAGACTTGAACTTCAAGAGGAAATATTTCCACCCCCCCTCTGCTTCTGACAATGTTCTCAGCCGCGGCCTTTAACGTTCAAGCTTGGGCTTTCTGCAAAAGCTTCTTCGAAGCTTTTCTGAAATTGAAGCGGATCTAAATCTTTTAGGTCGAGGTTTGGTTTGGTCAATTTAGCCCAAACCATGTTTTGGATTAATTAGGTGCCCACCAGAGATACCTCACAGCCCTTTTGAGTATGGCGGACCCAAACCGTTGTGCCCTGTGGGAAGAGGGATGCCAGTCACCAGAACAAAAAACATCACGCAACTCCACCTGAGACGCTGTCTGGATCTGCCATGTTCTGGACACCGCCTTTTCAACAGCAGATCCCGCGGCACCACTATGTTGTGTCGAATCATACCTACAAAGAGGCTTCGTTTTCCTTGCGTTTGAAGAGAGAGGTCAGAGCATTGATAGCACACTTCAATTAAGAAACTTCCCATTGGCTAGTTTCCCCCCTTTGACAGCTGGACATCATGTTACCAAGAACATGGCCAAGCCAGTCAGCATCCACTTCATATTTATATAGCCGCTAACTATTCGTGTTTACTATCACGGCGGGAAGTCTTCAGCCAAAGGCTCAGCCCGCCTCGCCCTCTTTTCTCGCACAAGATAGATCAGCGTAACCTTCGCGGACTAAGATTCTACTAACTACCTACCTTGTACGGTAGCTTGCCATTCTTGGCGAAGGCCTTGTTGTTCGGTATGATCTCGGAACGTGACACGCAGCCATGTGACATGTTGATCTATTGTATGCAGGGATGCATTCTGTAAGGCGTAGATACGATGCATCTTACCCAGTGAGGTAAGTAGAGGCTTGTTGGACCGCTTCTCGCTGCCTGTTCCAGTGATTCCGAGCTTCGTAAAAGGTTGACACCCAGTTCATATATGGTTCGTCTAGCCTCCCATTTGCTGCGGTCCCCCATCGTATGGACGCGGTTCTTTGACCTTAGGTCCGGAACTGGTCGTTGGGGGGGGGGGGGATGGGGAGGGTCGTGGTAGAGGTTGTCGTAGCAGATCCTTTATAGAGAAGGTCCCTTGACACCGTCTTGCTTCATGTAAGGACTACCCTCACTGACAGGGCACGTTACATACGAGGGTTCCCAAGAAGAAACCGAGGACGAAGACGGAAGCTCACTGGACGACAAATTCATAGGCTTCAAAGCTTTGATCGGCACCATGGAGATCCGTAGGACCGGAGAAAATCTACACTCGGCGCGCCACATCATAAGAACAGCGCTCGGAATACTTGTCTTTTAAACAGATTCAGTTTCGTTCATGATCGATGTTAGAAGATGAGATGTTATGACACTGTCCTGATAGAGAAAGTTGCGGATACTTATATACATAAGGGATCCCTCAACAATTCGCTCTTTACCCTTTACGCAAAACACCTTCTCGTTGCCCTATTCCATTCTGTTCAGCTGGTCCTGCAACAGTGGAACTTTAGGCTCACCGTAGACAGCTGAAGCAACGAACAGACGAATAGCAATCGAAATGTGGCCTATTCACAACAAGACCCTTCACTTCCAATTGAAGATCTCTTTGTTTTTCAAGCTTGACAACGCGATGATAAAGGGCGTTGTTGAAGCATGGAAGGCGTCAGGACGGATAGTTTGCACCACCTGTATGAGGAATCAGCATTCGTATCGGCTGCAACCAATATCTCAATATGACTTACGTGACTGATGCCTTCCCGACCAACTGCACCGCCTTGAGCGGATTGATAACCATCTGGCTTGCCGTCAATCTGGCTGGCAGCAGCTTGAGCACGTTTGTGATCTTCCTCCTGCTTGCGCCGAGTCTCTGCCTCCTTCTTGCGAGCCTTCGGTTCCTCGCGGATCCTTTTGAATTCTATAGCTGGGTCAGTTTTGCTTGTGAAAGGCTGTTTTGTGGTTGAAGCAGGTCATTCGTTTCGTGTAACACGACAAATGATCGCCTCTAATCACAAAAAGAGGTTTGCGATCTGAGTGAGAAAATAGTTCACTTTGCCTTCGGGACGCCTCTTGATACCATGGGACTGCAGGGTCACGTGAGCATTGAGATGGTTCAGTGTGCCATAGGCATTTCTCGCAGCCAATCCAGCCGCACTTGTACATTCTTTCAAGTTCCTCTGGCGGCGACGTGCATCCTTCTTTTCCCGTCCCACCTGCTTACCTCCTAACTCATCTCATCCAAACACCCTTTTCTTTTCATAAACCTCAGCGTAAACCCTACACCTCGCATCTACCTCCCTCGCATCCACCACCGTGACCCCACCGCTGCCATCCTTACCCAGCACCCCAACATCCCCACCACTCCCCTCATTAAAAGTCCCACTCCCGACCCGATTCCAGCCCGGCCCACGCTGCGGATTCTTTGCAAAACCCGCCCACGCCGCTTGCATGTAGTTGCTGAGGGCTATTTCTTGCGCGGTGGCGCCGTCGGCCGGGTAGTTGCCGCGGACGAGCGGGATCTGGGTGCCGTGGTAGGCGCCGCCTGTGGGGTTGATGGAGCGGGTGTTGGGGAAGGAGGCGTTGAGGATGAAGCGCCAGGTGGGGTAGCCGGCTTCGACGTTGAGGCGCGAGATGAGGGACGAAACCTGCAGTTGGAGTTGAGGTTAGACTGGGTTGGATGGGGATTGCGGTGGGTAGGAGCTTTTGATGAGGGAAAAGGATGAATGGGGTTTGCGTGGTTTTGTGGGGGGGGGGGTTGGGTTTGTAAGAGATACGACAACGTACACATTGGGACATATAATCCGTGCCTATCTGGGCTGCAATATCGAAGCCGGAATTGAGACCCTCTTCACCGATTGGGTAGGCAGCTTCAATGTCCGCGCGCAGTTTTGGATCATTTGGGAAGATTAATTTGAGAAAAGCCGTAGCGTTATCTCCGACCCACACTGGTATGCGACTTTCCTGCGCATTGTTGCCGATCAGAAGTGACACATCGGCAACCCGCCTCTCGGCACGGGCTTGGGATGGGTTGGCGAGCTGGGTCACATTATCCACGACCGGTGTGAAATATATGGCGGTCACCTCGGTGATTCGTTTGATCTCCATTGCATCGGCAGCTCGGACACATGCCAGGACATCGCGAACAGCCGAACAGTTGAGTGCGCCGGCTAGCCGGTCCCAAGCGGTAACGGCGTTGCCGGTGGGAAAGAACAATGTGTAGGATCCTTGGCCACTCTCCATGATGGCGGCTCGAAAAGGGGGGTCGTGTGGTGTGGTGGTGATTAAGGTATCCACAGAGTAGGCACCGGCGGACCAGCCAAATATGGTCACCTTCTTTGGGTCGCCACCGAATTGCTCGATATTGGCCTGGACCCACTCGAGGGCTTTTCGTTGGTCGAGGAAACCTGCGTTGCGAGAAGTCAAGGGAATTTGAGGCGAGTTCGAGAATCCAAACACTGCGAGGAAGTATGAACGTGGGAACCATCGCACGATAGCTAAATAGACCTACCATTTGTTCGATAATTGGGCGCGACTATGATGACATCTTGATGTGCCGCCAAAACAGACCCATCATACCAGAGGTTCGAAGCATCTCCCCACTGAAGGCCGCCGCCAAACAGCCAAAACATGACTGCTCTTCCCCCTGCCGGTGGAGGAGTCGACGGAGCAAACACATTAAGGTACAGGCAATCTTCGCTCTCAACAGGCGGAGTTCCACCTGGGTTGTTCCAGAGCTTTCTGAGAAATTCTCGCGTCGCCAGGGGGTCTGTGAGAATTAGATGTGCGCCTCTTGGTAAAAGATTCAGGAATCTTGCAAGTCCACTGTTGGATGCATGCCGGCTTGTAAGCAGTCACGGACAAGGCCTGCGACCAAGGCTTCGGGTCTTCTGGTGGGGAGAACCTTTCCGGTGGAGAATCAGCGAAGGGAACCCCAAAGAAGTTGTTGACGCCAGCAGTCGCTGATGGAACTGAAGTCGTCGTGCCAATCAATACGCCGGAAGCGAGGGTTACGGTTGGACCAACGTTCCAGTCATCATAGCAACCTGGTGAGGCCTCGCAAAGCGCTAGCAGTGAGACGAGGCCAGAGAAGACCCAAGCGTACAGGGCAGATTGCATTGGACTCATCACGGACGTCTGCTGCACAGCGTATCGCTCCTTGTTCCAAACACCATTGCAACAGACTGCTCTGGATGCTCTTCAGAGCGTGCGATGGGCATCCTTTCTGAAATAGAGCAGAAACTCGAACGGAGCTTGTAGCAGCGGAAACGGCGGGAAAGGAGGGGTTCGTATTGTGACACTCTGTTGTGGTGGATGTTGCATCCAGTAACGCATAGACTTGTTCGGATCGAAACGTTCATTAGCTGGTTCTCTGCACGGGAGCGGGTGGAAACGCAGCTACCAGCGTGGAGAGATGGATGGGATAGGTCGAAACGTCTCGGGGCAGCATATTCGACAGCAGGTTCGGCTTGGCGCAACTCTGCTCGAACTATCGTAGGGCGCAAAGCTATTGTCCACCTCCAGAGACGAGTCAAACAGTAGCCACTGCCCGCCAACTCAGGTCAGCTTCAGCTGCGATCCAGACATTCCAGTGAAGACCGCATCGGTCAACATTCTCATGCTGGACATCAATCCCTGAGGCCGTCAGATCCATGATATGTCGCCATCGACTATAGACACGCCACCCACTCCTAACTGGGAGGACCTAGTGGCAACGTGAGCCACACCTCCAGCAGATAGTGGCGGGATCTAGGCCTAACGAACTGCCCCAGATGAAATACATCGAACTTGGAAATTCCAGGATCATGGCCAACCCAAAGCGTGTCGATGCGACGACGGTAAGGTCCTGCCGCGCCGGTGTCTTGGCTCATCACTTGCCTGACGCCTCTCCTAGTACATGGGTGTTTCTAGGTGGGTGGAGCAACAGAGAAGCGGCGAGACGATTGATCAAGCGCACATCAAGAGCGTGCTCGACTTCTTTAGTATGTGTACTGAATCGGTACGGCGTGGAGGACTTCCTAACGCTACCAGTGTCACTTGGTCCGGATGATTTGGCAACAAACATAGAACTACCACTCGCATAACCATCATCTCTTATTTCTATACTTTCAAATCACGACTAGGCTGAAGTCTCCTTGCTCCAAGCTTTCTTGAAGAGTACTTGGCACCATGCAGACGAGGTCATGACGGGGAAGGCCGAGGAAGGGCCAAGTCGGTATCAGTGCTGAGAAGTTGTCTACGTCTTTGGACGGAGAAGGAGGCCTTAAGGGCTAACTAAGCGGTTCTTCTCTAGCCATCTGTTTTTACAATACACCCCCGGTACCTTCGGAACTCAATGAACTCAGATGACGGTGAGAACTGGTACCTCCACATCTTATCTATGTGGCGCGGTACCTGCGCCCACGCAGCACTTTGCCGGTACTTATCACCCAGGCGTGACACTTGCTGTCGGAAGGACGAAACTAGCGAATAGGAAGATCTCAATTGAAGTGCTATCCATGCTCTGATCTCTCTCAAAGCGTAGGAAAAACGAAGCCTGTTTGGAGGTGAAGCACGGGCTCAAAACAACGCCTTCTTTGACAGGCAACTACTCAATTAAGGAGGCAACCATCCAATTGAACAGGCAACGGCGGAATGTGTAATCGTCAGTGGTATTCCTACTTACAGTAATCGAACCGCACAAGATCGCGGTAGACATACGGGCTCTGTTGAATTGAATGGTTTGTTGTTTAATGCGTTTCTTGATATTGCTGCTGCGCCAAGAAGAAATATAACACCAATTCTATTCGGGATTTTAGCGCAACCACAACATTCTCGGCGGCACCAAGTAGCTCAAGGATGTTGAGAATCGACCACTTGTCGTGTTATAAGTTCCTCATGCGCAGCATACCGTTGCAGGCAAGACTGAAAGGCTCTGTACCCATTTCTTTGCTATCGAGATGGGAATTTGAAGTGGCACTAAAAGCAAAGCGTACGTGGCTGTGAAATGACAGTAGGATTATAATGAGAATCGTAATGAAAAGCTCTGAGATGTAGGCACGTATGAGAAGTCTCTCAAGCTCCTTCGCTTCATCGCCATGTATCATCCAAGTGGCCATAAAAATGGCCAATAACAAACCCTTGGCCTTGTCCACGCCCCAAGTCCAACAGCAAAGCCCAAGTAGTTCAATAGATTGCTAGCCTGCTTGCCTTTCACTTCGATGAGAACGGCAAAACGGATTCGTTGCCAGAAACCTAGACATAGTATCTGCGACTGCTGCTGCTATGTCTGCGATGTGAGGTAGTCGAATGCCCTCTCCTACTCCCGTGATGGCTCCTCCGGACCACTCTCTCACTGCTTTCCTTTTCGTGCCTCCTCAGCAAAAACGCTAGTATGCTCGTAATGAAGAAGATGATGATGTTCATGATGCCAAACGCCCAGCTCGCTTTGAGCATTGCACAGTTCTTGTTGACGTTGGCGCTCCACTGCCCGCCGTTGTTGCTCTGTCGTCCATAATATCCGAAGATGCCGAGGTTGACGTAAACATCGCCTGCTGAGAAGTTGGAGCAGTTGGCACTAGCGATACCGCGCAGCTCGTAGACGGCAGCGATGAAGGCGCCCACGAACGCGAGGTCAATAAAGGCGACAAAGATTGCAGAGCGGCGGGTAGAGGAGAGACGGAAAAGAGTTGCGATGGCCCAAGCGCATGCGAGGACGGAGACGATGAAGAGAACGAGAATGAAGTTTGGAGTCAGCTGGCGCTGGCGGTTGTAGCCATCGACGAACCATGACTGAGGAGGTGTGTCAGCGACGAATACGTTGATTTGGATAGAGTCATTTCGAGCCTTACCAGCATGCCGATCACGGGGATGAGGGTGACGATCTCACATATCCGCCAGAAACTGAAGAGGAAGCCTCCCAACATCTTATAAGTCTTTCCCGATACTTCAAGTTCTGTTCTTTTGGTGATATCGATTCTCTAAATGTAAGCGACAGCCGTGTGGAGTTGTTTTCACAGGTGAGGTTCGATGTGAGCGGGATCTTGCAGAAAAAGGGTCCAGGAGGATAGCGGCGAGGCGGTCCTGTGAGGTTTGCGGAGAAGCGCAGCCAGCGATGCAGATACCACAAAGTCGTTCGGGAACAACGATCAACGTAGTACAGCAGAATTGTCCAAGTCAACCTGGGTGGAATGACAGAGGGAAGCCAACAATGGATGGACAGTACAGAGTAGCTGTGCCGTTAGTTGGAAGAGGGGGCTGGAAAGCTTAGGCTATTTTAACAACGTGGCGGGGAGAAGTTGGAGTTTGGGCTTCCCAGGTTCGCAACCAGCCCATGCACCATGACGCATTGGCGTCCTGCAACACTGTGTTGTCTATCCGAATCTTACTGAACGAAAGCTTGACAGGACTCGAGACCGAATCAAGATTCATACGAGTTTGCAGCTCCCAAGCTCCATGGAGGACCGGGGAAGCATGCCCGGCCGCACAGCCAAACAGTCGTAGCAGGTCGCATGGGACTCCTAACACTCCGACGATTGGTAGACAGGCACCGTCCGATCGTGTCCTTGCCTTGCTGCATCGTGCATGAGATATCCATGCTTTTAGCATTTCGACAGGATGAGCAAAACAAGCCCAGAAGAGTGGAAAGCAGTGACGAGTACGGAGTCGTGCACTAAAAGTTCTTAGTATATAGATGCTGACACTGTTAGAGAATTGGTACCTTTGGTGGGAGCTAGGTACCAGAAATAGGGGGACTTCCTATTTAGTATTAAGTATCGTTAAGAAGTCCCCCTATCTCTGGTAGCTAGCTTCACTGATATCAAAAACCTGGTGCATGCGTCGGATAGGAGCGACACGCCCTTGATGATCGACAACGAGTACCGACAAATTGAAGGATCCTAGATCACTTGCGGGACCCATCTAAGCATACAACGAACATTCCTGACATGCCAAAGGAGTGTCAAAAGCAAGAGTGGTGAATTTGTCTAGCCAAATACATTTAGCTATCAACGCATGCAATGATTCCGACAGCACTTCCAGCACTGCATCGTTAAGCAATCCGGGCCCTGTGACCTCCAATGTATCCTCCCCGCTATACCGCGGTCCATGAAAGATCCCAGAAGTTGCGTAGTTGGTAACTTTTGTATATTTCGACGAGAGAGAGGACGGTGGTCAAAGATTTGACACATTCGAGGGCAGCAGAGTCAGTGCTCCAATGGCATTCTGCCTGTTCCATGTCAAGCGGCGCATGTGCGAGCTTACGGGATATTCCCACCCCGGATAATGCTCTTCCCACTGTTTACAGTCGTGGTCTCTTTCACTTGCATCACCTGGTCCTGTCTGCCAGATTTTCTTCACGTGGCCTCTTGCATCTGGTAGTGCACAGTTCTCAATCTTCAGGAGAGCTTGGTTCAATTGGTTCTCGAATGCTATATCCAGGTGTGATCGGAAGCGCAAGTGATGAAGGAAATTGGGGCTTCGTGCTCCACTCGTGTGCCAGCGCTGGGCGATTGGCAAAGCGATTGTTCTCCCATTTTGGCGGCGTCGGAAAGTAATTTTAGAGGAGGTAAATCAGGAGGGTGAGGATGATGATGTTGCACCAGGGGTGCTCAATCCGCCGCATGGTGGTGAGATTGGGCCTTACATGCTTTCATGAGAAGGTTGGGGGCTGACAGCCTACCTCGTGGCCCTGTCTCACATTTTCTCAATCGCTGAGAAGCGTCTCTGGTATTGGCGATCATAGATTCGCACTATAGTAAGGATCTTGAATAATTTGCTAATGGCAGCTCTGATCACTGCTGGGGTCTCTACCTGTTGTAGGTCCTCCTTGGCGGCTTACTCAGCAGAGACCTATTTCCTTCTTCCTTGCTAGTCTGCGTAGATAGCTTCTTCTTCATACACTCATTCATCAGGTTATGAGCTCTCAATGCTTGAAATAGCGCAAAACAGAGCTATATCATTATAGCGTAACTGTTATATCCTCTTTTGTTAATGCCTGCGGATATAAGATCCTCCTCACGCTCAAAAACGCAGAGTTCTGGGGGTGGGCAACAAACACCTTCAATCCCAATATCACCTGCATTAAAGCCTCGAAATAGTTCTTAAACCCCCTCTTAAATCACTTAATTAGATGAATTAATAATAATTAAATAAAATTATAACTAATTAGATAATATTAAGTAAATTCCGATAAATATAATTGTAAATAGCTAACTATCATTCTCATTATCACTTATAAAGTCTCAGTATATAGTATTGATCTTAGCGAAGAAGTTTTGAGAGAATCTGATCTTTTATAAAATTAAAATAATTATAATTCTAACAGAATCAGAGATATATTCTTAATAAAATAATTAACTTAAATAAAAAACACGCAGATTATATATTTTAGACGTTTTAAAGAGCTGCTTAAAGAGTGTTAAGTCTAATTTGTTTAAGAATATAAATATAGCTCTTTAATAGCTAATTCTGACATTATTATTAATAATAATAAGATCTGAATTTAAGAATAAATCTGTAAATAAGATGTATTCAATTCTATTAGTTAGATACTTAAATTTAAATATAATAATCTATATCACTTTATTAATAAAGCTAAATCTATTAAAATAAGCTTTTAAGTAGATTATTCAAGATTATATTTCTAAATTTAATAGTTTAAAAGCTCAATTTAAGTCTTTTAAAGATTAAATTAGCTTAGATATATTTATTAGAAACTTTATAATAGATCTATAATCTTAATTAAGTCGAGAAGTCTTTTTAAAGCTGATTAGATAGAGTAGTATCTCTGATTTTAAGGATCTTAAATAGATTCTAATTCACATATTTATTTTCGAGAAGAATTAACGCGAATTTCATCGTTCAAATGCGTTAAAATCTATTGTCAGATTAAATAAGTAAAATGAGCGAAATTTCAGCTTTAAAAAAGATAAGAAACTATTATATACTTACTATAATTATATTAGATATTTAATTAATAATTACTAATTTAAATACTCAGAAAAATAATCTTTTACAGATTAAAATAGATCAAGATATAGAGGATTCACAGAAAAAGAAATGATTGCGAGTTAGTTAACAGTTAAATCTATTATAGACGTCTGCGTTTTATAAGAGAATAGCTAATTACTTAATTCTGCGGTCTTATTTTATATAATTAAGTTCAGAGAATCCCTTATAAATATAATACTTATTAAGTCTTAAAAGATTAGAGTGAGTAATAATAATGAGCTGAATATTAAAGAAAAAGAGTCTATTTATCTGAAGAATAAGATTAAGCTGCTTGACGTCTATTTTGTTTATAATCTGAATATGAATTTATTATTAATTAACGCTCTATTAATGAATAATTAAATAATTAGCTTTAAATCAGAGTAATAAAGAAAAGCAATTCTAATAAAAAATAGACTCGAAATCTTTATTCTTTTAAAAAATAGAGTATTTCAAGTTAAACAGATTAAATTAGAAAAATTCTTAAAAATTGAGGATTAAAAAGACACTTCAAAGCTGTTAGAATAGCTAATTTATTAAAGAATGAATTATTTAAATTCTAAATTCGTGTTATAATCTCAGTTAATAAGTCACTTATTGGCTAGTATATTCGCATCTC
>JAABUK010004292.1_pt1 | contig 23338 bp, 22 predicted proteins | sample 5559141 | NCBI WGS metagenome assembly JAABUK01 (sample SAMN10711869, study PRJNA513367) | rock metagenome | isolation source: Antarctica rocks | place: Antarctica: Victoria Land, Pudding Butte nord | collected 2016-01-03
CATGCACGGGTCAACACCAGGGCATACAGTGCTGCAGATAAGATGCAGCCCATTGGAATGCAACTTACAGTGAAGCCGAACATCCTCTCAGCCAGCATGCCCACAAGTGGGGCTGCACAGGCAGCAATAGCACCCTCAAAGCATCTGTCAAAGGCGTAGATCATGTTGCGCAGGTGCGGCGGCACATTCTCTGCAAAGACTGGGTTGTTGCATGCTGGCGCTGCCCACGTCTTAAGAACCCCCATTGTGACTAGGGCCCAGCCATACAGGGCGACTGTGCTGGGCTGCCCATTCTCTGGCAGTCCCTAACAACAATAACAGCAACAACAATAATATTAAATATAAATACAATTATAATGTTATTAATAAAAACAGTAATAACAATAACAATAGTAACAAAGCTTTGGAAAGACAAGACTTGTCCCGCACGTACCTAACTCATCATGAGCTGGAAAGCGTTGCTATTATTATTATTATTGTAATGATAGTGATAGTAATAATGATAACGCTTTCCAGCTCATGATGAGCTAGGTATGTGCAGGACAAGTCTTGTCTCCCCAGAGCAGCCTGTCTTGTGCATCTTATAAGGCCTACTCATACAACAGTTTTGAAAATCACGTAACACAACATCAATCTGGCAGTCCCTGCACTACTGAAAGGCCGACTCAGCATACCTGCATGGACATGTGTCCTTTGCTTGACAGACGACATTGCGCATGCAAAGAAGTGGCTGAAGCTCATCGTATGCCACTATCAAAGATGTCTTGCACAACGGAAGGGGTGAAATTAGGACAGCTGAGATGCATGGTTCCAAGCGCTGAGATGCTACACAGAGGATCCTAAACAAAGGGCGCAGGATCACTGATGCAATGCGTGACTTGATGAGGTGTGAGAAACAAGCAGGAACGATGGCCATCTTTGCAGTGAATGCAGCAAAACAGACTGTAGATTCAGTAAAATGAGTGACACAATGAGGAGCAGAGAAAGCAACAGATGAGTAATAGATCATGTGAACAAAACGACAGGTCATGACAAATGGTGAGTCACCTTGATGATCAACCATGACATGGGGATGCCAGTGAAGACACTGAACTGTGTGACAGCAATCCGGCCATGATGAGGGAACTTGGAAGCTGCAAAGTCCCCAACCCACCCCCCCAGCAGACCCCCCACAGCTGTTGCCCCAAGGAACAGGGACATGAGCATGCTGGCGTCAAAATCCGACATGCCCATCAGTTGCATGTAGAGGGTCAGGAACACAAGGGCATTCCAGGGTATTGTACCCATAATCCCCTGCACCATAATCGAAGTTCGATAGGGTCAGCTACGCAAATATGTATATATCCTCTGTATGGGTTACAATTCTATTTGCCAACAACCAAGTGGATCGTAATTCTTGGAGAATACATAGTGAGAACACAGAGTGAATTCACTGCATGTACACCATGTGCAGAGACCCAGGATAGCTTACAGAATTCCACCGGTATACATTGATCAGATCATGTATGAACTACATCAAGGATGTACAGTAAAGGTGGCATAGTACCAAGACCAATTGCCTGTAAAGGTCAGAAAAACCATGGCATTGGATAACAAGGCTGAAAATGGCAGAATATGATAGCGTGTGGGTTTCGCCACAACAGGGCAGTTGATGAGAAGTCACCTGCACAATGATAAGCAAAAAGGTGGGAATGCTCATGACCACTTTCATTTCCCGCCAAATGTCTCTCAGACCCAACACCGCAGCTCCACTAAGCTTGGTGCTGCCGTCTTGCGTATAGTTTGGATCATGGGCTTGGAGCCAATTTAGGACACCGATGAGGACACTGACAGCTGCCACTGATAGGAAGACAAACCTCCAACCTTCCCATCCAAAGACAGTGGTGCTGCCTGTATCAACCAATCTGTCAACCAACCGACCAACCGACCAATCAATCAATCAATCCATCAATCCATCAATCAATCAATCAATCAATCAATCAATCAATCAATCAATCAATCAATCAATCAATCAACATGTTTCATGTGCTGGGGTTCAAATGGGACCCAACAGACAAGAAGTTCAGTTGTAGATAGACAACCTATGTTTTGCAAGAGACGTGTGAACATGAGTTCAGCACAGTGATTTGCTGACTGTGCTTGGCAACGCTATTATGAGTCATCCTTTAGTCACACTTGCAAACTTGCTGAGGTTTCAGAGCCAAGAGCTGTTGTAAAACATGCTACACAACAGTCCCTTGTGCAGTTCTTTTCACACCTGATTGTATCGTCTGATTGCAGCGGCTCAGCTGTGTTCTGACCCAACACTGATAACTGACAAATGCAATGGCATGCAAGCGTGGTTGCATTCAGCATGCTGTATGACACGAGTGTCTTACCGAGGTTGGTGGCGTACAAAGACCCAAACATGCCACCCAGGGATCCTGTGAGATACAGCGCGCCAAAGGCTTTGCCTCGATTGCTGGCCTGCATTGCAGATGTGCTTCTTTCCCCACAAACGGAATTTGCTTGGATTTTCCCAAAATTAGGGAATCTTCTCAAGACACAACATAGCAAAAACAGCCAGCCCAATTCTCAATGATTGTTCATTGTGATTACTACATGTAGCAAAGCTATACTTCTTAGTGTTGTGTAGACACTCAGCATGCAACAAGGGTGAAGGCCACCTCACAGTCAGCTCAGCTGGCATCATATGATACTCAAGGAGGAGAGAAGGAGAACTACACCTGCCGGTGTAGCCATTGTCAGCAATTTACATAATGACAGTGCAGAGCACCAATGCATGGTCAACAGCGCACAACATATGCTTGCTTGTCTGGCATCTTTTATCATCAATTTCAGGTTGGCATGTTTGTACCCAAAGACATAACTTTTTTTCTGGGTTGATGCAGTTGTGAAAGATATGTTGTCCCAGAGGATCAGGTGCATACGGTCCGAGGTTGCTGTACAATTCCTTTAGAGAAGAGTTGCATAGCAACTTGCATATCATGGAACCAACCTGGTAATAGTCAGCAATTAGGCTTTGGCCGGTGGGAATGACTAAGGAAAGTCCTATGCCATTGATTGCCCAGAATAAATAGCCTTCGTTCAGCGAGCGACATACACTGAAGCCTGCTGTGCAGATTCCCCACATAACACACCCAATGCTGGTCACATGGACCCGATTGTAGTAATGACCTGCAAAAGCAGGTGAAATGGTCTTGCAACATACTTAAAGAACCACAACCACAGATGCGTTCTGATTTTTCAACAGGCACATTACCTGATAGACCACCTATAGGTGATGACAAGGCCTGCACCATTGCTCTGCATAGTGTCAACGTCCCTAACTGAGATGGAGTGGCTTGGAAGGAGTGGCCTATGAAGTTGTACAGAGCTGGCAGTATCTGCTCATCCATGCGCTCCATAATGCCGGCCAGGTTGATGAGGGCAGTGGTTTTGAACTTATTGCTGGTGAGGTTTGCCCAAGACAGTGGTGACATATTAGCCTCGCTTGACACTCTTTTCGACGGTAACAACGATGGTGTGGCTCGCGCAGCCATTTTCCTAATGTGTGATGATGAAGCTGGAGCTAGGCTAGATCATGCTTGCTTCCACGCAGACAACAGATCAAGCGCGTGCGGCAGGGACTAACAAGCTCTGATCACAACTTGCTGCAGTCGGTCGACTTTGATGGGACGGAAAGGCCCCAACTTCCAGCACTGTGCTTTTCCATGGAACTGTTGGTCACAACACGGTATGTGAAGGTTAAATGCAACGTTCAGGGACTGCTGAAGCACGTCGCACGTCTCGACATGTCTTGACAAAGGTCGAAAGGACGTGCTAAGGCAAAGCGCAACGGAAGCATCGCCAATACATCGTGACTGTTGCAGCAGGTAAACAGACATCAACAGCGTGGCGGAGATCAAGTGGTCGATACACCCGTCTGTGTGTGTTCACTTGCTATCTGCACGTGCGCCAGCTGGCAATGTTTTGCGAAGGCAGTGCTCAGCTTGATGTTGCATCAAAAGTTCAAGCCTGATAGTAAATACGCTGCTCCAATGAGGATTTCCTGCTTCAAGCCAGCCTTACAAGCTGGCCGGTGAGGATCTTCGAGATATGAAGATCAATGCAAACGTTACGCTCGCTGGAGAAGGTGTTGTTCTCGTACCCTACCGCAAAGAACATGTGCCGCTGTATCATGCTTGGATGGTAAGTCGCGGGCTGAGAGACTCAAGTAAAGTTTGCTCCAAAAACACCTGACTTTCCACTGCAGGCATGGCATGGCAAAGCATGTTGAAACTTGGCACTGCACGACAAGCGTTGACGAAGTTTTTGTTGCTGCAGCAAGATCCATTGCTCCAGGAGGCAACAGCTTCAGAGCCTCTGACTCTGCAGGTATCTGCTTGCAGTTGCAACGGCTTGCAAAACCCTGCTCAACTATGCCTTTTAACTCAACAACATGCATGTGCTCTGTAGGAAGAGTTTGACATGCAGAAAAGCTGGGCAGAAGATTCTGATAGTATGTCACAACAGCAACAGCTGCACTTGTCTGTAGTAACAAACCGGGGTGACACATGTGCTCTTTTGTTCAGCCAGAGTGCACCTTCATTTTGTTGGACCCAGCATTGCCTGACACAGAAGGAACTGGCCAGCATGGCGGAGGTGAGACCGCTTTGTCTGCAAAGCCTGCTTTCAAAATCCTGCTTTCCATAGTGCCTTTCAAGTTTGCCTTTCACTGCTGCTAATCACAACTTGAGGCTGACTTGCCTCCTTGTTATGCAACGAGTCAAGCTGTGTGCTCCAATATTTGCTGACATGTCAGACAGCAGCCTGCTACAAGCTTGCATGACGTTTGCTCATACTTGTGTTACACAGGCATGATCGGCGACGTAAATCTCTTCTTGAATGATGCTGATGAGCCAACTGTGGCAGAAATTGAGGTAATCAGATCGCAAATGCACTGCAAGCACATGCAGCTGGTCCTTAGAAAAGAAAAGACTACATCTTTTGGTGTCAATTTGATGAGAAGCCAAGTATTGTACCAGACTGCCCAGGCAGCTGGTCCTTATTTATTCAAAAAGCATCATTGCTGCTTCATCGCTTCAACTCTGCAGTCAGAAACCAAATAAAGTCAGGATTGTGGCTGTCTATACAGATCATGATTGCTGTGAAAGCCAGCCGGCGTAAAGGTTCTGCATTCGAGGCACTGACCATCTTCATGGCATATGCTGTGAAGTATCTGGTGGGTGTTTGTCTGGCACGCCTCACCGAGAAGCTCATGATGTCATGATGTGATGCACCCATGCATGTCATGCTTGCCCACCCTTGTCGACACCATGGTTGCCACCCATGCATGTCATGATGTGATGCACTCCATGGGGCCTCGAAACATGCCACACCCATTTTCATGCTCAGTCACCCCATCCCCCTACCCCCCACAAGGGCCTCCATATCTGCACCTTGTTTGTGTGCTGCAAGGCCCTTGTGGCATGGTGATTTTCTGGGCAGCCCGTTATAATACTTGGCTTCTCATTAAATTGACGCCGAAAGGCGTAGTCTTTTCTTTTCTTTTCTAGCATGGTGATTTGATGACCATTGGAGCTAAATTTGGATTTGAAGTGCATCAACAGTTGCAAGCACTTCATCATGGAGATCCTTCAGAACACATAAAAACAAGTGTCATTCATCAGCATGGCAGTACTGTGTGAATGCTTGCAATATTGGATGCTGAGTACACAGCATGACACCATATACAATATGTCTGCACAGGCCCAAGGTTGATGTCCGATACAGACAGTCTCACGTCTGAATGTGCAGGGGATATCATGCTTCCAAGCCAAGATTGGACTTAGCAATGAGTCTTCGTTGAACCTGTTTGGCAAGTTGGGGTATGCAGAAATCAGCAGGAGCAAGATTTTCAATGAAGCCACTTTGAATCTACAGATCTGTGGCCATATCAAAGCAGTCATGATGGAACAGGCGCACAAGCTAAAAATTGGGCGGTATGATGATGGCACTAAAGCGTCAGCACTGTGCCTTGGTTGACGTGCACCATGTGCACACAGCACGTGCCTGCTCGTGTAGTAAGGCAGCCGCACAAGTAGTGTTTTGCAACATATCATACAGAACCATTTGTTTGCAGCTGTTTTCACCAATATAACAATTCTGACTTTTCGAGCACATGCCCAGCCATAGATGCATGCTGTGCCAGCAGTCAGATTTGCAGAAGCCTGTGAGTTGTGTGCTTGCGCTCTCTCAAGTAACACAACTTGAATCTGATTACTGTTGATGCGTACCGCAAGTAAATGGCTCAGCCATTTGATGCGCAAGTCGCTGCAAAAGTGATGTGAGCTCTGGGAAAAATGAACCATGCACCCTACAAAAGCTTCCAGCTCTTTGTGGTTTGCCAAGACAAGCACCAGTTGGTGAACTTGCTAGCGCAAAAAACCTGAGCAAAACCTTGCTGACATGTGATGTGCTTTGTTTTGACCTCAGAAACAAAGCACAACATATGTCATGACTGCCTTGGTCAATGCATTGCTAGGGTTCAACAGGTCAAGACAAGCAAGCCTGCTGCAATGTTGCTTGGAGCTTGCCTGTGTCTGACAAGCTTCCTTTTTAATCCTGCCCGACAAGTTACGCCAGGACAATGGTGCTGCTTTTTTACTGTAGGTGCAGGGCTGTTGGTGGAGCCTTGCATGATATCCAGACAGCAAGCACATTGGTAGCAGTATAACATGCCATCAAGTTCAGCATTTCAAGTCAGAATCTGCTTGTGTATGAGAGCACATCAGAGGCCCTTGCATTTGTTACGCATACCTGCCATCATGGCAAGCAAACCGCTGTAAATACATACGAAAAGTGCGTTCTCACATGCATGTGCCTCCATCAACAGTCCTCGTCTGACAGCATGGTGCATAGTGCTGCTTGTCACAGACATTGACATCTCACCAACGAAATCCAGGGCAACAACCACTACAACAGCAATCATCAGAACTGGTACAACATACCACTAATCAAACCAATATTTTACACATGGAATAGGACTGCAGAGCACATTTGCAGAGTGCAACACAGCACAGCCACCTCTAAACCTAGCCAAAAGGAAAGCAACACATTCCAGCTGAATGGTTCATGCTCCTAACTTTTTAGTGTTTGAAGCGCTGCGCTTGAAGGCTTTGCCGTGCAAATTGCTGCTGTACAGGCTCAAGGCACTAATACCCTTGAGCTGTAGCATTTTAATGCATTTGACCTAAACAGGCATGCTGCACAGTCACTGCGTTTAGCTTAGGCCAAACACAAAAGCTTGATCTCAGCAAGGAAGCTGGCAAAGAATGCAGTTTATCACAAGATGTCATGTTCTCAAATTGCTTGCAGGCATCAGCAACCCCTAGTACTGCAAAAGCAGCTTCAGAAACACATGTCCACGTGAGACCTAGCTTTTGCAACAGAGGCCACTGGCCCTTGACCAAGTATGCAACAGCCTCTACACTCAGCTGGTTGTCAAAGAGACGCAAAGTCTCCAACTTTGGCCATTGCCCCTGAGCTAGATACATTGCCGCCAGTGCGTCCAGGTTTGTGTCATCAAGGCTCAGTCAATACAGTGTAGGCAGGTGGCAGCTGCTCAAGGACCAAACACCTGACCACCCCAGCGGATTCTTGCTCAAGTCCAAAAGTTCTAGTCTTGACAGGCAAGCCTGATTCAAGCATGACAATGCTGCTGCCTCTAGTTTGCAACCTGCCAAGGTAAGAACACTGAGGTGTGGGCACGCAGTGACAAGGGACTGAACTGCCTCTGCATCAAGACGGCAATGAGACATCTCAGCATGTCTCATGTTTGATGAGCCCTCACCCCAGAAACATGAGATAGGTAGTGCGTTGCCACGGTTGCCATGACAAATAATGAACCACAGATGTGGCCAACTGCCCGTCTGCAAATGCTTGACAGGGTCCATATGTTGCAGGATCCACAAGTTCAGATACATGCGTATGGATTGTGTTTTGCCTTGCCATGCTTTAGCCAAGCGGGCCAGCGCAATGTCATGAGCCCTGGTGTCCAAGTCCTGAGAGCTCTGATGGCTGGCTCTGACTACCAATGCCACACTTTGCTGGACAAGTGACACATCATTTGTGGAAGCCTGGTGACCTATTAAGCTCAAAAGGGTTGACCGCTCCTTTTTCAGCAAATATGACTCAGGATGGCTCCCAGATTGTTTCTGACCAAAATCGTATGTACTGCTGACAACAACCATTACCAAACTTGGCCACTTGTCTGCATGGAGCGTGGCTATGCCCTGATTTGTTAGTTGGATGGTGGTGACACTGCAACGGAGGCCTTGGCGAAGCTGTTTGCAGGTTGCTGTCAGGGCTTTGATGCCCTCTGGAGTCAACATTTCCAGTAGTCTTGGTGCTTGTTGCACCACCTCAAAGAAAGTGATGGCAGGGGAGACGGGCTCTGCACACCTGTGTTCTGGCTGTCTTGCCATCTGCTGCGCACTGAAGCGTCGCGTGGATTCCTGCTGCACAGCAGTAAGAGTCTGCTCAAGTTGTAGCCATTTACAAACGGCTCGTCGACCAGGTCACAAAGATCTACAGTGCGGCAACAGCTGCAGTCAGAAGGATGATGGTCACTCAGCTCACCATAGACTGGACAGATTGCGGCTCAGTTCAGGATTGCTGTGAGTTTCTGGTGTGAATGAAGACCCTGTAACCTTTCCACCAGTAAGTGCTGAAGCAAAATCCTGGATCAAAAGTTTTGCACGTGATGTCCAGGCCCCCCTCTAACAGTGAGATGACTTGCTCGCTTCTGAACAAATGTCTCTAGCAACACTTGGAAGGGAATGTGGAACTGTTGGGTTCCACCGCGTACAGGTTGTCCTGTTCCTTCAGAACAGGCATTCTTGGACTTCATTCGTTTTCAGTAGCTTGCCAATGAGCCCCTACAGTTGAGGTCCTGCGGCAGGCTGGTGTGTCAGTCAGCAAGGAGTTTGATCTTGGGCCAGCCCTGCCTTTTACCATGGGGACTGCGGGGTCTGACAACGAGTTTCAGGACTGTGCCAGCCCCACAGCTTCAGCTTCTAGGCTCATGGACACCTTTTCCGGCTGATTATCTTGCTTCTGTTATTACACGATGCCGATACATGATGTTGATCACGATGATTGCTCTGCTTTTCATGTGCAGATGTGGCCTTTGGGTTAGGGATTTGCTTTTGTTCAGGCCTCTGTTTAGCCTAACCAGCTCAGGCATATGGTGTCGACAGGGCATCTCTATCTGGAGGTCACTGCCATTTAGTTTGACACAAATGAATGACGTTTGGCAGGGTTGCTGAGGCTCTGCCACGAGCGATCAGACTTGTTTGCTGGCTGACACTTGCAGTCTTGCTCTTCTTATGCATATGCAGCCACACTTGGCTGATATGCTTGAGCAAACATGGTATACAGCAAAGTGTGGTGCATTGCATGCTGCAGACATGCAGCACGTACCTGAGCAGTCGCTCTGACAGCACGATCACTAATCCCATCGCCGCCAATCCACAAGCTGATACTGCCAGAGGCTCTCAGGCGAACCAACCAGGTCTGTCTGCCAAGCTCAGAATCTGCGCTTGCACTGCCTTGCCTATTTTGGCGTGTGAGATCCGGCAGCTGGACTGCCGTGTGGGTCATGTCAACAGGCTGCTGTCTGTCTGAGCTGCTGTGCGTGACCTGGCAGGGGGATGCGCCTTGCATCAGCAGGGTCCAGCTCTGGTGTTCAGAGTCCCCTGTTTGATATTACTGCCACCAGCAGCCGGCCTTGCCATGTGGGCACCGTCACGTGGATCATGTCATAGCCCATGAACAGCACAGAAGGGTTCAGGGATCGAGATGAAGTTTTGGGGACAGGAAAAATGTCAGCCCTGTGTTCCCGTGCATGCACGAGTATGATTCTGTATAAATGTGCAAGCACAGATGCCAGCACAAGGGACACAAGCAGGCACTTTGTTTCAGAGGCAGTCAAGCCACAAAGGGACTAGGCATCATGTATGACTCAAAGGACAAGCTCTGCTTTCAACACTTGCTGGTCATGACGTGTGAGATGATACACGCAAGGTGATTTTCACGCAGTGTGATAACGATGTTGTTGCCTACCATGTGGAGCAGCCAACAGCGCTGGAAACTCTGATCACTTGCAGCTTATGACCCTGCCTGCACCAACTTTTCTCTGGGGCACTTGTCGGCTGCCCTGGGCAGTTGCGCTGTGCTGCTGGGGAGAGGCGCTTCCACAGAGTACAGTGCCAATCCCAGGGCTGTGGCCACGTGGGGTTGTGTCACACCGTGTATGTGCTGTACACTGGCTGACTGGGCTCCTTCTGATGAGTGCAGAGCTAGGATGGTAGGCTGAGTGATGAACTGCAGCATCCTGGCAGTCAAAATCACCAGCTGGTTGCACCACACCGAATTCTGCATAGAACAAGCCCAGAAGAACTGGTTTGGATGGTCACAGTTGCGTCTCACAGCGTCAATCTGTATCTTTTGCACGTCTCGACAACGCCCGTTGAAAGGGCGTGCTATGGCATGGAAGCATCGCCAACACATCAGAACTGTTGCAGCAGGTAAACAGATATCAACAGCGTGGCGGTAATCAAGTGGTCAGTACACCCGTCTGTGTTCGCTTGCTATATGCACGTGCGCCAGCTGGCAATATATTGCGAAGGCAGTTCTAGTCCTATTTCTTGTGTCCCAGTCGAGACTTGCTAGTCCATTTAAGTTGCGAAGGCAGTCCAGCTTAGTGCGAGCATATTGTCGTCCGCGGCTTCTGCAGATGTCTGAGGCAGCCCGGGAAGTTGAGGTTCGGCATGCTCTGTTTGACTCAGAGGGCAACCTCCTACCCTTGCCTTTGTAATTCTGCTAGACAAGTATGTTGTCTGGTGCGGCAAGCAAAAGGCAAAGACAGTGGGTGAAGGAGCTTTTTCTTACGAAGCCGTCTTACACAGCGTAAGTTGTGAGATGAACTGTGCACGTTGTCTTATACAGTGTCCAGGCTGACACAGTCAGCGTGCACTGATTTGACGTGCTTTTGCAGGTGCTTGGGAGATGCCGGTGGAAAAGAGTGACGTGGTGCGGATTGTTAGAGCTGGTGCTTCCGGAACAGAAAAGTATGCTCTGCTGGCCCTTGCGGGTGAAAAGGGCTTGTGGGAATGCCTTGAGGAAGACGAAGTTCTTGGTGTTCTGAAGGAAGCGAGCAAACTTACTGGTACGTTGCTGACTGTGGCATGCGAGACTCCACACTTGAAAAATGAGCCTCAGGGTGAACAGTGCAATGATAGCAGACTGCTGTGTTCACTCACACAGCAGCTCAGTAAAGTCAGACCGCTAGAGGCTTAGGTGCCTCCATCCTTGCCCTGCTCTTGCACTATCAGCCTTCAGTTTTATGCGCTGCATTTCAATTTTGTGACCACAGTGCTGCAACAGCGCATTATGCAAACATGTCAACAGCTTGATGGAGGCCCCACGCAAGCGCATCAATTGCAGATACATGGCAAACCATCAACTAGTTTGTCACTTTCGCTGTGGTTGAGGTGTGTGGTGTGGTTGCAGGAGCTGTTGCCTCTAGTGACATTAATTCTGGCTTCCAAGCACTATCAGGTGAGTTGTAGCAGTGTTGATCATGTGCAGAGAAGATTGAGGCACTTTGCTGGATGCCAGCTTGCTGACTCTGTTCTGCATCTGTGCAGTCAAGATGGATCAAATGATCAGCATGAACTCAAAGGAGGAATCTGCCGAATCTTTGGTCTTGACACCTGGCTCAAGGTTGAGCATCACCAAGGCGGACAAAGTGTTTGCAAGGTGGCGTGTAAACTTCACATATGGTGGGCGTTATACATACATTGAGGGTCAGCAAGATGTTCCGCTTTTCAGCTGGCCAAAAGCTGCAACAGAAGACAGTGTAGCAGCAGCGGCATGTGAATATTTGCAGACCAACTACATGCCTGAAGACGTCGTGGTCATTGCTGTACAGTCAGTGACATGGATGGGGCATGATTGGCCAGAGGCCAAGGTCAAAATCAAGGAGACCAGCCGCACTGACTATGTGATGGTGTATCGAGGTGTGGCACCTGAGTCTGCCGATGTGCTGATTGACCAGCAGCGCAGATATGCAGAGCTCAAGGTACAAGTGCGCCAGCAAGAAGACTCCTTGCGTCGACTTGAGCATGCGCAAGAGGAGTCCCAATCCATACCAAGACAGGCAAGATATTTCATGTCAAATTAAGTCATGTAGCTTGGTTTGTCCTCAGCAAGCATCAACAGCCATGGCATCCACTTTCATGTAGGCTCAAAAGCGCAGAAGGGATGATGCTGGTAGTGAAGAAGCGGCAGAAGTGGTGACAGTCAAAGAAGAGCTGGCTAATGTCAGACAGCAGTTGGACACTGCCTATGGGGACCGCAGAGCAGCGTTGCAAGACCTACTGCTCCATACAGTGGGCCTTTATGAGGCAAAATCAGATAGGTCGTGGAACAATGTATCATCAAAAGCAAGGTGCGGACAATAGTCCTTAAACAAATCATTGCTTGCAAGTCCTTCACCTTGCGTGGAACATAAGGATTGTGAAACACAGTGCTCTCACAAGGTGGCAGTGTGGCGCCTTTGGCACTTGCTGAGTGCATGACACGTGTCCATGCAGGGTGCAGGCAGCCCTTGGCTGGCTTGTTCTCAATGCAAATCAGCTTGAGGCATCCTGGGTCAATAGCCATGGTGGGTGATTTCAACAATCACTATTTTTACCCGCCTCCACCTTCATCCATCAGCACCCTACATAATCTTCCTGGCACTCTCAATGTCCGAGCAAAGCGTACTTTGGACACTTCCTTGTCACGGGCGTCTACTGCTGCGCACTTGAAGACAGCGCTGCAAAAGCTCTGCGATCAACTACAAGCAATCAAAGCTGCGCTGCTTGAAGGTCATAGCTCTTTACCCCTTCTGTTGACAAGTGTTCGATGTCTTGCATGTGCATGTGTCATGTTGCTGCGGTCAAAGTACATCTTGATCTACAAATTTGATGCTACTGGATAGCAAGTGCACTCATGCCTCATTTTTGTGGTAGGTGGTGAAACGGACTCAGAACCAGGAACAGAAGGAGACCAAGATGGCAATGAGCAAGAGGGCGACATGGCAAGACGTGAACACTCACTGAAAGATGAGCATGCACACTCCTCAGATGCTTCTTATGGACGTGACAGAGGTGACACAAGTCGCAGTCAAGAGTCAGGAGACCATGCTGCAGCTATGGGCAATATACTGGGTTCTGCTCTCACATATCAATTGCACCAGCCTCAAATCTACAAAGCGATAGGCCTCCCACTTCTATCCCTGTCTTTGAAGCTGATCAGTGGCTGGAGTCATGGCGTGTTATTGCAAGCAGCATACCATCTCAGCAGGCCAAATTGTCTGGATCTGCTGCGCAATCCTTCGTCTCACTCTGAATCGCTGTTTATAGACTCTTGGGTTGATGGCTTGCTGTGCAAGTTATTCTCGCCAGCTCATTCCTACCTGGATAGCTAAGGTGAAAGGCTGGACCATTTTGGGTTTCGTTGTTCACATACATGATTTATGACTGTATGATGTTCAAGCACACATCATACTAAACAGTTTGTGTTGCACACAGACGAGCACTAGATCTCAGCACATGCACCCATGTTGGTTCATATGCACTGCACCCTGATGTGCATGGATTGTGTCTCCTCTTGTGCTCTTCATTACAGGTTGCATCAAATTTAATCAAAGACTTCGATTGCACCCTGCATGTCTTCTGTTCTGGCAAGCCAAGCATTGCTCAGGTGCCCTAGGCTGCAAGGAACATTTTTGATACACACTACAGACTTTTCAGCTTCACTACCAATGCACTAGTTGCTAAACATCTCGCACAGTGGGAAATACCAAATTCACTGGTTTATCTTGCCTGAGCAGCTTTAGACAGGCTAAGGTAAAGCCACTGCTTGAGCAATTGCAGCCATTGCCTACTATTGAGCCAGGGCAAGGCATCCTACTTAGACAAGGCCTCGTTCAGATGTGCCGAGCTCGAGCCCTGGACCAACTGCAAACCTGATGCAAGTGTTGATGCACAAAACCTTCAAGACATGCTTGTAACGGCATCACAAAGGTTTACGCTTGCAGCTGTTTTGCTCACACAAACGGCTGTGAGCCCAGTAAGCTATGTCCAGTGCACAGACAAAGGCAATGCTGTACAGTGCTCTGAAGGGCTGATCATGTAAAGCAGCCACTGCAGTATATGTCGCCGTGATTGCTACCACAGCTGTGTGCACGATGCTGCACATCATGTCCAGGGCATCAGACGGATCAAGGGCTTGAGGGCTTCCGGTGAGCAATCTGCCAGGCAAAGCCTGTGCAGCATGATGCACATAAGCACGAGTACCTTATACAACAGGGTTGTTTGGGATGCATACAGAGCAGGCATTTCGTGCAGCAGCTCTTGCATGAAGGAAAGACTCCTTGCTGCACATTGCACTTTTGACAAAGACGTTAATGATGATGCTAGCAGCGTATATCAGACACACACATCACATGCTGCATACAAACTTGAGGTTCTTGTACAAGGGTACAGACAGAATGCTTTGTGCGATAGTCTGGCAAGCTGCGCTTCAATGTCACGAGTTGGTGGGAAATAAGCCCTCAGCTGTCATGGCAGCTTGTCCAGAATGCCATACAATACTAGTTTGTTTGTCAACGTCAGAGCTAAAGCCAGGGCATGCACATGCACTGAGACACAAAAGGGTTTCTGCATGCCAGGGTCTGGCTTTCTAGTGATGGAGCCCTCTATGCCTGTAACTGTAAGTTAGATAGAGATATACTCACCGGCATGGCTGATATGGAGGCATGCAGGGCCAGCACAGCGCAGGGCACAGCATCCTGCCAAGGTGCCAGCTGTCGCGTGTGTGGCAGCTGCTTCAGCCAGGCGACGCACGGCAAGACCTGTAATGCTACTGCGCACACGAGCATCTCGTAGTGAACTGCTTGCATCTGCTGTTGAGGTGACACCCCCTCTTGAGCTGATGGCACTGACAAGGTTTGCCCTGGTGCCTGTTGACACTGCTGCTGCTGATCAGGCTGCCCATCGAAGACACCTGGTTGCCCTTCGGATATACCATGCTGCCTATCAGGCATCCCATGACGCTGTCCAGACAAGTCTTCTGCCTCTGTTTGCATGCCTTGCTGCTGCAGTGTGCCTGCCAGTGCTGCTGCAGCATCTGGGCTCCCAGCTAACTCACCCTTTGCATAAGTCGCAGCCTCTGAGTCTTGCCCCTGTTGCTGCTCTGGCTGAAGCTGCTGCTGTGAGCTTGAGGTTGTATCATTGCTGCCAAGCCTTGGTGATGAAACCAGGGCTGGTTTGCTGGGCTGATGTTTATGGGCGGCACACCACAGGTGGCATATCAGAGCATGCAGCAATGCTAGTATTGGACAAGCTCTGGCCTCTGCCAGTGTGACTGCTGCTGCAATGATTGCTGCCACTGTAGTCCTGCATGCAAGAGTAGTTGGTCGGGATCAGGTTCTGCATGAGATCTGTTATCAGGAAGAGCAAAGGGGGAAGTGAAGCGCCAAGCTGCTGTGACATGCCATACAAAACGGTTAGGGTCCTAGGCTTTCTCTTGGCTGTTACAGCATCTCGTCAACACAGCTGAAAAATATAAGTAGTGTTTATTGTTGTTGCTTCTGCTATGTCAATACACTTGAACGCACGTATAGCGTTCCAGTACAATGTCAGCTGCATAGCCATGCTCCGTTTGCTGCATAGGAGCCATCATCATCTGCCTGCACAACCCAAGGCTGTGTCAGATTCAAAGCCTACCTCATTACTTTTGGCAATTGAGCTCCACAGTTCTCAGGCAGAAGCTTATGAGGTTTGCAATTTCCAATTTCCAATTTGGCAAATCGCCTGCCGATCAGCTTGTTGATCAGCTGCCTCAGCAGGCGGCAGCATGTGGTGATGAGCGTGGCAACAAGCTCCAGGGTTTCCAGCAAACCCTCTGTCAGGATGATGAGAAAGGCAGAGCCAAGAACACTTGGCAGGGTTGGGCGGCGGTGGCTCATCCAGTTAGCCCACAGTGCCAGCTGTGGCCACAGCCAGCTAGCCATGGATGCCCAAATAGCTGTCAGCCCTACCAGCTGTCCCCTTCGCAGCACCTGCCTGCTGGATGAATTAGCAGCCAAATGGCTGACTAGGGTCACAGACAGAGCATTTAGGCGGTGATGTGTAGGCTGCTGGGTGCTGGATTGCTGACCCTTAGGGTAGCCAGTTTCTTGGCTTTGGGATCTGTGGATGAGGATGATGAGTGCCAGGCGCATCAGTGATAGGGCAGCAGCAAGGGCAGGCAGGGCAGCTACGTGCAGCCTCAGGGCATTTGCAGCTGCCTTGCGCACCTCCCACTCCAGCCTGCATGCAAAAAAACAACTATTGCAAGACGGTGCTTCTACGTGGTCTGGGTCAGAAACCTGGGCAAGCCAAAGCAAAGAGGGCGCTGCCTGCTACCTTTTATGAAGTAAAACCTGCGGAAAACATGGCAGGAAAGCAGCAGAGGTAGGTGAAAAAGCAGACACAGATTGACAGCACTGACACAAGTGCGAGCATGTTGGCAGCGACCAGCATTCTGGCCTCTCAATGTGAGACTTCAGCACTTCTGATGTTGCCCTTGACCCAGTGCAGCATTGCAGCGTCAGTACACAGCCAATCCAGGGCTGCTTTGCAATCCCCTACCTGTGGTGCATGACAGGCAGAGGCTGGGCTGCAGAATGTCTGATTGTTTACAGAAGGTATGTGCGCTAAAGGCTGCAAGCTATTCTGAAGATCAAGTTCAGGATACAATGTCGCCGTGCAGACCTGAGATTTTCTTGACCAAAATGCTAGCAGATCTTGAGTACAATTTTTTTTAAGACAGACGCTTTGTTGTGACGTTGGCAATCATCACAGGCTGCAAGCACAACACACTACTTGAAACTGATTTATATCACTGATATAAGCTTACCTAAGATGAAGGACACATGATGGGTCACTCAGCACCCCAATCTCCTTCCCTGCTGCCTCAATTGCCCACAAGCTCAGCTCAGCTGAGTTGGTCCTGATCACCTCCCTGGCCGATGCAGACTGCATAGTCTCTCTGGCTGACTGCCCATAAGCTAGCAGCACAGGCTGCCAGCACTGATGCTTGTTGACAGCTTTTTGGGACGCCTTTGGACCCCCCTTTCTTCCTGGGTCGGTCTCCCTGCTGGCAGTCTGTGCGTGAGTGCTGTCTGTGATGTGACCTTGATGCGGGATGCCTTTATCCCTGCTGGTGCTGTCATCATGACTAAGTATGTCTGTGGCGCTGCTTACAGAATCCCAGCTTCTGCCATTATGGCTTCTGTCACTAGCATTGGGGATTTGGCTCCTGTCCCTGATGCTGAGGACTGTGAGCTGCATTCCTAAGGCTTGCAGCCAGGAGGGGTACGGAAGCAGGATTCTGGCAGTGATCGGATGTGGCGGCTGGATGTTGTAGCCAGAATTCAGCAGCTGCCACAGCTGTGGCACAATCGCACCGTCAGGAGACACCTACAAGTATAGGAGAGCTTAAACACTGTGCAAGTCAGCATGCAATGAGCGCAACGAATCTTGCCGTGAAGCTGCATTGAGGCAAGTGGTGTGATGCTCAGGTGCTGCTGTGTTGTATTGCATCATGCTACAACGCCAACTATAGTTTTGGGTGCTTAGCTCTGCCACAAGCTATCAGACTCGTTTGCTGGCTGACACTTGCAGTCTTGCTCTTCTTATGCATATGCAGCCACACTTGGCTGATATGCTTGAGCAAACATAGTATACAGCAAAGTGTGGTGCATTGCATGCTGCAGACATGCAGCACATACCTGAGCAGTCGCTCTGACAGCACGATCACTAATCCCATCGCCGCCAATCCACAAGCTGATACTGCCAGAGGCTCTCAGGCGAACCAACCAGGTCTGTCTGCCAAGCTCAGATTCTGCGCTTACACTGCCTTGCCTATTTTTGCGTGTGAGATCAGGCAGCTGGACTGCCGTGTGGGTCATGTCAACAGGTTGCTGTCTGTCTGACCTGCTGTGCATGACCTGAAAGTCATGGCAGGGGGATGCGCCTTGCATCAGCAGGGTCCAGCTCTGGTGTTCAGAGTCCCCTGTTTGATTCCACTGCCACCAGCAGCCAGCCCTGCAATGTGGGCGCGGTCACGTGGATCATGTGACAGCCCACAAACATAAGGGTTCAGGGTTTGACTTTAGGGTTGTAGGGTTGGAAATTGTCATAACAGAGCAACTTCAGGCCTGTGTTCCAGTTCATGCAGTGTGGATCATGTCATAGCCCATGAACAGCACAGAAGAATTCAGGCATTGAGATGAAATTTCTGGGGTAGACGTAGCAAGAAAAGTAGTGTTCCAGTGCATGCACACACGTGTTTTTGTAATAGTGTGCCAGCACAGATGCATGAGCAAGCACAGATGCAAGAACAAGGGAACACAAGCAGGCACTTTGTTTCAGAGGCAGATAAGCCACAAAGGGACTAGGCATCATGTATGACTCACAGGTCAAGCTCTTTGCTTTGAACAGTTGCTGGTCATGACATGTGAATGATACACGCAAGGTAGTCTCCATGCAGTGGGACAACAAAATTGTTGCCTACCGTGTGGAGCAGCCAACAGCGCTGGAAACTTTGATCACTTGCAGCTTATGACCTATTTTCACAACGCTGCCTGCATCAACTTTTCTGCTGGGGCACTTGTCGGCTGCCCTGGGCAGTTGTGCTGTGCTGCTGGGGATAGCTGCTTCCACATAATACAGTGCCAATCCCAGGGCTGTGGCCACATGGGGTTGAGTCATACCACGCATGTGCTGCACAATGGCTGACTGGGCGCCTTCTTGTGAGTGTAGAGCAAGGATGGGAGGCTGAGTGATGGATTGTAGCATCCTGGCGATCAAAACCACCAGCTGGTTGCACCACACCAAACTCTGCATAGAATAAGACCTGAAGAATCGGTTTGGATGGTCACGAACACATCGAGCTGTTGCTCATAGCTCAATCAGTATCTGTTGTGCGGTTCTCTAGGCTACTCAGGGCTAATACACCTGGCCCTGGGGGACAACATCGCTTGAATGGATGAATGAAGACGGATAGATTGCTGGATGGATGGATGGGAGGGTAGACGGACGGATGGATGGATCTTTTGTCCCCAACAGTCACACTTACACAGTACCATTGGTGGCACAATTCACGTTCCACAGTCAGCATGCCTTGCATTAGGACACTGGCTGCTAGGCGTGCAGTTTCCAGATGCACTCACTGCCCTCAAGCTGCGCAGAGCAAAGCATGACTTCACTCAAAACTTGCACAAAAACTGCAAGCACAGACACAATGCGTATCACGTAAAAGGTATAGCCAAGTGGTATGAACAAAGCAGCAGCATGTGCATGTAAGGTACGAGCAGCACCTGGTGGTCAGCTGAGACCCAGATGCCTGGCATGTCTCTCACATCAGCTTCCACTGTCAGCTCATCAGGCCATACACCAATGAGAGCGTTCAGCTCTGGCAGCACCAGCATGTCTTTGGCACCTGCATGAGCCATAATCCATGCTGCAAAGAGTGGTGTGGGGAAGTGCATGGCGGTGCACTCCTCATGTGATGTTGTATGACTCATTGGGCATGACATGCTCCAGATGACAGTGCATGACTCATCTGGCAGCGCATGACGCAAGGGGAGCAACAGAGCATCCTTCATGACACAACGGAAATGCTATTCAATGAGCTTGTAATGAGAACCCTGTTTTGTTTCCACATGCTGTACTGCAACTGCTCAATGTAGCAATGCATGGCAAGCAGTGCAATGCACTTCTTGAGCTGTTTTACAAGACTGTATCTCAGTACTACACTTGCAGTACAAGCACTGTTGTATTGTGCTGTGGATGGCGCTGATATGCAGCAGCCTCAAATTGATGACCAGGATGCAGGGCACCAACTTCCTTCAGTCATCTGGTGACTAAGCATGATTGCAGGAACCAGGCTAATACCTCAGCCATGCAGCCTTGATTGAGACTCACAGGCCGCCAATGTTAAGCCCTAAACCCCAGGGTGGGTGTATCTTTGAGATGTATAGACAGAGCTACAGGCTGCTCAGTATGTAAGAAGCCGGTGCCCCTACCTCCAGCAACAGACAGCAGTGGCACCTTGGCCTTGCCAGAGCCTGCTTCCTTTCCATCAGCAGGCCCAAGGGAGGTTCCTACTGCAGCTGCCCTCTGCAGCCGGCTGTAGAAGGCATGCAGAGGGCCATGCACATTGGCTGGGGCTTGCTGATGGGGCGCTGCCAGCGTGACAATTGCCAGGATGCTCTGCCCTATGTCACCTGTATGCACATGTGTATGTCACATGTGTGCATGCTGCTGCAAAAGGGTGGAGTCAGTTGGTCAATGTCAGCAGTGTGACTGGTGTGCCAGTAGAGCTGTGTGGCTGACTTTGGTATGCACAAGTGCAATCAGCTGCCTTTGAGCCGATTCCAATCAGGCAAGGCGCAAACATGCATCACAAGATAAGTGTAGTAGATTTCATGAAAGCTGGACTTGAGCATCTGGTCAAGTCCCCTTGCAAGTGGCTGTTTAGCAGAGCATTGGCATGCTTTTGTAGACAACAAGGCTGTGACAAGAGATCTGACCAGACTCAGCTTCAGATGCCAAGGCAATGGCGGCTGCTCTTGCCACAAGGCCTCCCATGGAATGCCCCACGAGTACCACAGGCATATCTGATGCATATGTCTGTCTGTAGTGTTGTCTCAGCCATCTGACACAGTCCACTGCAAAGCTGGTTTGCCGCTCCTGAAAGGGACATGTTAACTCGCTTATGCAGCAGGCATGAAGCATGTGTGTGATATGCTGCTGCCCCATGCTGTGTTGAGGATAATCTGGCTCAGGGTAGATAGGCAGTCATAATATTATGCACAGCAGCAGCAGCAGTTCTATAAGCATGGAACTGAGGCTGCAGCATATGCTTAGTGGACTGTCTCAAGCACCTGCGCACATCTACATCAGGGCCGATGCACGATACACAAACACTGCGACAGTCCGGCGCATGCTGGTTTGGCTGCCGATGCCAGTGGTTGACATTCAACATTGAAATTGACAGCTTGCTTGCTGGACAAGCTATGCCAGTATTGTGCTGCAAGCAATTGCAAAGGGCTTGTGTTGAGCAGACTGATTGCAAGAACCAACCAGTATGGCTCCATCAAAGGCAGACATCTCCTCCTTGAAGTCTGCTGCAAACCATGCCAATGCAGGCTTGCCTGATGCCTCACTCTGCCTGGCTGTTTCTGATGCAAGAGACCTGACCTGCTTTGCAGGGCAACCTTTGAGGTCAACGCTGACCAGTCAATGTGGAAGCAAGCTATCATCATGAATGACACAGGCAGTGAAGCATAGACTGGAAATGTGCCTGGCAATGTGTGGCGCATACTGCCCTGACCTTCTTAATACATTTGATCCAGGCGTACCTGTTTGTAACTGCCATCACTGCCATGAAGAAACAATACAGGAGGTCCAGTAGCAGCTGCCAGCACATCACCTGCTAGTGCAGCACAGGTAGAAGTGCAGGGCTCCAGCAGCTAGGTTGCAAGGCACCAAGAGTAGGGATTGCACCTTACGTGGATTGCTCAAGCTCTGCCTGCCCTCCTTATATAGGTATAAGTCATACTGCTGACCGAGGTTGGCCAGCTCGGTGAGGCTATGATAAGAAGGCCACATGTAGGTCATGACGCACTTGCCGTGATCTGGCACCATCAATAGTGTTAGACCCAGGATACAAGAGACAAACAGCGCCAATGTGGGCAGCTTCCAATGGTCTTCCCTCTGCATCTTGCTGAGTGCTTTGGACGTCACGGAGTCACAGAGGGGCGATGCCTAGCAGGCCGTATTGACCCAGAGTGCATGCCGCCAGATCAAGCTTTGCCACGCAGATCAGTGGCGGCGCTATCGAGCTCAGCGTTCTTGCATGCTCTATACGCATTCGGCCTCGCAGGGCTCTTGATCAACCTGCAAGGCTCAGAGCCCTCTCCGAGCAACATTGGCTGGCTTTCTGACAGGTTTCATCATCATGAAGACTTCATGGGTTGCTGAGATGGCAATGAGTAATCCTACGTGTAACATCATTGCACTTGTAGTCAGCATGCGCTCCGGATCGACAGATCACATCGCAAGATCGTGTCGTGTACGAACTCTGCAATCGCATAGCAAGTGTAGATCCTGGGAGTTGCATCAGCAGCTACGACGGAGGCCTACAAGTTCCTCGACCTAATACTGATCAGAAATAAGGAGGCGCTCACAGGCGCGCAAAGCCCCATGCCTCTGCCGCTATTGTCACACTCCAAGCCAGTGGCAGACTCGATCTTAATCCAATGGGCAAGTCTTGTTGTCTGACGTGGGAACGTGCAAGTTACCGAGCAAGCATGTACAGAACACTGGGTGGAAGTTCGGGACCAGCCCTGTGGCTCTTCAGCTCCTTGCTTTCCCCCTTTAAATCTGCAAGGAAGCAAGCTATTCTCCCTACAGGTCAGGCCAAGCCAACACCACTGTGATGCTCACCTGCGGTGCTGCAGTCCCTTTACTGTAGCCTCATGTCATGTCTCTGCAGCAACTGGTCTTAGGTAGGCAAGCATAATATTGTCACATCTGCAGGATCCACACCTGTGCCTGCTACCTCCAAGGCCAACATAGATGCAGCCTTGCAACAGCTGACAGACAAAAAGCAGCAATGGGTGATGCAACCATGCGCAAGGCGAGCAGAGCTGCTGAGAGCTTGCATCCAACAAGCTTTACTGGTAAGGTCACATATGTTCATGTTTGGGGGATCGCTGAAGAGAGAATGCTATGCCAGTTTAGTTTCGTAGTGGACATCAAGTGAGCCGACCATGGCTGAAGATTTGTGTTCATACAGGTTAAAGATGAAGCTGTGGATGAGACTGTGAGGGTCAAGGGTGCTTACAGCACAGGCAAGGCAGAAGAGATGTAAGCTGCAGACACTACTTGCCTGCAACTGCCTGTGACATTCAGGTGTTGTGTGTCTGGTTTGTGTGTGTGTTCAAGTCTGCGTCACAGGCATGGCACGCACACACGCCACCCTTTTCAAGCTCAATTGCAAACTCAGCAGCAGCATGGTAAGTCAACTCGGCCAGCGGCTAGCAGTGAACAGAGAGTTCATGCTCATGCCCTGTGGCAGAAACTGTTAGTTGCAAATAAATCTAGAAAACTCGTTTGCTTGACTACGGGCAGCTAGTTACAGGAACGTGTATGTAGTCTTGACTTCAGGAAGGATAGTATGTGCAGGAAGC
>JAABUK010004293.1_pt1:2500-23334 | contig 23334 bp, 19 predicted proteins | sample 5559141 | NCBI WGS metagenome assembly JAABUK01 (sample SAMN10711869, study PRJNA513367) | rock metagenome | isolation source: Antarctica rocks | place: Antarctica: Victoria Land, Pudding Butte nord | collected 2016-01-03
GAGATTTGAGGGGGCTTGCCCTTAGTACGAGAGGACCGGGGTGAACGAACCTCTTGTGTTCCAGTTGTCACACCAGTGGCATAGCTGGGTAGCGAAGTTCGGTCAGGATAAACGCTGAATGCATATAAGCGTGAAACCTTCCCCAAGATGAGATCTCCCAACGTAAGTATGAAGAGCACAGGAAGACTACCTGTTTGATAGGACGGATGTGTAAGCGCAGTAATGCGTTGAGCTAACCGTTACTAATTGCTCGTTCGGCTTAACCATAAAATTTACTTTGCACACAAAAGCAGTTATCTAAGAAAACTTCGAAGAGCCTGCTTGTGAGTTGTTCATTGTTACAAGGCACGTCTAGCCCGTCAAAGTATTCGTATCCAGAGTTTAGATCCGCAATTTACCGGATCACCGACTTCTGGGTGGCCTTAGCGAGAGGGCTCCACCCGTTCCCATCCCGAACACGGAAGTTAAGCCTCTCAGCCCCGATTGTACTGCACGCGCGAGTGTGTGGGAGACTAGGAAGCCGCCCGGTTAATCTCAGGCCCAGCCCTCAAAAGCTGGGCTTTTTTGTTTTGATTGGTTTGCTGCCTTAGTCCCAGCGCAATGACCAGTTTTCCATGTGGCGGGTTAAATTAGGATTATAAAAAGGATCCTTCGCAATTACTCCATGCCATCGAGTTTTGAGTGCTAGCGTTTCCGCTGGATGGGGGCGCAATTCCTTAGCCGACTTAGAGAGCGCCTCGTGATGAAACAACAGCGCATGGGGCGTATATAGAACCCGATAGCCCGCAGCACCAATTCGTAAACAAAAGTCGATATCGTTGTAAGCAATGGGAAACATCGCTTCCTCAAATCCCTGCACTTCATCGAAAACCTGAGATCTTACCATTACACAGGCCGCCGTTACAGCGCTGACGTTTCGTATGAGATCCGGAAAATCGTAGTAATGCCGCTCGTCTCCCCGACCGCCCTTGAAAGAATGGCCGCAAATCTCGGCAAGTCCCATCGTCACACCGGCATGTTGTATTTGTCCGTCCGGATATAACAATTTGGCGCCTACTGCACCAACTTCTGGCCGGGCCGCCAATTCGAGCAGGGCATCTATCCACCCGTCTGAAATACCTTCCGTATCGTCGTTAAGAAACAACAAGTAGGGCGAAGTACAGGTGGAGGCCGCTTTGTTATTGAGCCTTGAGTAATTGAACGGCTCATTCCTTTGATCGAAATGCCGTATCGGTCTACCTTTGTCGTGAAGTTTCTGGACGAAGTTGATCACCGTGCGATTGTCGTCACCTTTGCTGTTGTCGATTACAACAACCTCGTAAGGTGTCGCACCAGCCGTTCTCCAGAGTGCTTTTAAGTTCCGCTCGAGAATGTCAATTTTGCCGGCAGTAGGAATCAGTATGCTTACACGCGCCTCCGGCGGTATGGAATACCGCACCCGCCAACGGCCGGAAAACAAGCCATTTTCTACCTTTGCCGGAATTTCGCTCTCCGACAAATACGCTTCCACTGCTTGCCGCGATGAACTAAAAGCCTTTTCTTCTGAATGAGAAGCACGCGACATGGAGGCGAGACTAGTCCGCCAATGGTACAACACCCGCGGAATATGTGTAATACGATTTACGACGCGGCTAAGCCGCAGTAGGAGGTCATGATCCTGACTAAGGTCAAATGCCGAACGGAATCCGCCCACCTGCAAAGCAAGTTCGCGCCGAAACGTCATGAGGTGACAGACATAATTTTCGGAAAGAATCAGATCCGGCGACCAATCCGGTTTAAAGAACGGGGCGAACCGCCGCCCGGATTCGTCCATGTGGTCTTCATCGGAGTAAAGCAGGTCGGGCCGGTCGGAGGATTGCAGCGCGTCCACCATATAAAACAACGCATCCGGCGCTAGGACATCGTCGTGGTCCAATAATGCCACGTAATCGCCCGTCGCCATCTGAAGCGCACGGTTTGAGGCCGCGGATATTCCGGTTTGCCCCTGTTGCGAAGCCACCTTGATCCTGCTATCCAGGCGGCCAAACTGCGCCAGGAGTTCAGTGATCTGCGGATCCTCAGACCCATCATCCACCAGGCATAATTCCCACTCGGCATAGCTTTGGTGCAGGACGGATTCTATAGTTTCCTTGAGAATCACCAAGTTTGTCCGGAATACCGGAACAAGTACGCTAACAACCGGAAGATAAGCGAAGCTAGAAATTTTGAGCCGCACCAACCGGGGTTCGGGATGCTCGAAAGCCTCAAGCCAGCGGGAATACTCGCTTGCGTACCCAACAGTCTGGCTGATCAGAAGAGGGACTTCGATCTCGCGGGTTTTGCCGCTCTTCGCACGGGCTGAGATGGTAAGCCGATGAATCCCATCATCAAACTGCCGAGTGTCCAAGGTCACCACAAAGCCCGCATTTGTGGAATTCTGCACATGCGGGAAGAGTGTAGCTAAATCGTGCCGCGGTGACCCGTATGCGGTCCCGATTGGGGGACCATTGTCGATAGAGATGTCAACACCGCTGATGCCGTCTTCCGCAAGGGCCCAGCCGCGGATCTCAACATTGCCGCAAAGCGGGTCTTTTGGCTCCATCGGCAGAGTATCGCAACTCAACTGAATGTCGCGACGCTTGTCGGTCGTAAAATTCTCAATTGAAGCGGAGCGCCGCATTTGGCGGCCGCGCGGTGTCAAGCGCATGAGGTTCAGCATGAGCGCGCCACCAGTTTGCAACGTCTTCCAGATCCGGCTCTCAAGAATCAGGTGGATTACAGATTGTGTATGTTTAGTAGCCTGTTCAATCACCAGAATACGCCGGTACAAATCGGATTGATGAGAGTTTTCAGATTCCGCACGCCCGATTAAGTAATCGCGTAAGGCGTCGATTTGCTGGGCCATCTCTCGCTGAGACTTTACCAGTCTCGTAAGTTGCTCTTCTGGATTCTCTTCTACGATCTCGGGTTCCGGTAATGGTGTTCTCGCGGTCAACTGCTCCCCTAACTAAATGCGGATTGTTTAAATCGCTTCAGTTTAGCGTTTCCTCCATCGTTAGTGCACGCCGCATATAATCGAGAGCAGAGTGAGAATACCTCCACTTGCTGTGGCAATCGAAACGGCGCTTTTCGTATGCGGCTTGGTAGCACTCGCTGAAGATAAGCGAGTGGAGCAGCCGAAGGGATACCACATTGTCACAAAACCCGCGCGCACGGGAGAAACGCCTCCTGAAGTAAAACAGGAGAAAATGGACGAAGATAACAGCCGGCGCAGGAAACCCAGCTACGACATTCGCGATCAAGCGGCACCTACGCGCGAACCGGAACTGCAGCCAAAAGAGATTAAGCCTTAGCAGCAGGTAGGCGTCTAGGATAGACTAGCGGCCATGTCACAGTTCACCCGGCGGTCCACGTTAGGTCTTTTAGGTTCCAGTTTGATTACCTCTACTCCTTTTTTTATGAATGCTGCCACGAAATCTGGAAACGCCAAACCGATCGTCGGTGAGGGCGACCATCGATATGAGGTGACTCATGACTGGGGCGAACTGCCCGCAGGCCTTAAATACGGAAACACGCACGGGGTGTGCGAGGATTCGCAAGGCCGTATCTATGTACACCACACGGTGAACGCGGCAAGCGAAAGTCACGACACCATGGTTGTATTCGACGCAAACGGGAAGTTCGTGAAATCCTGGGGCAAAGAGTTCGCGGGCGGTGCCCACGGTCTTCACATCCGCAAAGAAGGGCCAACGGAATACCTCTACCTTTGTGACACCAAGAACGCTCTTGTCGTGAAGACTACCCTTGACGGAGAACACGTTTGGAAGCTGGGCTATCCCGAAAACCTGGACGCTTATAAGCCAGGGGCGGACGGCAAGAAAATTAAGTACAGCCCAACAAATGTAGCAATTGCACCGAATGGCGACGTGTACGTAGGCGACGGGTATGGCTCCAGCTACATCAACCAATACGATACGAATGCGAATTATATCCGCACGTTTGGAGGAGTGGGAAAAGAGGCGGGCAAGCTGAACTGCCCGCATGGCCTTATTGTGGATACGCGCGGCGCCACTCCGAATTTAACGGTTGCGGACCGCTCTAATAAAAGGCTTCAACGATTCACTCTGGACGGGCAACACCTGGATTTTGTGGAGAACATGAATGCGCCATGCCACTTCGGTATCCATAAAAACGGCGACATGGTCATTCCCGATCTTTTTGCCCGCGTGACTGTGTTGGATAAGGATAATCGGACGGTAGCGCTGCTTGGCGACGATTCCACCAGCAAATACACGGCGACACGGAAACTGGGCCGCGAATCCTTTACGCCTGGCCGTTTTGTTTGCCCGCATGGCGCTTGCTTCGATCACGCGGGAAATATCTTTGTCGTGGAATGGGTAGAGATCGGCAGGGTGACTAAGCTACGAAAAGTGGCTTAAGAAATAATTTGGAACTCCGGCGTGCGCGCGCGCAATGCAATGTAGACGCGCATGACTCACGCTGGCGAATTCGCAGACATTTATCGCCAGCACTCTCTTTCCATATTCCGGTTCGCGCTCCACATGAGTGGCAGTCCGACGGTGGCTGAAGAAGTCACTCAGGAAGTTTTCCTTGCCTTGATCCGGCAGCCTGGCGGGTTTGATGAAAGGCGTGGCAGCTTGGGGTCCTACCTTTACGGAATAGCCCGCCACTTGGTTCAACGGCACCTGGAACACGGCAGGCGGTTTCAGCAGGTGGACGAAGATGACGTCGGCGCACAGTGGGTCGCTCAGGATGATCTGCTGGAAGACCTCACGCGCAGCACTGAAATTGAGGCGTTGAGAAAGGCCGTGCTGCGTTTGCCCGAGAGATATCGCGAAGCCATCGTCCTCTGCGATTTGCAGGAAATGAGCTACGAATCAGCGGCATTGGTTCTGGGTTGCGCGGTCGGCACGGTGCGGTCTAGATTGCACCGGGGACGTGGATTGCTGATCGCCAAACTGCAAGCGAGGTGCGCGGTATGACCGAAAATGAACGGCTTCTCGTAGCGGGTCTGAAAGCAATGGCGGCCCAGGAAACTCGGGCACCCTCAGCTGAATTGGAACAGAGGCTCCTTGGCCAGATAGCTAAAAAGAAAATAAGATGGGCCGCGCCAGCAGGTATGGCGGCTTTGGCGGCAGCCGTAATTCTCGCGGTGGTATTTCGCCCTGTTCGTGAACCGCCTCGCATTCCGATAGAGCCCGCTCCACCGCCTATTGTTAAAGAATTGCAGGCAGTTGCCGCAGCAACGCCAGTCAGGACGCCAGCAATCGCAAAACGTCCTAAATCGAATAGGAAGGCTTTGCCCGAAGCTCGCCAGGAACCGCTGATGCGCATACCTTATTCGGCGGCTCTGGAACCGACAGACCGCGCGGAACTAGTGCGTGTGAGCTTGCCCGTGGCGCAATTACTTTATTGGGGATTTCCCGTTTCGGGAACCGAGCCCGACATTCGGCTCAACGCAGACGTATTGGTAGGGGGCGATGGACTCGCTCGCGCAGTTCGGTTAATTCGTACAGGAGAGACACAACAATGACGGCAGGAACAGTTCGCATTACAGCAACTTCCGCGGCCTTGGTACTAGCAAGCCTCGCTCACTCACAGGAAAGCCACTTGGCCCAGATGCACAAAGAAATTTCTGAATTTAACGGCATGCAATTTACCTATCAATTCCAGAATAGTGGCGCTGGCTTGCAATCGAAGGTTGTGACTGGCGCGCCTTACCAGGCTGATAAAAAGTCTGTTATGACGCAGACGTTGTCCGATGGCAATCGCATTGTGCAAACTACCGTGTCAAAGATCTATCGCGATCAGCAGGGGCGTACGCGGCTGGAACGCTCACTAAAAGGCACACTTCCGGAAAGCGGGGAAATAGACAAGACGGTGATGATCAATGATCCGGTGGCGTCCACGCACTATGTGCTCGATGAGCGGAACCGGACAGTGATGAAGGGTGTGTCCATGAGTATGCAAGGAGCAAAGTCTCTCTCAGAGGTCCACCACGCGTCTGACATGGCGGCCAAAAAAACAGCGGAGGCCAAAGTATCAGGTGGCGCTCCAATGCCGATTTCTGCTCATCGTGCGGGCGGAGGCGAAAGCACAAAGACAGAGGATCTGGGTAAGCAGGTTTTGGAAGGGCTTTCCGTGGAGGGAACGCGAACCACTGTTACCATCGCAGCCGGTGCCATATTTAATGAGCGCCCAATCGAAATTGTTAGCGAACGCTGGTTTTCTCCAGATCTCCAGATGGTCATTATGAGTAAGCGCAACGATCCCCGGATGGGTGAGACCGTGTACAGCGTGAGCAACATAAATCGCGCTAACCCCAATGCATCTTTGTTCCAGGTGCCAGCCGGTTATACAGAAAACCAAGAGTATGCAACACAACGTGATTAGGCGCGTGGTCACGCCGAGGAATTGAAGCAGCGGTAAAATATGGGTTGCGCCTTCTTGCTCTGCTGCCATTGGCTTTCACGCTTTTTGGCGCAACCCTCACTCCGGAACAAAAGAAAAGCAACCTGGATTCTTTCGAGTATGTCTGGACTACCATCCGTGACAAACACTGGGACAAGACTCTTGACGGACCTGAATGGAAGACTGCCCATGATGAGCTTCTGCCAAAGATAGAGAAGGCTACCAGCATGGAAGCCGCCCGGCAAGTGCTGAATGAAATGATTGGGAGACTGCACCTCACGCACTTCGGTGTTATTCCCGGTGATTTATATTCCGAACTGCATGGCGGTTCTGAAGCAATGGATGTACGAATAATCGGGGGCCGCGCCATACTGGTTCGCGGCAAGCACCAGGGTTGGGAAGTGGAGGGCGTTCAGGAAACTAACGCTCGCGTGGATAAACTCTACGAACATTCCACCATGCGCGAATTGATGGTTTCAAGAGCCATTGCGACTTGGGCGGGAACACATCAGGTCACGTTATCTGACGGACACGGCGGAATCAACAAGCCCGATGCAGGAGAATTCTCTCCGCACGGTGAGCCTACAACCTTCGGGAATTTGCCTATTCAATACGTTTGGACGGAATCGAAGCAGCTAGGGACCGCTGGCTACTTTGCGTTCAATATGTTTCTGGACCCGGGCCGGTTGATACCCGCGCTTGCCAGCAGCGTGGCTGAATGCAAGGCGTGCTCAGGTTTTGTTATTGACCTGAGAGGCAACCCTGGCGGCATTGGCGCGATGGCCATGGGCATGGCCGGATTCTTTATTCAGAAGCCCGGTGAGTTGTTGGGAACCATGAAGATGCGCGATAACGCGCTGAAATTCGCCATCAATCCGCGCGTGCCAAGTTTTACGGGAAAGCTGGCAGTGCTGGTGGATGGCCTCTCGGCTTCCACGTCTGAAATTTTCGCGGGCGGCTTACAGGATTTGGGCCGCGCACGCATATTCGGTTCGCCTACAGCCGGTGCCGCGCTGCCTTCCGTAATTGAACGACTTCCGAATGGCGATGCGTTTCAATATGCTATTGCCAACTACATCTCGCAGAGCGGCGCCGTGCTGGAAGGGAAAGGAGTTAAGCCGGATGTTGAGGTCCGGCCCCGCCGGGAAAGCCTGCTTCAAGGCAAAGACGATACGCTTGAGCGCGCGCTACAGTGGGTGCAGCGGACAAACTAATGCTTACCCTTCTTCTTTCCCTTCTGTTTCTTGCTCCGGAAGAGCTTCCTAAAGGTGAGGCCGTGTTGGCCCGGTTCGTTGAAGTAACCGGCGGACGCGCCGCTTACGAGCAGGTGCATGGAAGCATTTCAAAAGGCACCATGACCATGGCTGGGCAGAATTTGAAAGGCACCATGACCGTATACGAATCGGCGCCTGCAAAACAAGTCACCGTAGTGGAATTTCCTGGGATCGGTCGTATGGAAGAGGGCACGGATGGAGTGATTGCCTGGTCCAGTTCCGCGCTGGAAGGCGCGCGTTTGAAAGAGGGCGAAGAAAAAGCCATGACCCTGCGCTCTGCTAGCGGCCAGTTAAAATTCCTGGATTGGAAAAAATTGTTTAAGAGCGTGGAAACCACTGGCGTTGAAAACGTGGATGGTAAGCCCTGCTACAAAGTAGTATTGATCCCGCTAACCGGAAAACCGGACACCGAATATTACGACAAAGCGTCAGGGCTGCTGGTGAAAGAAACAGCCACGATCGTGATGCCAATGGGGGAGGTGCCAGTCTCTATGACAATTGGGGGCTATAAGAAAGAGGGCGCTATCCTGATGCCGCATTCGCTGCAGCAGAGCCTAGCTGGGCAGCGTATTGAGATAACGATTGACAGTGTCGCCCTCAACCCCGAATTCCCGCCGAAGCGCTTTGAAGCGCCAGCGGAAGTAAAAGCCCTGATCAAATAAAATTCGGTCTTACGCTGCGCCCGAATGCTGGGAGAAGCCTATAAGAGCATGACTACGGCTGGGATGGCGTAACTTGGCCAGAGCCTTTTCTTCAATCTGCCGGATTCGCTCACGGGTGACCTGAAACGTTTGGGCGACTTCTTCAAGCGTGTGCTCATTCCCATCGTCTAACCCGAAGCGAAGCCGCAATATTTTTTCTTCGCGCGGGTTGAGCGTTTTCAGAATCGTAACAGCCTGCTTGCGCAGGCTCGCACTGATTAAGCGCTCAGACGGGGATACCTGATTTCTATCCATTAGAAAATCCCCGAGCTGCGAATCATCTTCTCCTCCGACGGGGGTCTCGATGGATATTGGTTCCTGGGCAATCCGCATCACCTTTCGCACTTGATGGATGGGCAATTCCATTTTCAAGCCTAATTCCGCATCGGTCGGTTCGCGGCCAAGTTCCTGCACCATCACTCGCGAGGTCCGCAACAGCCTGTTGATCGTCTCCACCATGTGCACCGGTATGCGAATGGTTCGCGCCTGGTCCGCCAGCCCCCGCGTAATGGCTTGGCGGATCCACCAAGTGGCATAGGTTGAGAATTTAAAGCCGCGCCGGTATTCGAACTTATCCACTGCCCGCATCAAGCCAATGTTGCCCTCCTGGATCAGGTCCAGGAAATGCAGACCTCGGTTGGTATAGCGTTTCGCAATACTCACCACCAGCCGCAGATTGGCTTCAATCAACTCCTGCTTTGCCGTGTCGATTTGCCGCTCCGCCTGCAAGATGACGCGAATGGCGCGATGCAGTTCGCCGGCCGGCGTATCGAACCGTGATTCGGTAGTCTGAAGCTCCTGCATTAGCTGACGCTGTTCACGGTGAAGTTCACGGGCGGCGCCTCTCGTCGATTCCAGATAGCGAACGTTCTGGGCAATTTGGCGTTCCAGCGGTTTCATCTCCTCTAACGCTGCTTTCATCTTGCCGGTGATTTCGAGCGCAACTCCGGTTTGGAGATCGAGCAGCCGCATTTGCCGCGACAACAAAATTGTTAACCTGCCTAAACGCCATCGCAAATGCAAGTGTTGTTTCGGTTTGGTGGCGCGGGGCACCGTTGCGAGCTTGTGCTTTAGTTGCAGCGCTTCCCGAGAGAGTCTGCCCAGTTCTTTGCAGACTGCCTGAAACTTAGCGCTATGTGTTTGCAATAACTCCGCCTGGCCAACCGAAGGCTCTGAAATCTGAAGCACATCCCGAATGGAAAGCGCTCCTGTTTCCAGTGCATCGCTCAACCCCAGCACCTCACGGATCGCAATAGGGCACCGGGAAATTGTTTTCCTGATGGCTTGTTGATTCAGTTCAACGCGCCGCGCGAGCCTGACTTCGCCCTTGCGTGTTAGCAGGGGAACCAGGCCCATTTCACGCAAGTAAAGACGAACGGGATCATTTGTGACTTCACCGGGAAGTAAGTCGGCCTCGAAAGGTGTTTCTTCGTCGACGGTGTTGCTTTCGTCTACGGCGTCCGGGAACTCTTGAAACAGAATCTCACCAGGAAAAGTGATGCTATCGAATTGGTCAGCGCTTGCCACGAACACTCCTGCTCAAGGGCCGAAAGGAAAGCCCTTATATCCTACAAAGCGAGATTCAAGTGGAAATCAGGTCACTTGTAAGAAGAAAGTGTGTGAACTAAGTGGAACGTGACAAAGTTTTCATCAAAGCGAGGGCAGTATCCCAATCGCCGGCCCGTTCTGCTTCGCGGATTTGAGCTTTGACGTCAGATAACTTTTGCGCGGCATCCTTGCGCTTTAACCCCTCTAAACAAGCTTTGGCTGCAAGTAGGGTTGCACCTTGTTCATTGGCGTGCTGGGAGAAAAGCGAAGCGGCGAGCAGCTTGCGGTCCGCATCGTCGAGACGTTCATGCAGGCTTGCGGCGGCAAGCGGGCCACCACTATCCGCCAATCCAATGAGCGCCGTGTAAATCCGGGCTGCCGGCGAAAGCTGAAGCGTGGCGATTTGTCTGAGCTCAGGGAGAAGAACCTCGGCTGAATCCGGGTCGGTCAGCAGCACAGAAAGCAGAATGCGGTCGCTCTCCGGGAGACGGGCTTGCTCGGCTACGGCAACGTCGCGCTTATCTCCGGCCATTTTGCGGAAGTTCTCAAGTACCAAGCCGCTGGGTACATTCAGATAAGAGGCAAGATCGTTTGCGACGGCAACGCGTTCCAGTTTGTCGGTTAACCCCTGCACTGCGGGGAGCAGAAATTGAAAGACATCGACACGCCCTTCGACGGTGCGCATATCGAATTTTGTGCGTGCGCGGTCCGCTAGCCAATAGAAATAACTCTTCGCTTTTTCTACGCAGGCCGCGTAGGCTTCCGCACCGTGCTGGCGGCAATACTCGTCAGGGTCAAGCCCGCCTTCCAGTTGCACAATGCTGATCCGGACAGATTCGGCAAGCAGCAATTGAATTGATTTTTCCGCCGCACTGGTGCCAGCGGCGTCAGGGTCGAAGTTTACGGTCACCACCGGCGCGTGCCGCTTCATAGCCTGCACCTGTTCGCGGGTAAGGGCGGTACCGCAAGTTGCAATGACTTCCGCAATACCGGAGCTATAAACCCCGACGACATCCATGTACCCCTCCACCAGAATCAAGCGCCCTGACTTGCGCGCAGCCTCTCTGGCGCGGTGCAGGTTGTACAAAACCGTTTTCTTCCGGTAAATAGGAGTTTCCGGGGAGTTGATGTATTTGGCCTTGTCCTCTGGATCTAAAGCGCGGCCTCCGAAGCCGATTACTTTGCCGGTTTCGCCGTGAATGGGAAACATGAGGCGATTGCGAAAGAGATCGTAAAACCCGCCTTCTTCACGGCGCATTACCAAGCCGCTGGCCGCAAGTTGGTCAGCGGTGAAGCCATTCGATTCCAAAAGCCGCAGCAACGATTTTCCGGCAAACCCGATGCCAAACTCCGCAACGATTTGGTCACTGACGCCGCGCTTTTTCAAATACTCCCGCGCACCCGACCCCTGCGAAGCGGCCAGTTGCGAGGTAAACTCCTTTTGCGCCAGTTCATGCATCTGATACACAGCAGCACGTAGTTTGGAATCGTCATCCGCGTATTCAGACCGCTTCGGCAGCGGGATTCCATTCCGCTCCGCAAGTGAGTTCCGGGCTTCAAAGAAACTCAAATGCTCAATCTTCATAATGAAATTGAGCACATCACCGCCTTCGTGACACCCATGGCAATAGAAAAATTGCATGGATGGCGTAACGGTGAACGACGGATTTTTTTCGTTATGAAAAGGGCAAAGGCCAACGTAGCGCTGGCCGCGTTTTGTGAGGCGAACGTAATCCTGCACCACGCGGACGATATCCACTTGCGCTTTTAGCTGCTGAACAAAATCCATCGGGAGGGAATGGTTCTATTATCGGACGACCGTGGGAAAGCCGACGAGAGAGGGTGCGGTAAAGTTGTGTGTTAGATGCAAATGGCCACTACGTCCTCAGTAATTCATAGTGATCCCGATATCTTGGGCGGCATGCCGGTATTCGATGGAACCCGCGTGCCATTCCGGAATCTGATTGATTATTTGGAACGTAATCACAGCATTCAAGACTTTCTGGATTCCTTTCCGACAGTGTCACGGGAACAGGTGTTAGCCGTCTGGAACAAGTGAAACCGGGGCAGCTCTTCGTGTCTCATTAGCCTAATTGGTTATACTGTCGCGAGGAGATTATCTATGCGCGTTCTGTTCAACCTGTCGGTGCTGGCGGCAGTGGTAAGCGGAACGATAGTATTCGCTGAAGCCAATCCCGCGGCAGGATCGTGGAAGTTGAATTCCGCGAAGTCCACGCTGAATGGCCCTGTTCCGCCGATGGTTCACGACGGCATTCTCAAGGTTGATAGTGAAATTGTAACGGGATCAAATGTAGGTGCGATACCACGCCGCTTTCCGAAGTCAGGAACTGACATGCAGTCTGTCTATCATGTCGACCTTTCGGCCGACGGCTTAACGTTGACAGTTACCCGTACTTTCAGCAGTCCGTTGCTGAAGATCATTCTTGATCGTCAGTGAGCCCGGAAAACGTCAAAACGCTGCGCCGGTCGCCAAGCAAAATCAGTTTGTTCTCGAAACGGTTGGTTACGCAGCCTTGAGGGGCTGGACCTGCTGCTGAATCTGTTTTCCCGACTCTTTTTCAGCGGCCCGCAAGTCGTAAAACACTTGCAAGTTCATCCACAGTCGCGGAGAGGTGGAAAAGTAGCGCCCTAACCGCAGCGCGGTATCAACCGTAATTGACCGGGTCTCATTAACAATGCCGCTGATTCGAGTTGTGGGAACTCTCAAAGCGAGAGCAAGGCCGTTCATGGTCAGGCCAGCCGGTTTCATGTACTCTTCGAATAATATTTCCCCGGGGTGCACCGGGTCTGTGAATTTCTTCTTTTTCATGGGCCATTCCCTTCTAGTGATAATCTACGATTTCAACGTTGTAGGCGTTACCGTTTTTCCAAAGAAAACATAAACGAAACTGTTCGTTAATCCGAATGGCATGCTGCCCATGCCTGTTCCCACGAAGGGCTTCGAGCGAGTTTCCGACACCGGTTAAGTCAGATAGAGCTGTTATTGCTTCCAGCAAGATTAGCTTTCGAAACGCCGCCCGTTGGATATTTCCATATTTCCTGCTGCGTTGCTGCTTGTAAATCTTTTCGGTTTCCAGGCACCGAAAAGAAGCGATCATACGTTCATCGTATAACGTCTGCCGTTACACGGCGCGCAACGATCCCGGTTGGGCTTAAACTTTCATCCGGTCCAACTTACGGTAAAGTGTCTTCCGCTCGATCCCTAGAATCTGCGCGGCTCTGCTCTTGTTCCCGCCCGTTGCGGAAAGCACGCGCTTGATCTGGTCTTCTTCCGCGTCCGCTAATGTCTCCACACTATGCTCCCGCGGCTCCATCGCCTGCAGCGCATCCTGCACGGCGGTGCCGGAGATCAACCCGCCTGGGGCCAGAATTGCGAGCCGTTCCACAAGATGCTGCAACTGGCGGACGTTCCCTGGCCAGGTCTGCTCTTGCATCGTCTTCACGCCGGATTCCATCAGCCGGGCGCTTTGTCCGTAACGCGCGTTGTAGTGATCCAGGTAAAATTTCGCCAGAAGCGGAACATCTGCCCGCCGCTCCCGCAAAGGCGGAATCTCAATCCGCACCACATTTAAACGAAACCAGAGATCTTCACGGAAAGTCTCGGCATCCACCATGTTTTGCAGATTGCGGTTCGTGGCCGCAGTCACGCGCACGTCCACTGGCTTCGACCGTGAACTGCCCACCGGGCGAATCTCGCGCGCCTGCATAAAGCGCAGCAGCTTCAACTGAAAATTCAGATCCACTTCGCCGATTTCATCCAGCAGAACCGTGCCGCGGTTGGCGGATTCGAACACGCCCACGCGGTCGCGATCTGCACCCGTGAAAGCACCCCGCATGGAACCGAACAGCTCGCTTTCAATCAAAGTAGGTGCAATGGCTGCGCAATCCACAGGCACAAACGGCATGGACGCGCGCTGGCTGTTGCGATGAATCATGCGCGCCACAAGTTCCTTGCCTGTCCCTGTCTCGCCTTCGATTAACACCGTGGCATCTGTAGGAGCCACTAGCGAGACCGTCTTGTAAATTTCGATCATGCCGCCGGAACTGCCGATCATTTCGGTATCCGGCATATCGTCGATTGTGGTTTCCTTTTCTGTATCCACGCGCGACGATTCAGCCCGGCGTACCGTCTCCAGCAGCCGATCCAGTTCGAAAGGTTTCGCCAGATAATCGAATGCGCCCCCGCGCGTTGCCGCCATCACAGTTTCCATGGTGCCGCGTGCCGACATCAAAATCACGCAGCATTCCGGGTCCTGAGAGCGCGCGGCATTCAGAACGTCCAGGCCGGTGCGACCGTCAATGTAGACGTCGGAAACAATGACCGGGAACGATGTCGCGCTTAACAGGTTCAGCGCTTCACCGGTGGACGAAGCAGCTTGTACGTCGTAGCCCTCCAACTCCAGGAACGTGCTTAGCGTGGTGCGGACGCTGGCGTCGTCCTCAACCAACAAAAGCTTCGTCATGAGCTACCTCCGGTACGGCATGGTCTTCCTGATCCTGGTATTGCAATTGATAAAGCTTCCAATACAAACCGCGGCCAGCGAGCAATTCCTGATGAGTACCGCTTTCCCGCAGGCGCGCCTTGTGCATCACCAGGATACGATCAGCGCGTTGAATAGTGGAAAGCCGGTGCGCTATCACGATGGAAGTGCGGCCTTTCACCATCTGCTGCAGGGCACGTCGAACTCGCAACTCGGTTTCCGTATCTACGCTGCTGGTGGCTTCATCAAGGATCAGGTAGCGCGGCCGGTGAGCCAGCGCTCTGGCAAATGAAATGAGCTGTTTCTGACCGGTTGAGAGCGAAGCTCCGCGTTCGCGAATCGGCTGGTTGAAACCTTCGGGCAGCGTGCGGATGAAGTCAGTCAAATTCACTTGCTCCGCTGCGTCAGCAATATCGTCCAGGTTCACGGATTCCGTTCCCAGCCGGATATTATCTGCTACTGAACCGGTGAACAGGTAAGGGTCCTGCAGCACAACACCGAATTGACGCCGCAGCACCAGCGGGTCCATGTGCCGGATATCTACACCGCCGATGAGGATGGCCCCGCGCTGTACGTCGTAGAATCGCAGCAACAGGCTGATGATGGTGGTTTTGCCTGCGCCGGTGTGGCCCACAATGGCGACCGTCTCGCCGGGGTAAATTGTGAAACTCAGATCGCGCAGCACCCATTCCTCGTCCTTGTACGCGAACCAAACCTGATCGAAGACGATGGCTGCATCACTGCTGGGAAAGGTGGCCGCCACAGCAGGCGCAACAATCGTTGGTGGTGTATCGAGCAAGTTGAAGATGCGCTCAGCGGAAGCCATGGCTGCTTGCAGAATGTTGTACTTCTCGCTTAAATCCTGAATAGGCCGAAAGAAGCGCAGACCGTATTGCAGGAACGCCACCATCACTCCCAGGGAAAGCAACCCGCCTTTTACGCGGAACCCGCCGTACGACAGAATCAGCGCTAGCGAGAGATACGCCAGGAATTCCACCACGGGATAAAACCATCCATAAGCACCGATGCTGTCCTTGAACGCAATCATGTGCTGTTTATTAATTTCTTCGAATTCAGCGGTACTCTTGCTTTCCCGGTTGAACAGTTGCAGCACGGTCATGCCGGTGATGTGCTCTTGCAGATACGCATTGATCCGTGCAATGGCAACCCGGATGCGCCGATAGCTTCCAGACACGCTGGTTCGAAAACGGGCTGTCGCCCATACCACGAACGGCAGAATACCCAGCATGATCAAGGTGAGCCCGACGCTCATCCGCAGCATGGCGGCGACAATGAACGCAAGTGTTAGCAAGTCACCCAGGATGGTGACCAGACCGGAGGCGAACAGGTCGTTCAATACATCCACATCGGTGGTCAGCCGGGTAACCAGCCGGCCTACGGGGTTGTGATCGAAGAAGGCTAAATCCAGCCGTTGTATGTGTGCCATTAACTGGCGGCGCAAGTCGAACATAGCGAGTTGCCCCACATACTGCATCAGGTACATCTGGGCAAACTCAGTAACGAAAATTCCGGCCAGAACAGCGAGATAGACAGCGGCAATCTGCGTCAGGCCCGTGAGAGGGTCCAGGGCCAGCCACGGGTCAAGCAGCGATTTTTGGCCAGTGGGAGACAGGTAGCGGTCTACGGCCAACTTGGTCAGCAAGGGCCCGGAAACCTGCAATCCGGAATAGAGAAACAGGAAGGCCAGCGCAGCCGTAATGCGCGCGCGGTAAGGCTGCATGTAGCGCATCAGGCGCCGCATCAGCCTGCCGTCATAAGCTTTGCCGAGTACCTCTTCTTCCACTTGCTTCAGGTTATCGGATAAACTAGCCGCATGAAACGATTGCTCGGTTTCTGCATTTTAATTTTGCCGTGCTCCGCAATGGCTGAAACGTGGTCCGGAACTCTAGTGGACGTGATGTGCAAAGGCAAGGATCTGGCCGGGCACACGCGTGAGTGCGCGCTGACGTGTGCGAAGAGCGGCTTCGGCGTGGTTCTGTCCGACGGCAAGTTTCTGAAATTTGATGAAACCGGGAATGCCAAGACCTTAACTGCGCTGAAAGCCGCGACGAAAGAGAAGGATCTGAAGGCCACCGTCACCGGAGAGAAAGACGGCGAGACAATCCAGGTGGCGTCACTCGCTCTGCAGTAGCGGCTTACGGAGCGCTACCCAGGCGGCAAACATTGCAGGGTCTCCCAGCCACACCAGCATCCACTCCGCCATCTCTTGTTTGACGGCGCGCTTTTCCGGCGTGGTCTTCTGGTTCAGCGTAGCGAACCGGCAGCGATCCTTCGCGGCAATCACCAAAGCGCGGCATTCATTGCGGTTTTCCGGATAAGCTTGCGCCATTGCGATTAGGGAAGTCTCCAGCTCCGCAAATGTCTTAGTCGCGACACCGGCGAAGGGTTGATCCACTGGAATACCAAGTTCCGCGAGAGCCCCCCGCACTGTAGTTTCAGAAATATCGGGGAACTCACCGCGCAGTTGTTCCCACTCGGCCCGCCCGATGCCACGCCAGTTCTGCTGGCTCACATACTGCGCAACCGCAGCCTTCTTACTGGGTTTGGCCACGGCGGTATTCCGCGGCGGCGGCGGTGTGGGCAGCCAGATTCTCAGAGAAAGTGTGCGCGCCGGAACCATCGGGCTTAACGACAAAATACAGGTATTTGGTGTCGGCCGGGTTTAGCGCTGCCTTCAGAGAACTTAGGCCGGGGTTCGCGATTGGCCCTGGTGGAAGGCCGGAATTCTTATACGTGTTATACGGATTAGGATTCTCTAAATCGGAACGATAAATTTTGCCACGGTAGGTGCCCTCCAGGAGCGTGGCATACACCGTGGTGGGGTCGCAATCCAGTTTCATCCCGTTATGCAGGCGATTATGAAATACGGAAGAGACCAATGGTCTATCGGCAGCAACACGCGCTTCGCGCTCAATGAGCGATGCCATGGTCACGGCCTTGTGAACATTGGCTTTGGAATTTAACGAGGTCCAGGTAGTTCGAAATTTGTGAGTCATCGCCGCGCATAGCCGCGCCGGCGTGGTGGTTCGGGCCAGGCGGTAAGTGTCCGGCCAGAGATAGCCTTCGAGGGAGGTTGCTTCCGGGTCCAGATCGTGAATCAGCTTTGTATCGTGAGCGGCTTTCAAGAAAGCGGCTTCTGAAAACACATGAAGCTTCTTGATGTCTTTAGCGATGTCGAACATGTTCTGCCCTTCCGGCACAACCAGTTCAAGGTAGAAAATATCGCCCTGGCCGATGCGGCTCAATACTTCCTGTGCGGAAGCGGGCTTGTTGAATCTATATTCACCGGCTTGCAATTTGGTTCCAGGGGAAAGCATACGGGCCAGCAGGAAGCCCCATTCATTCTGAATGACACCATCGCGCCTAAGCTGTGCCGCAATGCCGCGCGTCGACATGCCTTTGGGAACATCTACGAAGCGGTCGCCTTCAAAGCCCTGGAAGGGCCGCGAGGTCAGGTACCAAGCCGTGGCCGTGCCCGCGAAGGCCAGGATGAGTAGAACAATTAAGAATCGAAAAAATTTCATGACGCAAAAGGAATCGAATCCAGGTAGCTTTGCAACAGAATGATGGCAGCCATACGGTCCACGGTACCCGATTTGCGATCGGGCCGTACATCGCTCTCGCGAAGCAATCGAGTTGCCGCGGAGCTGGTCAGCCTCTCATCCCATAGTTTGACGGGCAGCCCAGTTTCACGTTCCAGCGTTTCGGCGTACTCGCGCACCCACTCCGCTTGCGGGCCTGGCTCGCCGGACATATTCAGCGGATAGCCAATCAGAATCTGTTCGATGGATTTTTCACGCACCAGGCGAACTAATTCCGCAAGGTCCGCACGCTTGTTGCGCGTGTCAAGAGTGGTTAAGCCGAACGCTACCGTGCCGTGGCTAACCGCCATCCCAATACGGCGCTTTCCTAGATCAAGAGCTAAGGTCCGCAACATGCAAAATTTTCCGTAACTTCAAAATGTGAGCTTGAGCCCCCCCGTCACCAAACGACCGCCACCGGTGCCGTTCACGCCCGTCCCGCTGCTGAGTGTGCCAGTGATGTAGCCATAGTTTGAATTGGTAAGGGAGGTCTGCGGATTAGAAAATTGAGGTTTGTTCAGCACGTTCAGGGAATCCGCGCGCACTTCCAACCGGCAGCGCTCATTCAATTGAATGCGCCGGATAAGCGACGCGTTTAAGCCAAACAGGCCGGGCCCGCTAATACTGTTCCGCCCTAAATTGCCGAACGTGTTACTTGCCGGCTGAGCAAAGCTTTCCTTGCTGAACCAGGAGTTACCCACACTAATTCCGTGGAGAATTTTTACGGAAGCAACAAGGTCTGCGGTCTGCGTGCTGCCCGGCAAATTCAGGTTGTTGTTGGCCGTGATGTTGATAGGTGTTCCGGTGCGCATGGATAGAATTCCGGAAACCTGCCAACCACCGACAATTGTCCCAGCCACGTTTTGGGAAAGGAACTGCTTACCCTTCCCGAAGGGCAATTGATAGATGTAGCTCTGCACGTAATTCAAGGTCCGATCGAAATCCGCCCGCGCGTAATTGCGGTGCTGGTTTACGTTGAAGTACAGCCCACCATCGTCTCCGGTTTGAAAGTCCATTGCTTTGCTCCAGGTGAAGGACGTGGTCACGCGCAAGCTGTTCGCGCCGAAATTGCGGTCCAGCTTCACTTGTAGCGAGTTATAGCTTGAAGAGAAGCCGCGAAAGTATTGCGTCGTGGCCGCTGTTCGAGGATACTGCGGCTGCCCTTTCGAACCCGCGCCAACAATCCGGCCCGCATTCAGATTCACTGCCGCCGGTGTATCCACGCCATGGTTGGCCACGTAAGCGGTATCCAGAACAAAATGGAACGGTAGCGCGCGCTGGATCGAGAAGTTCCACTGAATCGCGGAGGGGTTCTTATAATCCAGCGGAATTACGCTGTATGCTTGCGTAGGATCGGGGTTCCTGATGATTCCGTCGGCCGGAATTACTACTGGCCGCAAAGCGGGAAAGCCTTTCGAAAATGTAGCAAGCGAACCATCGGGGTAGACGGCCGGCAGGTTCCCTAGGCCGCTCTGTGTGCTGTAAACATTGTTCGACCGTACGGGATAATTGTACGCCCAGCTGTTATCGGGAAAAGGCGTGTAGCTGGTGCCGAAGCCGGCGCGGATTACCGTGTTTTCACCAAGCCGATACGCGACACCGATGCGGGGCGCGATGTACTTCCAGTTCATCTTCAAGCCCATGTTCGAAGGGTTGTTCCCAACGCCCGCTATGGTCAGCGTATTATCCACGAAGTTGTAGTTTGAAAAGCCGCCGGGGAACTGCGGTGTTGGCGGAGGATAGAGCTCCCATCGCACGCCCGCGGTTACAGTCAGGCGTGGCGAAACCTGCCAATTGTCTGCCGCATAAGAAAATATCTGCCAGGCGCGCAGGGCCGGGAAATAGATATTTACATCGCGCGCTACCTGGCTCGGCACGCCTAAAAGAAAGCTCGCCATGTCGTTCGCCAGCCCGGTCGGACCGCCTCCTGTTGTCGAGGTTTGGTTCGGGCCGAAGGTAAACACGCCACGCGGGCTGAATGTCTGGTCCTGCAACAAATCATCGCGGATGCGCCGCACGTCACCGCCCCACTTGATGCTGTGGTTGCGCAGAATCTTCGTCCAACTGTTTACCAGATCGATATTCGCTTCCGCCCGCACCCATGGCAGGCTTGCCGAATAACCGGTTAGCGGGCTACTGAAATTCGCAATGCTCACGCCCACAAATCCACTCGTGAACTCATTCACATTCACGTTCGGGATGCCGAGCGCATCGGTATCTTTTTTTCCGTAATCGGATTGGTAGGCAACGTTGTGATAGTGCGCCACGCCCACGCGGACTTCAGTGAGCAGCGTAGGGCTAATGATGCGGTTGTAGCTGATACCGGTGCTGTAAGTTTTTTGCACGCCGCTGCCCGCGAAAGCTCCTTGAGCCGGGCCGCCGGCATCGCCAAAAATCGGAGCCTGAAAAATCACTGGACGAGCGAAACTGAATCGCCCAGTAAAGCGGTCTTTCTCTCGCCAGTTGTAATCAATTTTGGTGTCCACCTGGTCGTTCGTCTTCCGTGCGGGCAGTAGCGCGAAATAGTTGTTGCTCGGCGCGGATTCCTTGAAAGGCTCATTCGGCGCAGGCAGGAAACTCAAAATTTTCGCGGCAATCGGATCGATGCGGCTCTTCGGAATTACGTTGCCAGGGAAAGGGGTGCGCTCGATGCCGTCCGGATTGCCTGTCGCAGGGTCGTAAACCTGGTGCAGAGTGTCGGCGCTCAGATCGCCGTTGCGAAATGCGAGCGAAGGAATCGTGGTCTGGTTCGTGTTCGCCTCACGGTCCATGGTTCTCAAATAATCCGCAAAGAAA
>JAABUK010004295.1_pt1 | contig 23330 bp, 26 predicted proteins | sample 5559141 | NCBI WGS metagenome assembly JAABUK01 (sample SAMN10711869, study PRJNA513367) | rock metagenome | isolation source: Antarctica rocks | place: Antarctica: Victoria Land, Pudding Butte nord | collected 2016-01-03
CCCCTCTCCCCCACCCCCCCACCCCCATGCCCCTGCCCACTCTCCTGCTTCAGTTTGCACATGAGTCTCCAACTCTATGTCAAACTTGTGCAGGGCGGCGGAGTGAAACATGCCCTGAACCCTGACCCATACCGAGGCAGGTTTGGCAATGATGGTCCAGCATATGCAGAAGATGTACGGGATCTCATTCAGACAGCCACATCAGGCCAGGTGGCCGGATTCCTGTCTGAAACCATTCAGGGCGTTGGTGGCGCTACACCCCTTGCCGACGGCTACCTGGCTGAAACTTACAAGGTAAAATTTGACTAAACAGTGACCATTGGATTACATGGTGATGAATGCAGTGCAGCTTACACTCCTGTCCAGTTTTGATGTTTGAAAGTATGTATCACCTGGAAATGTGGAGGCGCTACACCCTTCTTGATTGCAATCTGCATGGTTGGCAATGGCAGTATGCCATGTCAAAGGAGATGGCTGCCATTTGTTGCTGTTGTTTACACTGCAAGATAGACGATGCGGAATAGTACTGTGGCCATACATCAAGATAGCTCTTGTTGCAATTGCAATCGTCAAGGTGTTGGTAGCGTGCATATGTGCATACACACTCAATACGCAGCCAGCTGTGACACATGACAGATGCAATGATGATACCTAATGTCAACAAACACAGCAGCAGCTCAAACAGTGTGTGTCTTGGTCATGCAGCATGTGAGAGCAGCCGGCGGAGTCTGCATTGCTGACGAAGTCCAAACAGGATTCGGCCGGACCGGCACCAAGTTCTGGGGTTTTGAGAACCAAGGCGTTATACCAGACATCGTGACCATGGCCAAGGGCATTGGCAACGGCTTGCCTTTGGCCGCTGTCGTGACGACAGAGGAAGTGGCGCAGACCATGTCGCGGCGGCTGCATTTCAACACTTTCGGCGGGAACCCGGTGTGTTCGGCGGGAGGCAGGGCAGTGCTAAAGGCCATTGAAGAAGATGGACTACAGGCCAACAGTCTAAAGGTGGGTCTACCTTCTGAATTGGAACATTTGAACTCCTGTTCCAGATTACCAATTTGGAAATGTTGACTGTACACATTCTTGCTGATAAGGCCGTCCTTCATTGCTGGTTGCTCATCTTCAGTTGCTCAGTGACATTGTTGACTCAAGACAACCTGAAGTTTGCTGTTGCTTGCTTTTCAGAGTGGCTCTGTAAAACCACTGATGTATTGCCTGCTGATGGCACTCTATCTCGTGCCGCGAAATTGCTGTACTGATGAGGTGACTGTACAGGTTGGAGGCCACATAGAGAAGGGGCTGCATGCACTGAAGAAGAAACACAGCATCATTGGTGATGTGCGCGGCAAGGGGCTCATGCTTGGAGTGGAGCTGGTGAAAGATCGGAATACAAAGGTGGGTGGCCTCTTGACAGTCCACCATGGGGCTTTTCTGTAATGCAAACAAGCATCCTTGTGACTGTATATTGTACCAACACAGTAACCCTATGATCAACGCACTTCACCAAGCTCTGCAAATCAGTGTATCCTTGGAAATGTGCATCCTGTCAAGGAAGCATCCTTGTGAGCGACTCTACCATGCATGCATATGCATGTGATCCCTGTACCAATGACAAGCCTATTCATGCACCCAGTGAGTTGTTCACAGACATAATGATTTCCTCCCTGTGAATAATGACTTTCTTACATCTGGGTCGCAGGCACCTGCAAAGGAGGAGACCCTTCAGGTGTTTGAGCGAATGAAGGACATGGGTGTCTTGATTGGCAAGGGTGGCCTGCTGGGCAATGTCTTCAGGATCAAGCCCCCCATGTGCATCACTGAGCAGGACGCAGATTTCTTGCTGGAAGTCATGGACATTGCTCTGTCAGAGTTGTGATTGCAATCTTGCTTTAGTTTTGTGTGGCTGTCGCGCTGATGCAGCATTGTGTATTGGCTATTACAGTGCTGGTGCTGCAACATGATGTGTTGTCTACTGAAAGCAGGGCGTGTCACTTGCACTGGGTTTGTCTACAGATAACATTTGCTCCTGTGAAGCAGAGCTGCTTGTTCCCAGCTGGACTCCACTCCTGCGTGCTTGTTCCATTAAATGCGTAGTCTACACCAAGTTTGGGCAAGTTCTATCCAATGATTGATATTAGTGACAGCACAGTGCCCTCTCTGTACAAGTGGTGGTTGCTCAATTGAAATAGATGGTCACCTGGGCTGTTTAAATGCAGCTGCAGGCTTTGGAATACACAAGCTGGCCCAATGCCAGGTGCCGTCATGTGAATTTGTGTCGCTGTTTTGCATCACACTGTTTTCGATGCCCACAGGGCTTGCAAATACGACCAAAGGGCGTTTCGGAATGACCAAAGCAAGGTCGTGTGGGACTCACTGCTCAACTCACAAGCATGTGTTTTCTCAGTGACTCTCAAAATAATAGGTTCAGCATAGCCTAGACTATTACGCCACTCTGTCTGTAAAAGAATGTGGGCAACAAACAAGTCAATAGTCATGTTGCCACCAATTCCAAACTAAAAAATGATCAGCATGATCAAAATTCAAACTGCATCTCTGGGGTGTATCCTAGGGCATCTAGATGTGCTTTCATGGCTTTGTTCATGGGCAATGGCCCACAGCGGAGAATCTTGACACCTTCTCCAGGCGGGGGAAAGTGCTTTTTGATAAGTTCGCTGGAAATGAAGCCCTCAGCACCAGTCCACCCTGGCGGTGGCTTATTCAGTACATAGTGCACCTGCACATGCATGACAGCATACTGATTCAATGATTTTGCTTCTAAAACGTTATGTTCTGCATAGCACTTCATCATATTGATGTCTCAGATACAGCATGATGGCAAAAGGATATCAATGTAACAGCGTGAAACTGATTTGATGTGGTGTATTCCAGAATTGGCAGGCTAAAGCTTCAGGCAGCATGCAGCAAACTTTGCAACGGTTTTATTAATTACCGCCTGCTGTGCATGAACTGCTGGTCAAGATCGTCCCAACATGGACTATGGCAGTGCATTGCTGGGAAGTTAACAGCAAACCTTGAACTGAGGCGACAAAGCCTGCAGGTTGGTGAGCTCTTCCTCTATCAAGATATCATCTGCTGAGACATTGGCAAACAGCAGTGTGATTTCAGTCTTGTCAGCAGGATTCTTCAGGATTGCGTTTGCCACCTGATACATTGGTGTCACTCCAGTGCCACCAGCTAGCATGCCTGCAGTTGTGATCACGCAAAAGCCTTTTCTGTTGTGCTGTCTTGAGATGTGCTTTTGCTGCGTTCAAACAGAATTCCTGCACAGGTCATTGAGAATCAGATGAAGCCAGGCTTGGGCATGTTAGACTTGCCTATTGCACGGAGGCTGCCCTGCTGATACTGATATCGGCCTTTTGGGCCTTTGAATAGCATCGCCTGCCCAACTTCCATCTTGTCAAGGTGCTGTGACATCTTGCCTTCAGGGTAAACCTTGATCACAAAGTCTACATGTCCTGGGGTGTCATCATCAGTTGTTGGTGTGTACGGTCTGAAGAAAGCTTTGCCATCACCATCCTTTGCTTTGAATGTGATATGCTGGCCAATCGGCAGACCTAGCAGTGTATCCTTAGTTGGCAGTCCAAACCTAAAGGGCACAGACCATCTCGTGAGGCTCGCCTTGCCTACTGGTTGACTGTAAGTTGATGTGACAAGTCTGCATGGCATACGCACAGAAAGATTGTGCCCTGCACCTGAACAGCCTTGTGTTGTAGCTCAACACCTTTTTATCGATCAGGGGAAGCTCCTTGAACACGTTAGGTTCCAGAAAGCTAGGGCGCTTAGCCGTGCTTTTCAAAAGCAGATACCCAACAGGAATCAGAGCTGCCACGGCCACACAGATCACACTCAAGAACCAATCGTTCCACAGACTGACCAGTAGACTCATCGCGGCGAGCAATGCAACAATAAAGCAGATTTAGCAAGCAATACCAACAGATACTAATTAACGCCTATTGCAGAGCAGCTGATGGCAATACCGGCCGGCGCATTGGCTCACCTGCATCAGGCAAATTATTCGCACACACGCACATGGTTTGTTCCACAGAACCGAACGAAGCTAATAAACGAACAAAAACTGTCAAAAAAGATTGACCCAGCCCGGCGTAGCATTCTCCACGTGACTTTCAGTCTAATCTCAACGCACCGAGTAGCAGCGCTAACGATAGCAGTTCAGCATATGCGAGCTAGAAACTCCCCGGTATTCTGATTGTACGCCATGACGACGTGCCTGTCAGGTGCTCCCACTTCGCACCTGGGCTGCTCTCAACAACGAGTTCGAACAAGAGGTACTGCGTTTGGTGTGGCCGGACGCCGTCAAGTGCGTGTGTCTCGCCAGCAGCTTGTATGCCAGGCACAGAAGGTGCGGGTCGCGCAGATGATTGCGCTCAGCTGTCACCTGTGAGCTTTGTGTCCCACAGCAAGCTTGACGTGACGCTGTTTCTCAGCGGGCAGAAGAGCTCGCCTCCACGCTTTCCTGTTCACACCAAGTAGCATGTGTATGTCATCTTCCTGACGTCTCCCACCCCGCACGAGATTGAGAGACGTTGCTTGTGGGCAGGATACTACTTTGATCCAAGGACTGCGCCAGAACCTAACAGCAACACTTGCAGCAGCTGTGCTATCAGTTGGTAGCCTTTCAGGAGTAGCTGTTGCTAGCGAGTTTGATGTGATCAACACCTCCACTCCCTCCTTGAACTACCTCATTGATGATGCTGGGGTGTTGAACAAAACCACCAAGAAGGCTGTCAATGACAGGCTCTATAAGCTGGAGGTAAAATGTCAGCAATGTGTTTGCTAATGCATTTGTGTTCAGAGCCAACAACATATTGAGCAGCAGGCCTTCTCGTGCAGACAGAGACAGGATATAGGCTCGAAGTGGTGACTGTCAGAAAGCTTGAGTTTGAGACAGATGGCTTTGCATTTGGAGACAAGATCCTGGCAAGATGGTACCCTGACAAGGCAGAAGCAGACAAGAAGGGCATCATGATTGTTGTCACAACAGGCAAAGATGGTGCAATCACTGGAGGTCCAGCTTTCATCCAGGTAAAGAATGATCCAGACATCCTGGCCAGGGGCACACACAATTCAAACATTTGTTGCCTCTCACGTGACTTGTCAAACCTTTTCAGGCTACATCGAAAACAATGCTGCCTGATTGTATGCTTTGCACATCCAATGCTTCAATCCATTTGGCACCAGACATGGTAATGCTTTGGTGAAGATACATGTACTGCATTCCATCAGCGTTTGCTTGTGCAACTTTGGCTTGAGTCAGTTGCCAACCTGAAATGGTACACGCTGTGCCTATGGTGGTTATGTGTGTCATGCCAGCCTCAATTACGTGGCTCTGTACTTTCTTTGCAGAAAGTAGGAGACAGCTTGATTGACAGTGTCATTGGAGAGAACATCCCAATCTTGACCGAGCAGGAGAAGTTCAACGAAACCATCACCAGCTCAGTAAAACGTCTGGAATCTTCCTTGACAGGCAAGTCAAATAACTATAATATACCTGTCTGGGCAATTATGCCATTTGCATGACAAAGCTTGTTGACGGTAAGATGTCTTGTTTCAAAGCTAGAAGCATGTCAGGCAATTTGCACAGGCAGCAAGGCGTTTCCAACCTGTTGTGAGGTTTGCAGTGGCTGTTTGCATGTAAACTGAAAGTCACATTACTTGAGCTTTGCCTGTAGCTGGACTCGCTGTCATTGTTGTGAAGTTGATGTCACTGTGTCAAGACTGATATGTTGGATTACATGACTTGGTATGCACAGGTCAGAAGGACCCTGGAGCGCCCCAAAGGGCAGCTGAGGGCAAGAACAGGACATACAAGACCAAGGCTGAGACTGACAAGAGCAGAAATGTTTTCTCTACCATCGTGCTTGTGCTGCTTGGTATCAGTGTTGTTGTGCCCATGCTGCAATACTGGGGTTACACCTCCAAAGAATAGTTTCCTTCCTTTTCTACTGAGAACAGACTGGCTTTGAAGCTGGCTCAATTACATATGAACAGGAACCGCAGTGGGGCTCTAGGCAGCATAGGAGTGGTTGACAAGCAGCCTTTGTTGATGGCATGCAAGCAAAATTGCCATTGCGTAATACATGCCTGTGCAGTGTACTAGTATTGCGCTGCAAGCCTGGGCAGTATGTTGGGAGATCTGAGTCGTTTGCCTTAGAGTGGTATAAGAATTTATGTGCGCTTCTGTTAAAGACGTATGCACATAACAATGAGAGAGCAGTTCGACTGTTTGTACATGTAAAGAGTGAAAATTGCAATCGCATTCAATCATTCAGTAAAAAGTGCAAACGTTTCTACATATACGAGCACTGTGGCCTCGAACACGGTTTGTGCTAAACCTTGCATAGGACTGGTGAAATAATAACATACTTTGTCCTATAGCTGTACTAGACTGGCCATAAGAGGCCACCAAGAATATAAAAGTTTGTCAATTCCCATTCCATTGTATGCAACAAACTACACAAGACCAATACACCTGGCCATTTATCCTATAGCTGTACAAGCCCAGTCATAAGAGGCCACCAACAATATGATAGCTTGTCAGTTCCCATTGCATTGTATGCAACACAGTACACAACAACAATACACCTGGCCATTCTTTCAGCAAGCCTGCTATGCTGTAAACCTCCATGTGAGCATGTGGAACCTCAAATACCAAGACACCCTGAGAGACGTCTATGTGTGCAGGGATGCACAATTGTGCAAGTCATAAAGTAGATGTTGATTCCTTTCAGCCCCGTTCTGCCTCTGCTATAAGCCTGCTGGCTCTTGCAGGTCTATTGTGACTGACATAGTTCCAGTTTCCAGTACATGTTTTGTGCATAAGACCTCCTCTTGGGCCCCTTTTGAAGATGGTGCCACTTGAAGGTGAAGATGAGGAGCTGTAGGGAGCTACATGAGCTGATGCTGAGCTGTAACAGGCAGCGCTCTGCCTTCGGTATGAGCTTGGGCGTGAGCAAACTGTAGATGGTGCTGCAGATTGTCTTGCATCATGTGCCTCACTGAGTAGCATCAGATACAAGCAACAACCAATTGCAGCCCAAATCCAGCAGACCACCAGACCAGTCCACCAGACCACCGGAATGACAACAATCATTGCCGCCTTCCACATGTCAGTGAGCTTGTGGGAGATCTCCAACTCACCGGCTTGGTCTGGGATGCGCTGTGGGTTCATGGCTTGTCTCAGGGCATGCAGCAATACTGTCGAGGAAAAGTCAGGGTGGCACAACATGTTGTGCACCTGATCAGCACTGCCCAGGAGATCACCATGACCCTTACTGATGCGCTTCAACCATTCCTCAAACTCAGCAAACAAGAGCTGCTGAAACTTGAGTCCGCCACAAAGCGGTACTCCTGCTTTCATTGACATCTCGCATGCCTTCAAGCAAGACTCAGCAGCCCTGATGTAGTCGCTGTCTACCTTTGTGTATTGAAGCTCAATGGCCATTCTGTCCGCTGCATATTGTTTGAAGACACCCCTTACAGCCTTCTCCACGAGCGCTGAAGCTTTGACTTCTGCAGCAGACTTGCTTCTATTTGCATTGTCCAGAGACTTCTGTCCTGTAGCTGCAAGGGCCGCTGCTTCAATCTGCGCACGCTGTGAGGAGAGTACAGTATGCAAAACGTGGTGCATACAGCCAGTCTGATTGCATCTGCACCCTGCAGCCAGCCCTCCCAACTCAGAACAGACTGTTCAGTAGAGAAGGCAAATATTGTCTGAGCAATGGCCATAGCAGTGATTTGACACAATGCTGGGCGGCACGCATGTCACATGACATCATCAACTGGATGCTGACCACAAACTAATTGCAACGAGACATATCCAAGCACAGCTGTGTTAGAGCCCGGTTGTGAGATCTTACCATGTGGTAGTTCAGCACCATAGGTCTCTGCGGAATCTCCCAGACAGGTCACATAAGTCTGATGCATGTCTTTGATCTTGTGCTGTGCATCTAGCAACAGTGTCTTAAGACTGCAGTTCTCTTGTGTGAGGGACTTGCAGCTGGTCTGCAAGTGTGCTCTCTCCTGAGCGCACGCAGCATTCTGCATGCATCCACTGGTGTGGGCCCCATGTCAAGTACTGATCAAGCAGTCAGGGCCGAGGGACTGGCATTGTGTCAACTATCAGAACAAAGACTACACAGCTAGAGCTTGTTGTCATGCTGCAGGATTGCAGGAATATGCACACCAACCTCTGCTTGTTGCTCTTCGTTCAAAAGGTCCAAGGCTGACTGGGACTCTGCCAAGCTATGCTTGAGAGCAGTGATCTCCCAATGTGCATCTTGCTGCTCTTTCTGCAGCCGTGCTGCTTGAGCTTGAGCGTCAGCAGCAGCAAGACTGGCAGCTCTACTCTTGTCAAGTTCATCATGGTACAATTTTCCGATTTTGTTTGTTGCTGCCTGTGAGGTGGCGAGGCTATACTTGAGGTCAGTGATGTCCTGCTTTGCACGCGCTTGCCTGCAGAAGCGTAACAACGTTTACTGAACGTGTTCCGAGAGGTGGCACGCACACGATGGTTCTCACGCGTGCGCCTGCCGGAAGCTTGAAATTACGTGCACCTGGTAGCATGGCCCTCCAACCCCAACGCAACGGGGACATCTTGCTCCTGCAGCAAGCCCCATAACACACGTTGGTTCAGAAGCTCACAAGCTTTTGCTGAAGTGAACTCACGAGCTGAGACACCATACTTTTGAAATTGCAGAAAGCAAAGCTGCCGGCTCATGTTTGCCCTCGACGGGGTCTGTGGCTCTGCGGGCAAATCGGGACTTCTCAGGCTATATTGGTGAAGGCTGCGCAGTATCGCTAGATCTGCATGGGCTCACCTTTGCAAAGTCAAGCGAGTCAAGCTACGAACACGCAACGCCGCCTTGCAAACGCCAGCCACAGCAGCGAGGCAAATCACCAGCAATACAAGCTCGTACATGCTGTCAAACATCTCTCGCCCACTGTGGTGAAGGTCACACTTAGGGTAACATGCAACTGCAACTGCAAGCTATCGAAGTGTATGTTGACAAACGGTTTGTGGGTCGCGACCGACAGCAAATTAACAAGCAGATATACGAAGCAGCTTGCGCGTATAGCAAACAGACGCGCGCACAGCGACCTCAGTGATCACACACAAAGCTTCAGCAAAGTCGTCAAATCACTTTTGGCCGATAATGTTGGCGTTACTCCATGGTAGCAGAGGTCTTCGCTTTTCTTGTTTGCAACTGCACGGGTCAAAGACTGTGGGTGCACGCGAGTGGTGTTGACTACTGAGACATGACAATTGTACATAAAGAGACATAAAGGGATTATATAGCTTTAGCCAGCCAACAAGTCTGATCAAGTGAGATGGATGACGGTAGGCTATTGAAGCAAACCGACCAAACGTCTGCAGAATGGAACATGTGAAACTTATAGCAAATTTGAACCATCTTTTCCACATCAACTGCAAGAGGCGTGCAAGACCTGTGAACATGCATACCTGGTAGTACCCGCATAGCCAGTAATACCTGGCGTACCACAAGTCACTATCACAGACAACAATGCACAACTGTGGTAGAGGGCGCAGTGCTAATGTGACCGACAGCAAATTGTGAATCGTCTGAACGCATCTAATGAACTCCTCAGATGACTTCCAGAGACTTGTTTCATCCAGCCTTTCAGAGTATTTTATTTCTGCTTCAGACATTGGACTTTCATTGCAATTGGTGCGCGAATACAAATTGCAGTAACGTTAAAAGCATTACTTATCTCAACAGCATGCAACATCTGCTTTAAAATCCTGCTACAGGCTCACCTGGCTCACAGCTCTGTCAAACGGCAGGCAACCATGAGCAAGAAGACTCGAGCTCGTGTGCAATCACGTCAACTGATGGAACTTGCAAGTTCCATGTCTATGATCGATTTATCGACTTGATATCAGTCCTGACTCAACTGAGTAAGACCGTGGTTGTGGTGAGCTATGATTGTGGTGAGCAGCGTATGGAACCTTGATAGATTGGATCTCAAGCCACATGTCCCCAAGGATACACTGATTCGCAGAGCCCAGTGGAATGCCTGGATCATAGCTGTTGTGGTAGGGACAGTGTGCAGATATGCAATGCCGTTTTAGGCTGCGCTGAGTATGGAAGCCGGCTTGCCAAGTTTGTCTTAGCACACGACGGCTCATGCTCACTCTAAGGGATGGGCCTGCCTATGTGATGCAAGTTGTTGACTGGCAAGATCTGCAATGTTCGAAATACTGTTGTGGGCAGAGATGACCACTCTCTGAGGTGTACAAACACTGCAGCACAAGGTGTCAGCAAAGTGTTATCACTTACAGATCTAGATTGTTTACTCTGTAACATATACAGTTCCTATGGCAAGCAATACAATCTTTCACATGCCACAGGCACACTTGCAAAAAATTACTTGGCAGCTGAAAGCATTGCTGCATGCAAAACAGGCACTTCCGACTGTGTGGCTTTGACTTAAAATGCACCATCAAACACTTCATTTGCTCAAATGCTGGCAAAGCCACACAGCCAACTGTGCTGAAACACTGTAACAATTTGCTGCCACTCTACATATCACTTTACTCCATTCAGAATCCCGACTGCTGTCCCAAAATACCGCTCGCCTTGGCATAAAAGATGCATTGAGATAGAATGCCCTTTCCAGTTGCAGCCTCAATGGTAATGGCAGCAAGGAATCCCAGCATGGCCCATCTGCCGTTTGTGATCTCTACTTGGCGGGCGTACCTACAGCATCACCAAATCCATGAAGGCTATGTGGCTACAGCATGTGGCTACAGCATGAGAAGCACTGATATCATTTGTAATCTCGGCTTAAGGCAGGCATGCCGACAGCATGACAAAATCCATTCAGGCTGTGTGGCTGAGAAATGAGAAGAATTGGGGCCAACAGGACCTGGTCAATGCAGCATCCAGACAGACTCTACTGCAAAGCAAACCACCATGCCAATCATCAACTGCACAGCAGGGCATGTTGCATCACGGACTCAACCACAAGAAGCACAACATGAACTGGTGAATAGGTGTTGAAGTCACAGCTGGACATCGACTGCAACAGCTACATATGGAGATAGACCTAACAGTGTGCACATTTTAAACCCAACTGCATTTTTACAAGCGCAGCTGCATGTTCAGATCATGCAGAAGGTCTGCGTGCTGCTGCAATCAACAATGAATTGAAGTCTGGCTGTGGTCTAGGGGCTAGTATGACAGCATAGTAAGGCATAGGCGAAGACATGCAGGGTTGCTTTGGCTGCAAAGGCAAATTACATTGGGTGTTTTGGCGGGAAAGGCACAAATGCACACGGTTGTTTTGGCGGCAAAGGCACAAATACGCAGACTTGTTTTGGCTGCAAGGCACAGATACGCAGGGTTCTTTTGGCAGCAAAAGCACAAGCACCCAGGACAGAAGACTCACTGGAGAGTTGGCTCATTGGCAAAATTCTGCCTCTCAACTTCATCATCTCTGTAGGCTAGGGACATGTTGGGTCCAGGCATGCCTTGTTTCTGCTGGTTGTCCCTCTGGAGAGAGTCCTGAATGCCGTCCATCTTTGACTGAGACGCTGAGCTGTCGGCCTCTGCTCTGTCATCAAAATTCAACAACCTGCATTGGTGACCAGACTCAGTAGGCAACAGTCAGTCAGACAGTCAGTCTGTCAGTCAAACAAGCAAGCAAGCATGCAAGCAGGCGGGCAGGCAAGCAGTAACTTTCATCCATGAGGTTGTGACAGCTGCATGTGCCATTTGCATGTGCCAACCTATGTGTGTTTGTATTTCAGCACAGCTAATAGACCCTTGCACACAAAGCATCAACAGCTGCAAAAAAACGGCAAGGAGCTGATCGCAAGCAGAATCAGTAAGAGGACTTTAGGCTGAGTCTGCACTTTGCAAAGTTGTGCATGCAATTGGTATGATTGGTAAGATCATAGTGGTTGATCTCCTACTGCATGGTCTATCATCAATATGGCTTTTGTTGCCTGTATCTATCCGGTCACGCAAAGGATGCCTTACTTGTCTGCTGGAATATCTTTCCTTGCTTGAGCAATGTCTGTCAGGTTGTCAGGCCCAATTGCACGTGATACTGGGTCGCCCTGGCCCTTCATTGTCTTTTGGGAGTCAGCAATGTTTTGGGATTCCTTGTTGATCCCCAGGAAGCCTCTGTACCTCTGTGCATCCCTGGGACAAGTTTCAAGACACTCAGATTGTTGAACAGAGCATACCACTTATGGCAGCAGCAGCTTGATTGCCAGCAGGCATGTGACTTGCCTGGCTGTCATCTTGCCGGTGGTTGCATTGCAAAACGTGACAGCCAATGCAACAAAGGTGCCCACAGTTGCTGCGCCTGAAATTGTGATGAATAAAGGAGGTGATGGGGTGATGAAACCAATTTGCCCGAGAGTGCCTTTCTTGGTGATGGCTTCCTCAACAATGCTGGTGACAAATCCCATCATGGCCAAGCGTCCAACCCATACCTACAGTTGAGTGTGCTGTCAACACACACAATGCATAGATATCCGTCTACCGAGTCAACCTATACGAACCCGCAACGCGTGAACAGCGCTTTACATACCTCTGGGAAAGGCTTGAAGCCAAATAGTCCCTCCTCAGTTGGCAACCCAACGCTGTCAGCAAACTTAGCTACTGCTGGTTTCTGCTCCTGCTGTTGCTGTTGAGCGGCTACACGCAGGACCCTGCGATCGCTGTGGGCGATGCTTCTGCGACACTGTTTGCACGGTAAAAAGCTTACACGGTGTGTGCTATTGCGCGATACGGAAACGGAGCTCCTAACGGTGATCTCAGGCTGCATGCAAGTTGACTGCATATCGACAGGTATTGAGCGACTGATTGGCGGTCAGATTCGGCTATAGGTGACTTGATTTGCAATCTGTGGCAGGCTGCAAAATCTAAGAAGGGCGGTCGCAGCAGGTTCTAGCGTACATTGCAGATGCGTGGCTGACAACTCGCCATGACTCATTTGTCCGTGTTTGTACGTCATGCGAGGAAGCAGAGTTGGGATACGTCTACACGCTTCGCACACACAACACGATGCATTGTTGATGTTGTCAGCTAGCTCATGGCCTGACTGGCACCTGCAGCTCTGATGCCTAAACCCAGCATGCATGCTGCTGCATGACATCATAAACGCAATGCAATGCGAATGATCATGGTTGCCAGTAAAGACAGCTCGTTGTTCATTTCTTGTCATGATTCCAGGTCGCACTACAAACAACGGGGTACATTCGCACACTGTGAGTTCTATCATGTTACAATTTGCAGGTCAAAACCCCACATTGCGCACTACATGGCCATCAGCTCATTGTACCCTACTACATGTTACAGCAGCGACTTGAGGGACCACCAACACCCTTCTGGTCTCTTATAAGACATAACTATTGCACAGGAAGGAACCGGCAGACGTGTGTCAGTGGATCCACTCTGATGCCTTAGCAGTGGACCACAGATGTGGAAGCAAATGTTTCAAGGGTAAAACTAGCAGATGCTTTGAACAAGTGCTGTGCTTCCATACCTGTGGTCCACTGCTAGGGCATCAGAGTGGAACACTGACACCAAGCATCAGGAACGAAGGCAACAATGACTATGGTTTGGCTAATCTGCCTAGAATGTGCAAGGCCAGGCACTTGGCAGATTCTCGACAGATCAACCAAACCAGTCAATGCCGCCTGTGTTCCTGATTCCTGCTGAGAGATTCGAGTCTGTGATCCTCTCTGATGGCCTAGCAGTGATTAGCGCTGGCCAACAGATACTGGGAAGAGCAGCTACAGAGCCATTGGTCTAGCACGTAATTATATTGGTACCACCAGTTTCCTCTAGCGGAGCGCAACTTGCGTTGAAAATTGTGCCCTGGCATCTGTTGAACAAGGATTGGCAGGACGTCAACGGCCCTCCCTGATCTTGGGTGCGAGGGCGAGGGTCTGCATGTACTCATCCAGAGCCTTATTGGGACTTGCAACAGATTCAAGCTACATCAAGCAAACAGACTGAGCATCCAAAACGGAGCCTAAAATCAGTAAAACCATCAATTGCAGCCGATGCTACTAGACAGCCAGCAATTGCAGCTGTCATTGCATAAGACAGTGAGCTGAGAACAGCGCACAAACCATCTCTGTGTGTAGTTGAAATCGCACAGCTGCAATACAGTCCAACGCTCACCACTGCAGGCTTGCCGCAGAGCTTCTTTAATCTGCAAAACTGCTGTACTGGCAACCTTGATTACTGCCAATGGCATGCTGCTTAATAGGGTCCACCCTGACCAGGCATGTCTTCAATCAACTGTAGCAAGTTTTCATGACCTATCCCATGCCATCTGGCATGGTGGAGTCTATCTGAGAGTGGTGCCAAGCTGCGGCTGTGCCTTGCTGTCCTCCAACATACTACTGCTGGCAGGCATGCTGACACCATACATGTTCCTGTGCCTGCTCAGCACAGCTTGCAAATTGAGTGTTTTAGGGCTTAAACCCAAAATCTTAATTTCCTTCATGAATGCGTTGCAGGTTCAGCGTCAAGTGTATTGTCAACTGCCAGCTATTTTGAGTCAGTTGATTCCAAGGAGGGATTGAGCGCAGATACATTGCCATGAGAGTGGAAGCTGCTGCTGCTGGAGCAGGTGCTGAGGCACAGCAACATGGGCTGTGAGTTGGCAGCGCAAGCACACTGCCAAACACCATGAAGTCGCTCAGGTTTGTTCGACGGTGCAAACTGTATGCTTCGCTGACAGTGTTGAGAACATGTGCTCAGCAGGCCAAAGGACCAACAGGCTACAAGGCTGCACACATACTTTGTAATGCACCTCCCAGTACCGCAACACTAGCCTTAGCCTGATGAGGACCCATTTCTTTAAATAAATCTCCTGCTGCCACGACCCACCAGCCAAGCAACTGATTGACCTCATTACCATCAAGACAGGAGACATCATGATTTTCGGTTTGCCTCTTTCAGCTGCTGAGACCTGCCTTTTGGCTCCAAATGTTTGCCTTTCAGTGGAGCCCTCTCTTTGAAGCTGTGCCAACACATGCTTACCCAAGTGGAAGCTCCAATCAAGGCTGACCATTCAATTACACAGACTTCACAGAGCAACTGCAAATCAGTTGCAGCTACAAGAATCATCAAAGCAATGCAGTACTGACATCTGAAGAATCAATCAAACCGCTACCAATGCAGGCTGTCCCATACACAAATGTGCTGTCCAATCAAATGATGTTCTAAAACAGAACATAGTGTACAGCAGTAATACAGAGGACATCAAGCCCTTCAGTTGCATGCAATGACAGCAGCTACCAAGAGACACACACACACGCACACAGCAACATCTCATCATTAGCAAGCGACCTCAAAATGCCAATCACTTGTAGTACTTGTATCCGGCCACATGGGCATTTGCTGTTGAGCTGAATGCTGCAAACCGACAACTCGCGGAACTCAAAAATAGGTTGATTTTCATGACAGATCCTGACGGTGATACTGCAAGTATCACAACTGCCAATTCTAAGCAAATCTGAGGTCTGCACTCTACCTGCAAACACCTGTATCTTCCAATACTCTTCTGACGCTGTGATGCTTAGTTGTCAGACTTCTTCTGAGCATAACAGTATGCTCTGAACAGCGTTTTCCACCCATTCATCATCACCAAATCACTGTATCTGCCCATTGTGGAACTATGCTGGTCACCCCCTTATCAGACAAGGGTGCAGATTATCAATTGGTAAGCAGATTTTGCACGGAGCTGCCGTATGTATGCCTGCCCGTCACCAGGAGGCACATGCGACAGAAGACCTGACAGCCTGTCTTCTCCGAAAACACGCCTTGCGTGATCATCAAATCCTTGTAACAATTTCCAAAATCTTGAAACACCCAATTCTCAAACTTGCCATATTGCAATCTCCCCAGATGAGTCGCCGGACACGAGCAGGTCACTCCGCCCGGCTGACAGAGATCGCACATTGTAGTTGTGGCAGAAGAGGGCATCTGCCTCCGAAGGTACCAAAGAACCCAGCCTCCATCGCCTCACAAGCTGCACAAGACACAACCACAGTCAATTGCACAGTCACTGTGTGACATGAACAGTGGTTTTCATCATGCTCTTCGTTTTATGGCAGTTTGCAACACGACAGAAAAGAGCATCTGCCTCAGAAGGTACCAGAGAACCCAGCCTCCATCGCCTCACAAGCTGCACAACAGACAAGCACAGTCAGTCGCGCTGTTGCTGGGTGACACAAACCGGGTTTCTTTGTATGCTCTTCTACTTCTGGCACCATGAACGAAGGTACCAGTGAGCTCAGCCTCCATTGATTAACAAGCTACACACCACACAAGCACAGTCAGTTGTACTGTTGCTGATTAGCACAAACACTTGTTTGAACTGTGCGTTTCCTTTTATAGCTGCTTTCCATTATGACAGATGGAACCAGAGAGCCCAGCCTCCACCGCCTCACAAGCTGCATAACACACAAGCAGAATCAGTCAAGCATTCAATCAAGGAATCAAGGATTTTACAGTCGTTACAGTCGGGGCCAGCTAGCCCACGTAACCAAATCGCAGAGTCAGTTGCAGTTTGTTGCCATGTTCTTGTATTGATAACGGCTTTTCATCATGACAAGACTTGACGGACTGGATTTGCTGGTTACCACTGTAGATGAAGTATGTGTGTTGAGCCCAGGGCAAACAAAGTTCTTTGAGTGGTCAAAGGGGAAAGAAAAGGCAAGAGGCCTAGGCAAGTATAGCTCCCTTTTTGCAATGTAAGCAGAGACAACACTGAGACTAGGAAGAATGCGTTTCAGCTGTGCATGTCAAATGATCACCGCCCATCCAGAAGACACCACCCCTATAACAGACACCACCCCGTCAACACACAGCACAATGGCTGCAAACCAGTTTTGCTGGAGGCACTTGCCTTGTCATCACCGCCAGTGTAGAGAAAGCCATCAGGCCCGATAGCGCCACACTGGATGCGTTGCCCATCATGAGTGACACAAACAATTGAAAAGGTACCGACCAATCACAGAGACAACATAATGCTGTTTTGCATGAGGCACTCACCTTGTCATCGCCGCCAGTGTAGAGAAAGCCATCTGGCCCGATAGCGCCACACTGGATGCGTTGCCCATCATGAGCCTTCTTGACCTCCATCACCAGCTCCAAGTTGGTCCCATCCCACATCTTGATGCAGCCATCATAGCTGACGCTGTACAGGAAGTTCTTGTGCCACAGGATGGCTGTCACTCTGTCCTTGTGGGCTTTCTCCCGGGCGCCTGCCTCAGACAGCTCGCCCTTCTTGCCAATGTTCCAGGCCCTACAAGCGCATGGAACAGGTTGGTGAGGCTACAACGCTTGAGCAAACAGGACCCTGATTGTTGCTTGGATGCAGAGTAGGCTTTTTCCTGGGCGCCTGCCTCGGACAGCTCACATGTCTTGCCGATGTTCCAGGCCCTGCTACCAGGTGGTGGCAAGGCAGTGAGGCTACAAAGATTGCTCAAACAGGACCCTGATTGTTGCTTGGATGAAGTGCAGTGTCCTGAAACATCTGGCCAATGTGTTTCTCCTGTCTCCAGGCATTTCCGAGGTTGGGATTTCTCTGTAGCATGGATGATGCTGTGAATTAGTAGACGTTTCAGGAATGAGAAAAGCTTTCTGTGACAGATTGCTTGAGGTGAGACAAAACAAAAGAAGCTCGAAACAATCTGCTTGAAGTGCAGACAAAACAAAAGATCACTGGCGTACAAATCTGATGTAGTCAGCAAACATTCACCAACAAGCCCATTATGTATATAGCTGACAGAGAAAAACAGGAATTGGAGAGGGGAGCTGCAATACCTGATGGCTCCCTTAGAGGTGCATGCAAACACCTTATCGCGGCCAGTGCACAGCCCCTGAATGTCTCCTGTGAAAAGCTTCACTTCGTTCACCTTTCTTGGCACGGCACGAGCCATGTCCCATTGACACAAGAAGTTGCAGCTGCAACTGCAGCAGGCACAAAACAGACAATGAGTGCCTTGATGCTGCATGCGTTGAGCAGCATGCTACTGACTCTGCCCAGGCTTGGGAGGTGTGATGTTGACACAAGTTGTGTTGATTGCCATTCTGATGGCCTATTCAACAGACTCACACTGTCCAGCAGTGTGACATGTTGCTTGATGTTACACCAATGGTTGGTCGCAAAGCTGGCAAACCTGAATCAAAAACATACAGCACAGGGTGGCATGCACAGCAATCAATCCGAATAAAAAGCATGTAGCACAGTTGCGGTTGTGCTGTTTGAACTCATGGCCATTTAACTTTGAAAGCATACGAAGCAATGAAGAAATGTCAGTGAGATTCAGCTTTGCTCACCTGAACAGCCAGCGACGGCTGGTCGCCAATCCCCTCACCCAGCCCGTGTGACTATTGAGGTGCACTTTGGGAATCAAATGAGAATCTGGCGGTTCCCAGGCAACTACGCTCTTGGCTAGGTTGCCACAGAAGACCTGATTGTGGCTATCTCCCAGGGCATGAGAATCTGCTACTAGGCTGAAGATTGGAGCGACATCAGGGGAGAGTCTGACGACTTCTGAGACACCGCTGGTGCTTGGAGTGGCATCTGGAAGTGATGCATCCTGCAGAGCAGAACCAATGAAAGTGAAAGTCAAGAGGCAGCACCACAACACAAGCCAGGCAGCAGGTGTCAGACCTAAAACTAACTGCAGAGTGACAGCAAGTGAAAATGTACCTGTAACCTCCACAACGCAAGGGATTTGTCCAGAGATGCTGTCACAACTTCCTTGGTGTCGCCTGTGAAAAAAAAGGCGCAAGTAAGCCTCAAAACGTTACCCCTGGCAAACACGAGACCACTCAAGCTTCGAAGTACAAATTACCCGCGTCCTTAAGTACAAGAGTTGCTGTGATAGCGGCATCGTGAGCTTTGTATCGCTGCAGCAATATCGCCTCCTTCTCGTGGTGCTTTGAAGGAGCAGTTCCGGAAGTGTCCTGAGCCAGCCTGGCGTCTGTTGTACAGTTCCGGGCCAAGGGAGCCTTTAGGCTGAGCTGTCTACGGCATATCAAAGGTCGACAACGCGGAGCACTGGCTTTATGACCAAATCCGCGCAGCGTAGCTCGCTGAGACGCAAGTTGCCGGCCTGCTAACGACATGCAGCTAAAACCGTTCAATACAGCCCGCGCCCGACAGGGCCTTCGTGTGATGCAGCTGACTGCATGATGGCGTTGGAAGTGTTACTACCACGGCAAACTGGCAGGCCGGACCAGTAAATTTATGCAACCCAACACCGACCCGCTCGACCAACTGTTTGCACGGTTGACTGTACAGTATTGCTTAAATCTCCGTATGCGCGCGATGCGAACGACCGTTCGGCATGCGAGAACCCACACGGACCCTTTTCCTGCAAACCGCGCCAGATCGATCATTGATTTGGCAAAAGCGCTGCAGGAAAGACATGCATTGTGCGGTTCTACAGCCACATACGGCTCGACTGCATGGCTTGTAGTTTGTGGTGATGGGCGTTTGCTTCTTAGCATAGATTGACCTCACTTCCCGAGACTGCCACCACCAGGCGTCTGAGGTATCAAGTGCGTGCAGTTTTGGAACAGGTGGGCGCTCGTCTAGACAACAGATATGGTGAAACTGACTAGGGAAGAGGCGTTTGATATTCTTGGCGTCGAGGTAACGCCGCTACAAATTGCTGCTGATTGACGCTGCGCTACCTGCCGCTGCTGATACTCAACCTCACATGCTTGTCACAGCCGGATGCTGATGAAGACACCATTAAGAAGGCGTACAGAAAACTAGCCCTCAAATGGTAACATTCCAAGCTTAGTTATGGTGATGTTAGCTGAAGCCACCAGTTAGTGACACTTGCAAATGCCTTCAGGCATCCAGACAAGAACCCTGATAATGCTGAGGAAGCAAAGGGTAGATTCCAGGAGGTCTATGCAGCTCATCAGAAAGTCACTCAGCCTGATTCTGAGTCGGAAGAAGATGAGTTCACCATGGACGATGACATGGGAGAAGCCTTTGCTTTCTTCATGCATATGTAAGTTGCACTCAATGCATGCATATACAAACAATGCAGAATGCATGCATATGTCACAACTTGCTGATGTGCAATGACATTGCATTGTGATTGCAAGCGACAAGCACAGGATGTGTTTAGAATGAATCATGCAGCTGATTATTGCAATAAGTTTGACTGCACACATTGCTGGCTACAGGATGCACATGAAAATGGACATGGCAGGTGGCAGAGGGGGAGGCATGGGAGGGGGTATGGCAGGGGGCATGAGGGGCGGCCCAGGGGAAAGCTTCGGATTTACATTTGTGGGTGGCAACCCATTTGGTCACATGCATGCTGGTCCCAGCATGTTTGGGGGCAGCATGTTTGAAGGCAGCAGGTAACAGACTCTATTTTGACCATTTGACATGTTCCTTACTCTTCAGATCTGGCCTGTGGAAATTCAAATTAGCAGGACATGCAGTAACACAGTACAAAAGGAGTGCCTAGTGCAGGGGTCTGCTGGTCCCCTTGAGCTTCATTACTCAAAATCGTGGTTGAACAGAAAGCAAAAATGCAAACACACTATGCATAACCCACAAGTTGCCTCTGCCAGTCCGTGTGCAGGTCAAAATGTTTATTTTCCCACTGGCATGTAAGGTCCTGCATGCTATCTCATGCAAATGTATTGGTTGTTGAATCGATTGATTGATCTATAGGTAGTTGAATCTGAAGACAGTTCATTGTGTTCCCAACGCAGTCAAGTGTTCTGCCTATTTCTCTGAATGCTACCCAGTAACTCCACAGCTGGTTGGCCCATCAACTTGCTATTTGCCTCACCTTGCCCTGTCACATGTGAATCCTGAAAACAGCTTTTTTCTCATTTCTGATTTATATTGATTTTTGACTGAAAATGCTTTTTGGCTGGCAGAATTCACACCTATGATGACAGTGATGAGGACGATGACTATTACTACTCCCAGTAACTTGTCACATGTGAATCCTGAAATGCTTTTTTCCCTGGCAGAATCCACACTTACGATGACAGTGATGAGGAAGATGACTATTACTACTCCCAGTACGGCCGAGCAGAGCAGCGCAGGTCAGAGCAGCAGTGGCAGAGAGACCGGCGCGCTGAGCGCTCACAGAGACGCCGTGAAAAGGTTCTCTCAGATTAACAGAAGTTGTTTCTGTTTCTTTGCTTTTAAATCACAATGACAGTAACGATTTTGTTTACACGCTCCAGAAGTTGTTTCTGTTATTTTGCTTTTGTGCCACAATGACAGTAACACTTTTTTTACTGTTCCAGATCATGTTGAATGTGTGTGGCACTGGTCCCATCTTGTGAGATTGGCTTGTTCTGGGAATCAAGGTGGGGATGTGTGATGCTCAGACATTAAATATCCAAGTGGTGTTTAGACACTGCAATGTCATTCCAAGATCTTCCAGGACCGACCACGTAACTTGAAGCTGTGATGCGACCACTGGGCACTGTATTGTTGTGCATGTAGAACGATGCCCAAACCATTTGAACGTTCCTCTTCTCACCCATGCAACCTCAAACAGTCTTTGGTGCTAGCACCAAATCATCAGCTAGTGGATGCCGGTAATAAAACAGTTTATTTTTCAACGACTGTGGCTTGTCTATGTCAGCATGAATATGACTTTTACCTTCTCATCTTTGAACATGGAAAATATTGCTGGAATGTCGTGTCGTGTAGGCGGCACCAGTTGAAGAAGAGCAACGGCAGAAGCATGCACATCAGCGTCAGTACGATTGTCACTATTACAACTTCTCATTCAAATGTGGACTGCCATGCAGGAGGCAGCAGCTAAAGAAGAGCAATGGCAGAAGCGTGCAGACCAGCGTGAGCATGAACGGCGCGTCAGGGAAGCCCGCAAGCACCGCCAACAGGCACAGGTGAACTCACTTCAGAATCTGGCTTAGCCATAGCTGTATCTCCCCCCCCCTCTTGCCACCCCCCCACCCCACAGCCGACAGTGAGTGAGTGAGTGAGTGAGTGAGTGAGTGAGTGAGTGAGTGAGTGAGTGAGTGAGTGAGTGAGTGAGTGAGTGAGTGAGTGAGTGAGTGAGTACAGCCGTGCTTGCAAGCCAGGGTGTCTGATGAGGCACAACAGGTTCCACACCTCAGACTGTAAGGTACTAAATGCAAGTGAGTGAGTAGTGAGTGAGTGGGTAAGTGGGTGAATGAATGAATGAATGAACGCAGGCATCCAGGGTCAAGCAGCCCTCCCCCGAAGAGGTGAGAGCCCAGCAAGTAGAGGTGCTACAGAGGCAGCTGCCAAAGATGCCAAGGCCAACCATGGCCTCACGGACAGACACATCCATCTCCCTTAACCTCAACAGGGGCAATAAGGATGAAGGTGGCCCTTGTGAGGTGTCATGGCATGCTTTGCATGATCCGGTTTGGGTTTCAAAGGAAGGCGACAACAGCAGTGGCGGCCCTTTCACCTGCTCAGGATTGCAGCCTGGAACCAAATATGTCTTCCAGGCACGAGCAGGTACATCTTACAGCTGTTCTCAGTCCTGAAACGTCTATTTTGATTCAAAAACGTCATCCCTACCCTGGAAATCTGAACTCAGAAACGTCTGGGGACAATATCTATTCTGATTCAGAAACGTTAGCCCTACCCTGGAAATCTGAACTCAGAAACGTCTGGGGACAGTAAAGACGCGTTTCAACTGGGTGGAGCTGTATTGAATGATATGCTACCCACCGACAAGCATCACATTAGCTGCCACCATTTCCAATCCTGCAAGACATTGCTTTTCCTGTGATGTATCAGCCCCAAATTGTACCAATCAGCTCTAGAAGTCATGACACTCAGGCTTGCAGCCTGGAAACAAATACGTCCTCCAGGCACGCGCAGGTACGTCTTACAGATGATATCATGTTGATCCCCTAAACCCTATCCTTCCGGTTGTCCCCAGTCGCAAGCCTTGACGTGAAGCCCTAGCCTTACATTAGCTGCCACCATCTGCAGTTTTGCAAGAAATTGCTTTCCCCCTGATTTATCAGCCCTGATTTGTACCAATCAGCCCTGGAACTCATGACAATTAGCCCTAAAACTGTAAGGATCAGCCCTAAATCCACAAAGATCAGTCTTCTCACAAGGTGCTGCATGATGATGCAGGTCAGCAGTTTGATGCTTGCACGATTGTTTGGGGGGACTATAGCGTCGAGTCCCAGTATGTCACGCTAGGCCAAGCAGCAGCACCTGCTCAAGCAGCTGCCGCTGCACCTGCTGCGGCAGCTGCCAGGAAGAAGGAGCGCAAGAAG
>JAABUK010004296.1_pt1 | contig 23329 bp, 19 predicted proteins | sample 5559141 | NCBI WGS metagenome assembly JAABUK01 (sample SAMN10711869, study PRJNA513367) | rock metagenome | isolation source: Antarctica rocks | place: Antarctica: Victoria Land, Pudding Butte nord | collected 2016-01-03
GCCCGGCGAGGACAAGGGGGATCACCCCCTGCCCGACGCAAGGACAATGGTCCCATGGTGATATCGACCGAGATCCGCCGGAATCTCGGCACGATGATCGCCTATGGCTTCCCTAGGCTCGACCTCGACGTCGACCTGGCGATCGCCGCCACGATCGAGGCCGAAGTCGTCGAGGTCCTCCCCTGCTGGCGCGACCTTCCGGACCCCCGGAGGCTTCGTGACCGCCTCGGCGAGGCCGGCCTGACCCTCCACAGTGCCCACGGCTGCTGGGGCGGGCAGGCGATCCGGGCCCGCCGGGTGGACCTCGGCAGCACCGACCAGGCGACCTGGATCGAAAGCATTTCCGACTTGGAGACTTGCGTCGAATGGCTCCAGGCGGCCGGCGGATCGTGCCTGGTGGTCCACCCCGGCGGCCTGGCCGATCCCGAGGACTTCGCCGATCGCCGCTCTCAGTTGATGAGGGGGTTGGTCGTCCTCGCCGACCACGCCCGAGGCCGGGGGGTCACGCTCTGCGTCGAGAACATGCCGCCTGGGGTCTACCCCGGAAGCCGGATGGCCGACCTCTTCGCGATCGTCGAGGAAGTGGACCGGCCCGAAGTCGACCTCGCACTCGACACGGGCCACGCCCATCTCACCGGATCGGCTCCCGCCGAGACCCTGGCGGCGGGCCCTCGGCTTCGCACCACGCACGTCCACGACAATGACGGTCGCCAGGACCTCCACCTTCCGCCGGGCCTTGGCCGGCTCGACTGGGGGGGCTGGGTCGCCTCGCTCGACGCGATCGACTACCGAGGCCCGATCGTCCTGGAATGCATCCGGCACCTCCGCGACAAGTCTGAATGCCTGACCGAGGAGTTTCTCTCGCGATTGCGCCGAATGGTCGGGTTGGAGCGATAAGATTCGATGCATTGGCGAGTTTCCGGTTATTCGGCTGGATCAGCCCCGCGGGGCTTCCGATCGGAGAAGAAGGGGATCTTCGAGTCGGGGCGGGCGCGGAGGAACCGCTAGGCCTCGACGACCCGGCAGGGCCGGGGCACCGATCGTCGAACGCCAGGGAGGGCGGCCGTGGAACTGAATCGACGCGACGCGATCCGTGCGCTGGGGGCGATCGGTGTGGTCGCGTCGGCCGCCTCGCAGGCCAAGGGCGACGACCTGCCGCCGGTCTTCGCTAATCCGGGCGGCACTGGCGTCCGGGGTCGGCTAACCGGGGCCCAGGCGGCGGTTGCGGCCCTCTGTTGCGAGCGGGTGCCTTGCGTTTTCGGCGTTCCGGGTGCCCAGAACAACGAGTTCTGGGACGCGATGAAGTCGGCCGGGATGCCGTACCTGCTCGTCACCAACGAGGCATCGGCCAGCGTCATGGCCGACGCCTCGGCGCGGGTTACCGGGGGAGTCGGCGTCTTCAGCGTCGTGCCAGGGCCGGGGATGACGAACTGCCTGACCGGTATCGGCGAGGCGTTGCTCGACAGCGTGCCGATCGTCGGGATCGTCACCGACGTCGACCGTCGCCCGGGGGCACCGGCGTTCCAGGTCCATTCGACCCCAAACTCCTCGGTCCTCCGGTCGATCTGCAAGGGGGTCCTGGAAGTCCAGCATCAGGCCCAGATCCCCTTCCTGCTCCACGACGCCTTCCGGCTGGCCCGCTCGGGAGAGCCGGGGCCGGTCGCCGTGGTCCTGCCGTTCAATTTCCTGAACGAGGTCTGGGAATATGACGGAGTCGCCCCGCCGCCCCGGCCGTTGCCGTTCGACGAGTCGGCTTATCGGAAGGCGCTGGGAGTCCTGTCCGACCGGCGGAAGCGGGTGGGGATCTACGCGGGGATCGGCTGCCTCGACGTCGGCCCTGCGTTGGCCTGCGCGGCGGAGATCCTCCAGGCCCCGGTGGCCACCTCGGTCAGCGGCAAGGGGGCAATCCCCGACCGGCACCCCTTGGCCGTCGGCTGGGGGTACGGGGCCCAGGGGACCCGCGCGGCGGAGAAGGCCTTCAAGGAAGTCGACGTCGTCCTCGCCGTCGGCGTGAAGTACAGCGAGAATTCTACGGCGAGCTACGCCATCCCGCGTCACGACGAACTGATCCAGGTCGATTCGTGCGCGACCAACATCGGCAGGGTCGTCCCCGCGAGCGTCGGCGTCCATGCCGACTCGCGAGTGTTCTTCGACCGACTGGTCCGCGACGCCTCGGCCGTCCGCAGGACGCCGGACCCTGGCCTCGTCAAGCGGATCGCCCGGCACCGCGAGCTCGACCGGCGAACGAACGCCAAGGTCGAGATCACCCGGGGCGTCGACCCGATGGCCTTCCTGCTCCAGCTCCGTGCCGAGCTCGGGCCGGAGGAGCTGATCTTCGTCGACGTGACGGCCTCGACGCATTGGGCCTCCGAGGCGATCGAGCTTTCCGGCCCCCGACGTTATTTCACCCCGGCGAACAACCAGAGCATGGGCTGGGCGATCCCCGCTGCGCTCGGGGCTCAGAAGGTCCGGCCGGACCGGGTCGTGACGGCGATCTCGGGCGACGGCTGCTTCCTGATGTCGGGGCTGGAGATGTCGACCGCCGCGAGGGCCGGGCTGCCGGTCAAGTTCTTCGTCCTCGACGACGGGGCCTATCATTACATGCGAATGCTCCAGGAGCCGACCTTCCGCCGGACCACGGCCACCGACCTGGCCAGGGTCGATTACGCCGCCTTCGCCGCGTCGATGGGGCTCGCCTACCACGCAATCGGCTCGAACCCCGAGCTGCCCGAAGGCATCGCCCGTGCGATCCGCCATCCCGGGCCGACCCTGACCCGCGTGGTCGTCAGCTACGAAGGGCGCGAGATCCGCTGGCTGAATGCGGCCAAGGGGTCTTACATCCGCCACCTTTCCGGCGAGCAAAAGCTGAGGATGGGAGTGCGGATCGCTTCCCGGTCGATGGACCGCCACCCGATGAGCGACTGATGGATCGGCCGGAGGATCGCCGGAGTCCGCGCCCCCCGATCGCCGATGATAAGGACGTGTCGCGTCGCGAGGGCCGGTCTCGACTGCCAGGGTAGGCCGACGCGCGATTGGACTTTCCGGGATCGCCGAAGCCGCGTAAGATTCGCCGGATGGCCGGATCGGCCTTCGGAGTTGACGCCGATTCGACGCCTCGCCACGCGTCTCACGGATGAGGCACGATGAAGAACGTTCGCACCGCCCCGTCGATCCCGCATGCCGAATACTTCCCCCTGCCGAAGTCGGCCAACGGCCCGAGCCACTGGCTGAAGGTCGTCCGCGAGGACGCTCGCGAGCTGGTCCGCTTCTGGCCGGTCCTCCAGAACATGGTCACGCAGGAACTGCGGATCCGCTACCAGCGGTCGGTCTTGGGGTTCCTCTGGACCCTCATCAACCCGATCCTGATGATGGTCGTGCTGACGGCCGTCTTTTCGCAGCTCTGGGGCGGCGACTGGAAGGAATACGCGGTCTACCTCTTCGCGGGCGTGGTCCCCTGGGGCCTCTTCTCCGGCGGCTTGACCGAGTGCTCCAACAGCATCGTGGCCAACGAAGGGCTCATCCGGAAGATCTACCTGCCCAAGCTGATCTTCCCGCTGGCCAAGCTCCTGATCAACCTGACGACCTTCCTGTTCTCCATGGTGGCGCTCTACGTCATCATCTGGACGCTCGGGTCGCGGTTCTCGACGGCCATGCTGATGCTCCCGGTGGCGGTTGCCCTGCTGGCGACGTTCACCCTGGGCCTCGGGCTGATCCTGGCGGTCAGTAACACCTTCTTCCGCGACACCAGCCACCTCATCGGGGTCGTCCTCCAGGCCTGGTACTTCGCGACGCCGATCATCTATGAAGTCAGTCGGATGGGCCCAGCCGGGCAGGCCCGGTGCTACTACAACCCGGCCTTCTACTTCATCCGCATGTTCCAACTGATCATCCGTGACGGCCAGTGGCCGACTCTGACCATGTTCTTGGCGGCCGCCGGCATCGCCTCGGTGAGCCTGGGGATCGGTTATGTCACGTTCAAGACCCATGAAAGCAAGCTCATCTATCGCCTCTGACCTGAGGGTCGACGGGGGCTCCCTCGCCCCCGAAGCCCTGGTCGAGCTGCGGGACGTCTCGCTGCGGTTCGTGACGTACACCGACAAGCAGTACTCGCTCAAGAAGTCGGCCCTCAACCTGCTCCTGAAGCGGGAAGGGCCGCCGGTCTCGAACGACTTCTGGGCGCTCCGCGACGTCAACATCACGATGAACAAGGGCGAGCGGATCGGCGTCCTCGGCTTCAACGGCGCGGGCAAGTCCACCCTGCTCAGGCTCCTGGCCAGGATCTACACGCCGACCCAGGGGCGGCTCACCGTCAAGGGGACCGTCGCGCCCCTGATCGAGATGGGCGCCGGTTTCAACCCCGAGCTCTCCGGCTTCGACAACATCCTGCTCAACGGCGCGATGCTCGGGATCAAGCCCCGCGAGATGCGGAAGAAGGTCGAGGGGATCTACGAGTTCACCGGCCTCCGCGAGTTCGCCGACCTCCCGCTGAAGTATTATTCGAGCGGCATGTACGCCCGGCTCGCCTTCGCCATCGCCACCGAGGTCGACCCCGAGATCCTCCTGATCGACGAGTCCCTCGGCGCAGGCGACGTGATCTTCGTCGACCGGGCCAAGGAGCGGATCCGCCAGCTCCTGGAGAAGTCCAACCTCGTCGTCATCGTCTCGCACGACCTCGGCTCGCTCCACAAGATGTGCACCCGAGGGATCTGGATGCACGAGGGGCAGGTCCGGGTCGACGCGCCGATCGAGGAGACGCTCACCCGCTACCTGGAATTCACCCGGGCCATCGACGCCCGGGCCGCCGCCGCGGCCCAGGTGAAGGAACTCGCCGAGTCGGCTTGAACGACGCCCCTTCACCATCGAGCCGGGTCGATCGCGACCGGACCGAGACACACATCTTGAGATCAGGGAGGTCGGGACATGCTGATCGGCATCGACATGCTCGCCTTGCAGTCGGACGGCCTCGGCGAGCCCGAATCGGCCCGCCTCGGCCGCCGGCTCGTGACCGCCCTACTCTCCGGCGACCCGGCCCATCGTTACGTCTTCTACGTCCACGAAGGCCTGCCGGCGGCCCGACTCCCCTCGGCCAGGAACGCCTTGCGGGTCACACTCCCGACGATCCTGGAAGGAGCGGCGGACGTCCGGCCGACGGTCCAGCGGCTCCTGAGCCGCGACCCCGACGGTCTCGACTGGCTCCTCCTGCTCGACCCGTTCCACCCGGCCTACGGCGGGCGGCCCCCCGAGTCGCCCCTGGGAGGGGTGAAGCTCGCTTCCCTCGTCTCCGACCTCTCCCCCCATCGCGTCGACGACCGACGGCTCGCCCCTGTCCGCAAGCACGACGCGTTGCTCGCGTACTCCGGGGCGGTCGCGGCCGAGTGCCGCCGCCGGCTCCCGGAGGCCTCGGGCCGGCTCACGCGGATCGGACTGGGCTCCGAAGGTCCGACGGCCTTCGACGGTCCGCTCGATGCTGCGACCTCGCGAGCAATCCTCGAACTGGGGATCTCCGGGCCTTATCTCCTCTGCCATCTGGCCGACGGCGGCGATCGCTCGGACCTCGGCGCGGCGCTCGACGCCTATCATCGGCTCCCCCCGATCTTGCGGGCCTCCCATCAACTGGTGGTCACGGGGCCGGTCGACGACCCTTGGGGCGCCCTCGCCTATCTCCACGATCAGGGCTGCTCCGAGGGCCTGGTCCTCGCCGGCGAGGTCGGCGAGTCGACCGCGAGGGCGCTCGCCGCCGGCTGCTCGGCATTCCTCGCCCCGGGACTCGGGGGCGGTTCGGGCCTGGCGCTGGTCGAGGCGCTCTCCTGCGGCTCGCCGGTCGTCGCCGGCGACGCCAGGGGCCAAGCCGAAGTCATCGGCGAGGCCGGGCTCCTCGCCGATCCCTCCGATCTGTCGGGCCGGCTGGCCGGGTTGCTCGCGGACGTCGGCCTCGGTCTCGATCTCCGCCGCAAGGCGCTGGCCCGCTCGGCCGGGTTCGGCTGGGGGGGAGTCGCCGAGGGGTTGCACGCGGCGCTCCGCGACGGGACGCCGGGCCCGATCGATCGCCGGCTCCGGTTCGACCCTCCCGAAAGAGTCGGGGGCCGGCTCGCCCTGTTTTTCGCCGGCCCGGGCGCGGGGACGATGGCCGGATAGTGCCGCGCGGGGTGGTCGTGCCCGGTGACGATTCGCCAGGGGCTCGGGCTTGACCCCCCCGGACCCGGTCGTATGATGCGGCCCTCGGTTCCTCGCGAGCGGCTCGAGGATCGCGAGCGTCCCGCCCCGGGTCGATGGAGTGACCCGCCCATGATCGTGGCCCACCTTCCGATCGCGCTGGCCTTGCTGGGGCTCCCCCCGGCCGACGTGGCCGTCTCCCCGAGCCGGGGCGACCGCCCGCTCTCCTACCAGAAGACCCTCGGCGGGCTCGACCGACCCAGCGAGCGGACCCTCGACACCATCAAGCGATACGCCTTCGAGACTCGCTTCCGGAGGGACCCGGCCTCGGTCATCGCCGGGCTCGACCAGCAGGTGAGGGCCAATCCCGAGCCCGACGTGGTCTATGCGCTGGCCGAACTCTCCTGGGTCGAGAGCCGGAGGCTGGAGCGGAGGCACAAGCCGGAGTCGATCGAGCGGCTGATCGACGTCCTCTCCTACGCCCACGACTACCTCTTCGCCACCGAGCTGGCCAACGCCCGCCAGCCGTCCGACCCGCGATACCGGCTGGCCTGCGACCTCTACAACGGGGCCCTCGACCGCCTGCTCCGCGAGGCCCTGGCCAACGGCGCGAAGATCGGACCCGACGGCGAGTTCAGCCTCAAGGCCCGGGGCCGCGAGCAGGTCTTCAAGGTCGCCCTGAAGGATTCGCCCTGGGCCGCCGGGGACGTCAATCAGATCATCCTCGCCTCGTCCTTCGACGTGTCCGGCCTGCCGATGATGAACTACCAGTACGGCCTCGGCGTCCCCCTGATCGCCGTCCGAGGCCCTCGGAAGAAACCCGAGGGGGCCGAGCGGTTCTACCCTCCCGAGATGGCCTTCCCCTTGACCGCCTTCATCGTCCCCCCCTCGAAGCTCCGCGACGGCCCGAAGGGCGACGAGGGCCGCGAGCTGACCCTGGAGCTGGTCGACCCCCTGCGGACCCGGACCGTCGGCTCGCCGCCGATGCCGATCGAGAGCGACCTGACCACGCCGCTCGCTTATATGTGGTCGCGCACCGACCTCAACCGTTATCGCTGGACCGGCCTGCTCCGCCCCGGCAACGCGGCCGATCGCGCCGGCTTGATGCTGATCCGTCCCTACGAGCCGGGCAAGATCCCGGTCGTCATGGTCCACGGCCTGGCGTCGAGCCCGCTGGCCTGGGTGGCGATGGTCAACGACCTGCTGCTGGACCCTCGGATCCAGGAACACTACCAGTTCATGCTCTACATGTACCCGACCGGTATCCCCATCCCGATCGCCGCCGCCGGGCTCCGCGAGACCTTGCAGCAGGCCGAGCAGACCTTCCGGCTCGATGGGGGGAAGCCCGACCCGGCGTACTCGAAGATGGTCCTGCTCGGCCACAGCATGGGCGGGCTCCTCAGCCACGCGATGGCCGCCGACAGCGACCAGAAGTTCTGGGAGCTGAATACGTACATCCCCTTCCCCCAGATCAAGGGGCCGCCGGACGTCCTCGAAGAACTCCAGCGCTACATGTTCTTCACGGCCCAGCCGTTCGTCGAGCGGGTGGTCTACCTCGGCGTGCCGCACCGGGGCTCGGACCTCAGCCGGGGGATGGTCGGGCGGGTCAGCTCGAACCTCATCAGCGCCGACGACCACGTCAGCGGCCTGCTCAACCGGCTGGTCCGCGAGAACCCGGAGGCCTTCCCGAAGCGGTTCCGCCGGGTCCCGACGAGCATCGAGACGCTCGACCCGGAGTCGCCCTACCTCAAGGCCCTGCTGGCGATGAAGCCCGGAGCGAACGTGACCTTCCACTCGATCATCGGGTCGGAGCGGCCCGAGGGGAAGGAGAACACGACCGACGGCGTGGTCCACTACCGCTCCTCGCACGTCGACGGGGTGAAGTCCGAGCTGATCGTCCAGTCGAACCACGGGGTCCAGACGAACCCTTATGCGATCATGGAAGTCCACCGGATCTTGCTCGAGCACCTCGGCCTGAACACGCAGGCCGTCGCCCCGCCGCCGCCACCGGGCCGCCCCGGCGAGTGAGCGGGTTGGACGGGCCGGGGGGCTCGGCGGTATCATTCCGCCTTGGACCCCGACCCGAACCGTGGAGCGGACCCGACGATGCCCGAGACCCTGGCCGACCGCCTGGCGGCGTTCACCCTGTCGACCCGGTTCGAAGACTTGCCCGAGGGGGTGGTCGTCGAGGCCCGTCGCCGGCTCCTCGACGCCTTCGGCTGCGCCGCCGGGGCCCTGGACGAGCCCGCGCCGGGGATCGCCCGCAAGGCGGCCCGCGCGGTCCGGTCGGAGCCGGGCGCGGCCCTCTTCGGCGGGGGCCGGTCCTCGCCCGACTGGACGGCCTTCGCCAACGGCGTCCACATCCGCTACCTCGATTGCAATGATACCTACCTGTCGCTCGAACCCGCCCACCCGAGCGACAACTGGGCCGCCATCATGGCCGTCGGCGAGTCGGTCGGCGCGACCGGGGCCGACTGGATCACCGCCGCCGCCGTGGCCTACGAGGTCCAGTGCCGCCTGGCCGACGCGGCGAGCATCCGGGCCAGGGGCTGGGACCACGTCACCTACGGGGCCCTCTCCACCGCCCTCGCCGCCTCGAAGCTGATGGGGCTGGATCACGCCCGGACGGTCCACGCCCTGGGGATCGCCGGGACGACTTCGGCGGCGCTCCGCTTGACCCGGGCGGGCGAGCTTTCGATGTGGAAGGGGTGCGCCTTCGCCCACGCCGCCCGCAACGGGGTCTTCGCCGCCACGCTCGCCCGCGAGGGGATGACCGGCCCGAGCCCCCTGTTCGAGGGCGACATGGGGTTCTGGCAGCAGGTCTCCGGCCCCTTCGAGGTCGCCCAGCTCGGCGGCCCGTCGGCCTCGGACTGGATGCTGCCGAGGACCTCGATCAAGTTCGTCCCGGCCGAATATCACAGCCAGTCGGCCATCGCCGCCGCCTTCGAGCTGAGGCCGAAGGTCGGCGACCCTTCCCGGATCCGCTCGATCGAAATCGCGACGTTCCGGGTCGCCGTCGAGATCATCGGCCAGGATCCCGAGAAGTGGCGGCCGAAGACCCGGGAGACCGCCGACCACTCGCTCCCCTACTGCACGGCGGTCGCCCTCGTCGACGGCGAGGTCTCCGCCGACCAGTTCACCGAGGCCCGGCTGGCCGACCCCGCCCTGCTCGGACTCGTCGCCAGGACCACCGTCGTCGAGGACCCCGCGCTCACCGCGGGCTATCCGGCGGGCATCCCGAACCGGGTGACGGTGACGCTCGACGATGGCTCGACCCTGGTCTCGGAGATGGCCTTCCCGCCGGGGCACGACAAGAACCCCTTGACCGACGCCCAGCTCGCCGCCAAGTTCCACAAGCTGGTCGACCCGGTCCTCGGACGCGAGCGCGGCGAGGCGATCCGGGCCCGGCTCGCCCGGCTCGAAGCCGACCCGAGGCCGCACGAGGCCGTCGCCCTGCTCGATCCCGCGTCCTGAGCGCCCTTTGCGGTTGACCGATCGGGGGCGTTCGTTTATTCCATCGCCCGTCCCGGAGTCCGGACTGCCCAGTCCCGCCCGGCGACCGAGACGGGAGAGAGACGCATGGCCCCGACGTTCCCCGATGGCCCGGCCCGATCCGAGTCCGACGCTTGCGTCTTCGTCGACGCCGGGCCGTTCTCGTACGACCGGCTGACCGGCCTCTCGCGCTACACCGCCCGGCTGACCCTGGCCCTGGCGAGCCGGGTGCCGATCCGGTTCTTCTGCGAGAGCGAGGGGATGGAGCTGCTCCCCCCGAGCGACCTCGACTGGTCGAAGGACCAGGACCTCGCCCGCTGGTCGCGGCGGATCTGGCGGAGCCCCCGGACCCCGCTCACCGCCGCGCCCGCCAACGCGATCGGGCTCTACTGCACCCTCCGGCCGCTCAACCACCACTTCCCCTTCGAGGTGAGCGTCCTCCACGACTTCAGCCCCTACACCGTCCCGCACACCCACCTCGATTCGACCCGCGCCATGTTCGGCGGCTTCTTCTCGCGGGCCTTGCCGGTCTCCGACATCGCCATCGCCGTCTCGCACTCGACCAAGGCCGACGCCGCCTGGCTTTCGCCAATGGACCCGGATCGGGTGATCGTCGCGCATTCCGGGCCGAGCCTCTGCGTCGGCGAGCACGGCCACTCGCGGAAGGTCCGGCGGCGGCCGAACGTCGGGATGGTCGTCTCGACCCTGGAGCCGAGGAAGAACGCCCAGTTCCTCTTCGACTGGTTCCTCAACTCGAAGGCCCTGCCCGACGACGCCGAGCTGCTCTGGGTCGGTCCGATGGGGTGGCTGACCTCCCGCAAAGAAATGAAGGCGTTCCGCAAGGCCGGCCGGCGGATCCGCTTCGCCGGGGTCGTCAGCGACGCCAAACTCTGCCAGCTCTACCAGATGGCCGGCTGGTCGATCTACCCCTCGCTCTACGAAGGGTTCGGCTTCCCGGTGCTCGACTCGCTCCGCCACGGGACGCCGGTCCTCGCCAGCGCGAACAGCTCGATCCGCGAGTTCGAGTCGCCCGGCCTGCACCTCTTCGATCCCTGCGACGCCTCGACCGTCGACGACGCCTGGCGGGCCTTGAAGGCCGAGGGGCCGGTCGAGATCCCGCGGGCGCCCCTGGATCGGCTCTACTCTTGGGACAACGTCGCGGCGACCTTGCTCGAAGCCCATCGCCGCGCGATGGCCCCGGCCGAAGCCGGCGAGTCGCGCGCCGCCTGAGCCCTTTGCTGGACCGGGGGCCGGAGTTCGGCCGATAACCGGGATGATGCCGAACGCCGCCGGGGCCCGGGTCCCCGCCCGTCGAAGGATGACCGACGTTCTCAAGGAAGAGGGCGAAGCATGCTGTTCAACACCTTTCATTTTGCTTATTTCTTCGCGATCCTGTTCCCGTCGTACTGGATCCTCCGCAACCATTACAAGGCGCAGAACCTCCTGCTCTTGCTGGCGGGCTACTATTTCTATGCCTGCTGGGAGCCGAAGTTCCTGGCCTTGCTCATCATCTCGACGGTGATGGACTACGCCTGCGGGCTGGCGGTCGACCGGGCCGAGGCGCCGAGGAAGCGGAAGCTCTACGTCATCATCAGCATGGCGCTGAACCTCGGGATGCTCGGCTACTTCAAGTACATGAACTTCTTCGCCGCGTCGATGAAGCTCGCCCTGGCCAAGGCCGGGTGGGACGTGCCGCTCTGGCACATCGAGGTGGTCCTGCCCATCGGCATCTCGTTCTACACCTTCCAGTCGATGAGCTACGTCATCGACGTCTACCGGAAGGACATCAAGCCGACGAAGAACATCCTGGAGTTCGCCACCTTCGTCTCGTTCTTCCCGCACCTCGTCGCCGGGCCGATCATGCGGCCGACCACCTTGCTCCCGCAAATCCAAGGCCCTCGGAAGTTCCAACTGGAGCAGATCTACCAGGGGGCTTACCTGATCTTCTGGGGCCTGACCAAGAAGGTCGTCGTCGCCGACAACCTCGCACCGATCGTCAACGACCTCTTCACCCACTGGCAGACGATCGACGGCGGGCTGGCCTTGCTGGCGGTCTACGCCTTCGCCTTCCAGATTTATTGCGACTTCTCCGGCTACACCGACGCAGCCCGCGGCATCGCCAAGTGCCTGGGGATCGAGCTGTCCCTGAACTTCAACTTGCCGTACTTCGCCACCAGCCCGCAGGAGTTCTGGGGCCGCTGGCACATCAGCCTTTCCAAATGGCTCCAGGACTACCTCTTCATCCCGCTGGGCGGTAGCCGGGGCGGCTGGTTTAACACCTACCGCAACCTCATGCTGACGATGATCATCGGCGGGCTCTGGCATGGGGCGGCCTGGACTTTCATCATCTGGGGAACTTATCAGGGGATCATCCTCGTCGGCCACCGGCTAATGAAGCCCCTGCTGGCCCGGATCAACCCGACCCAGCCGATCGACGCGGCCTGCTGGAAGGCGGTGCGGATCATCGCCACGTTCCACCTCGTTTGCCTGGGCTGGCTGATCTTCCGGGCCAACTCGATCGAGCAGCTCCTCGGGATGATCGAGGCGATCGCGTATCGACCGGCGATCCCGGCGGCGAGCTACCTCCTCCCGGTCATGGTCGCGACGATCCCCTTGCTCCTGGTCCAGTTCTTCCAGTATTCGACCAACGACCTCGACATCGTCTCGCGGACGCCCTGGTATGTCCGCAGCGTCTTCTACACCGCCTGCTTCTACGCCTTCGTGCTGGCCGGCGAGTTCGGCGGCGGCCAGTTCATCTACTTCCAGTTCTGAGCCGGTCGGGCCAGGACGAAGTCGAAGTCGAAGGGGGAGGGTCCGATGGTCGGCAAGGCAAGCGGCCCCGGGCGGGTTCGGATCCCGCTCGGGCTCCTCGGAGCGGTCGCGCTGGTCGTGGCGGTGGAGGCGTCGATCGCCCGCGAGAAGATGGGCTCGCTCGGTGGGAGTCAGTGGAGCTGCGAGGATGCCCTGGCGAAAGCCGGGTCGGCGGCCGAAGGGTCGCGGGTCCTCTGCTTCGGTGACAGCCTGATCAAGCAAGGGCTGGCGCCGACGGTCGTCGAGGCGAGATCCGGCCTGTCGGCCTATAACCTGGCGCTCGCGGGCGGGCAGGCCCCGGCCAGCTATTTCCTCCTCCGCAAAGCCCTCGCCTCGGGCGTGAAGCCCGACGCCGTGGTCGTCGAGTACTTCCCCAGGCTCCTCTCGCTGGAGCCGCAATTCAACGTCGAGAACTGGCCGTTCCTCGCGAGCCCGGCCGACGCCTGCGATCTCGCCAGGCTCTCGGCCGACCCGTCGCTCGGGACCGACCTGCTCCTCCGAAACCTCCTCCCCTCGGTCCGCTGCCGGGCCTCGATCCGGGCCAACATCCTCGCCGCCTTCAACGGCACCTTCCCCGCCTACGCCCGAGAGATCCAAAGCGCCCGGCGCAACTGGGAGGTCAACCGGGGCGCCGAGATCGTTGCCAGCCAGCCCGACCGGGTCGACGACCTCGACGCCTGGATGAAGGGCTACTTCCCGGCCTTCCGATGCACTAGGGCGAATCGCGCTTACATCAAGAAATTCCTCGAACTGGCCGCGAGTCGCGAGATCCCGGTCTTCTGGGTCCTCCCCCCTTACAAGCCGACGCTCCAGGCCCGCGTCGAGCAGAGCGGCTTCGACGCCGCCCACGAGGCCTTCGTCCGCTCGATGATGGGCCGCTATCCCGGCCTCCACGTCGTCGACGGCCGCCGCGCGGGCTACGACCCGAAAGCCTTCTCCGACCCCCACCACCTCGGGGCCGACGGCGCGACCGTCTTCTCCGAATCCCTCGCCGAGGTCCTTCGGGCCTACAAGGCCGACCCTTCGCAGACGCCTCGCTGGCAACCCCTGGCCGACTACCGGGTCGTCGCCGCGCTCCGGCCGCCGGAGACGATGGACGAGTCGAGGCGAAAGGTTTTCGAGATCGCCGCCCAGGGCTCCTCGACCCGGAACCGCTAACTCGATCTCTCTTTGAGATCAGTCTCGGCCTGGCCCCAAGATAAGTTCCGCGCGCACGACAATCCTCGCCTTCCGGCCGATGACCTCACCCTGCCCTACCGAAGCCGCTCAGCGCCGCCGGCCGGCCTTCAGCGGCAGCTTCGGCCGACGACCCGACGACTTCAAGGCCACCTTTCCCGCAACCACCAGATCCCCAGCGGCCCCGTCGCGACCCACTTCCTCGCACAACGCGTCGAACTCCGCCTCGCTCATCGCCCCGGGCCCAGACGAAGCCAATCGCTCCTCCGCCTCGTAGAGAGCGTCGAACTCCGCGTCGGTCATCCCCTCCGGCTCAAACGAAGCCAATTCCGCCTCCAGCCGAACCCGGTCGTCCACCTTCGCCTGCTTCTCGACGGCGCGCAACTCCTTCAGGGCCCGGAAGAAGGTCCGTCGGGCGTCGGCCTCGTACTTGCGCGCCATCGCCGCCTCGGGCGAGGGGTCGAACAGCGCCGCCCGCCCGAACTCGGCCCTCAGGGCGGCGGCCTCGTCCCCGGTGATTCCTTCGGGCGGGACGAAGTCGGCCTCGGCCTTGCGAGCCCGGAGGGCCAGGGCGGCGTTTTCTTGCTCGACGCAGCGTTCGACGCGGACGGACATGGTGGCGGCCAGTCGGGCCAGGGCGAGCCCGACTTCGCCGGAGGGGTCGAGCTCGACCTCGAAGGCCTCGCGACGTCGCTCGGCCTCGGCGGCCTCGAGTCGGGGGATGCAGTCGATGATGCCGGTCATGGTCGGGTCCTTCGTCAAGGGGCGATGATGGCTCGGGTGGATCCGAGGTCTGCCCTTATATTCAGGACCGCGCGAGGCGTTCGAACAGCCTTTCTCCCGAGTCGGCCCGGATTCTCGGGGTGATGGGTCGACCCATGATCGTCTCGGGGGACTGAACCGCCAGGATGCCAAGGTCGCGGAGGTGAGGAAAGAGAGGATGAGAGGAGAAACGCGAACGAAGGTCTCAACTCCCTCTCTCTGCCTCCTCTTTTTGGCTCGGCGATCTTGGGGTCCTGGCGGTTCAATTCCCCCGCATTCGCCGAGAACCGAAGCGCTTCAGGGCCTCCGAGTCTCCGGCTCGATCCGGGTGACGACCCGGCGGACCGTCGGGATGTGGTTCCAGTCGGGGTCGGCGAAGGGGTCGGGCGTGCCGTTCACCAGGCGGCCGAGGATCCGGCCGGTCGGGTCGGCGGCGAGCCGGTCGGGGGCGAGCTTGGGGAGCTTCCGGTGGTACTGGAGGGTGACGACGGCCTTGGGCCTCGATCCCCGGTGCCGCTCGATCTCGGCGTAGATCTCGGCCAGCGGCCTCCCCTCGACGAGGAAGCGATAGAGGCCCATCCAGGCGGGCGAGCGGTCCATGCAGCCGTGGCAGTGGACCAGGATCGGCCAGGCGGCCGGGTCCTGGGCCAGGGCGAGCGTCTCTTCGAGGAATCGGTCCGACTCCAGGCCGTCGGACGGGCTGCCGACGTAGCGGAGGTCGTGCTCGCGGACGAAGCGGATCTCGTCGAGGTGCCCGGGGCTTCCCTGGACCGAGGCCTCGTCGAACAAGTTGATGATCGTCTTGAAGTGAAGCCGCGACTGCTCCACGGCCAGGCCCCGATACGTCGGCATGGCGCTGATGTAGATCCGGCCGGGGACCACCGCGTGCAGCCTGGCGAGCGGCCGATGATAACCCGCCAGCGCGACCCCGCCGACGATCAGCAGACCCGCCGTCGACCCGGCGACCAGCCACCCTCGCCGGGCCGAGAGCGTGGGCGTCCCGCCGATCGGCCGGGCCCGAAGTAACGCCAGGGCGAAGGCGAGCATCCCGAGGTCGTAAGCGCACCTCGGCCAGAACCCGGACGGCTCCAGCCCCGGCCAATCGACCTGGCGGAGCGCGACGAAGATCAGGGCGAAGGCCGCGATCCCGAGCAGCCGCGATCTTCGGCCGCGTTCGATCCAGCCGCCCCAGCCCGTCCAAAGATTGATGAGGATCGCGGTCGCGACCATCGAGGCCGCCGCCGCGAGGGCCAGGCGGGCTGCCAGGGGCGTGGCCGGGTCGAGGATCGCCCGCCATCCGAGTCCGTGCCAGCCGTCAAAGGCGGGGCCGGGCGTCGCCGAGTGCCAGGCCGCCGCCAGCGCCAGGGCCGCCGCCGAGGGCCAGAGGGCGAGGTCGACGGACTCGCCCCGTGATCGGGCGATGACCCGTCGAGCCAGCCCGGCGACCGCCAGCCCCGAGGCGACCGCGGCGAGATAGAGCCCGACCCGGTCGAGGGTGTCGCCCGGCTCGGCCAGTCGATAGGCGGCCGGAGGCCAGGGGTTGAAGTGGGGCCGGATCACCCGGGGGAACTCGGTGTCCCGGGCCTCCGAGAAGTCCAGCGCGTGCCAGGCCGCGACCCCCGCGAAGGCCGCCAGCACCAGCCAGGGCCAGGCCCCGACGACTCGCCGATTCATCCAGGCTCCCCGCATCAACGCGCCCTCCCCCGGCACTCGCATCACGAAGGCGAGAGGTCTAACCGGACGGGGCGAACAGGGCAAGGCCGATCGAGACGAGCCTCGTCGGGCTCAGGCGACTCGGGTCAGGCCGATCTCGGGCTTGGGCCAGGAGAAGTAGTCGTTACTCTGGTCGGGGTGGAGACGGACTTGATCGGCGACGGTGTCGAGCGCCCTCTGGACATAATGGGCCTCCTGGCCGTTGCGGGTCGTCTCGGCGGGAACCCGGAAGGCGGGGAGGAATTCCAGGACGTAGCGGCCACGCCCGTCGGGCCGGCAGAAGACCGGGACCACCGGGGAACCGGTCATGGCCGCCAGGACGACCCAGGTCGTCGAAAACAGGTAGGTCGAGCCGAGGAACGAGGCCGGGGCGGTGTGGGTCCCCTGCCAGCGGACGTCCCCGGCGATCTGGAGGATCATCCCGGCGTTGAGGATCTTCATCGCCCGGAGGATCGACCCGGCCGCCTCGGTCGGGGTCGACCGCCGCGAGATGAACAGCCGCTCCTGGCCGAGCGGCCCCCCGGTTCCGAATTGCGAGGTCATGTAGCGCGAGACGTTCCTGGGTCGTTCCATGAAGAGGCGGAGCGGGTAATCCTCGCGATAGAGCCAGTGTGACGGGTGGAGGTGCGAGCCGAAGTGGTTGCCCAGGAGGATCACCCCTCGTCGATGGGCGTAGGCCCGGTCGAGGTGGTCGCGGCCGAGGACCTCGAATCGGCGGAGGGCCTCCGCGTCGTCGAGGCCGTCGAGCAGGCGATCGCGGGACCGCCAGTGGACCAGCCCCGAGGCGAGGCGGCGGGCGACGATGCGCTCGTCCCAGTCCTCCCCGAGCTCTTCGCTCCCCCGCCGGACGGCCCCCTCGTAGATGGCCCGGTTCCCCGGGACCAGCTTGTAGTTGATCCAGCCGAGTCCGTCGATGACGGTGGCCGAGGCGGAGGCCGGCACGCGCTTCAGCAGCGGCATCAGCACCTTGAGGGCATAACGCTGTAGCCCGACCTTGAGTCGCCCCATGTCCCTGGCCCCTCGGAGGCTCGGTCGGCGAGCGGCCCGTCCCTGGGTCGCCCCCCTCTGGCTCGGCTCGAATCAGGCCGCCGCGGCGTTGCGCCGGGCGGCGACGTAGTCGATCAGGTCGCCCAGGCGGTTCAGCTCGGGCATGTCCTCGACGTCAATCTCCAGGTCGAAGCGGTCCTGCACGGCGATCAGGACGGCGAAGAGGTCGAGCGAGTCGATCCTCAGGTCGTCGACCAGGCAGGTCTCGGCCGAGATCGGCACGTCTCGGGGAATCCGGCCGACCTTCCGCACGGTGGCCACGAGCTGGGCCTGGAGGTTCGGGTCTCTCATCGGTCACCCCTCCTGAAAACCAGGGCGTTGTTGGTCCCGCCGAATCCGAACGACGCGCTGAGGATGGTTTGCAGCCTCGCCTCCCTCGATCGATCCGGCACATAATCCAGGTCGAGTTCGGGGTCGGGCCGGTAGTTGATCGTGGGGGGGATGACCTGCTCTTGGAGCGCCCGGACGCAGACCGCCGCCTCGATTGCCGAGGCGGCGCCGAGGCCGTGCCCCAGCGCCCCCTTGATCGAGCTGATCGGCAGGCGAGCGGCGTGGTCGCCGAAGACTTCCTTGACGGCGCCAGTCTCGACCCGGTCGTTGACCGGCGTGCTCGTTCCGTGGGCGTTGTAATAATCGACCGAATCCGGCGCGAGCCCCGAGCGGAGGAGGGCTTCCTTCAGGCAGCGGGCGATCGTCGATCCGTCGGGCATCGCCATGTGATAACCATCGGTATTCAGGGCCCATCCGGCCAGGATCGCCCGGATCGGCAGCCCAAGTTCTCGGGCGGCGGACTCGGTGGCCAGGACGACTATGCCCGCCCCCTCCGCCATGACGAACCCCGCGCGGTCGACGCTGAAGGGCCGGCTGGCCTGGGCGGGGTCGGCCTCGGATCGGTCGCCGGGCTTCCGGCCGACCAGGGCCTTCATCGTGGCGAAGCCGTTGACGATCAGGGGCGTGAAGGCGCTCTCGGCCCCGCCGCAGACGGCGAGATCGGCCTCGCCCGCCCGGAGGAACATCGCCCCCAGCGCGATCGAGTGGCCGCCGGTGGCGCAGGCATTGGCCGGGGCGACGCTCGGCCCGTGGAGGCCGAGGTGCTGGGCGACCTGCCCGGCCATCTGGTTGATGAGCAGGCCGGGGACGAGGTAGGGGCTGGCCGCCAGGCCCTTCCGGTGCGTCGACTTGAGTTGTTCCGCCTCGTGCAGGTCCATCCCGCCGAAGGCCGAGCCGATCGCCACCGCGACGCGGTGCGGGTCGAACGCGCCGGGCTTGCGGTCGAGCCCCGAGTCGGCCCAGGCCTCGCGAGCCGAGGCCATCGCCAGGTGGATCGAGCGGGCCCCGAGCCGCGAGACGGCCGGGTCTTCCCCGGGCGAGCCGGGTCCGAAGTCCGGCACCATCCCGGCCAGGTCGACCAGGTAGCTCTCGGGCGCAAGCGAGGCGTGCCGTCGGATGCCGGATTCGCCGGCGACGAGGCCCCGCCAGGTCGCGTCCATGTCGCGCCCCAGGCAAGTCACGGCCCCGGTCCCGACCACCACGATCCGCTCGGTCATCCACCGCTCCTCGCCAAGCCGACCCATCCTAAGCCGGGCCGGACCAACGCGACCAGCCCACCTCATCCCGATTATCGCCCAAATCGTCACGAAACTTAAGGCGGGATTCGGGCGGGGAGTGTGGAGATCCCGAAACCCGCCCGGCGGTTGACCTTTCGCCCGCCGACCGGGTACGAATGGACGGCCGCGATGCCCCGACGTCCCGCTCTCCCTCCCCGGACCCTCGACGGACTCGACCACACATGAGGATCGCCTACTATTCCCCGGGCCCCGAGCTCCCTCGCAGGATCGGCCTGATCGAAGGGACCACGATCCGGCCGATCGGGCCGACCGGGACGACGCTCTCGATCGTCCTCTTCGACGAAGACCCGCGCTCGATCCTCGAAAACTGGATCGCCGACGCCTCGGGCGATCCGGTGCCGCTGGACTCGGTCCCGCTCCTCGCGCCGATTGACGCCCAGGAGGTCTGGGGGGCCGGCGTGACCTACGAGCGGAGCAAGGTCGCCCGGCAAGAGGAGTCGGAGCAAGGCGGGTCGTTCTACGACCTCGTCTATCGCGCCGAGCGGCCCGAGCTGTTCTTCAAGGCGACGCCGAGCCGGGTCGTCGGCCCTGGGGTGCCGATTCGGGTCCGGCAGGACACCCGCTGGTGCGTCCCCGAGCCGGAGCTGACGTTGGTCCTCTCGCCGAAGCTGAAGGTGGTCGGCTACACCGTGGGCAACGACGTCAGCGCCCGCGACATCGAGGGCGAGAATCCGCTCTATCTCCCCCAGGCCAAGGTCTACGACGCCTGCTGCGGCCTCGGCCCCTCCATTACCCTCGCGCACGCGATGCCGCCGATCCGCGAGGTCGGCATCCGACTGGAGATCGAGCGCGACGGGAAGTCGGTCGTCGACGAGTCGACCTCGCTCGCCAGGATGGCCAGGACGCTGGAGGAGCTGGTCGACTGGCTCGGGCGCGAGAACCGCTACCCCGAAGGCGTCTTCCTGCTGACCGGGACCGGGATCGTGCCGCCCGACGACTTCTCGCTGGAGCCGGGCGACCTCGTGAAGATCACCGTCGATGGGATCGGCACGCTGGTCAACCCGGTCGTCCGGGGCCCGCTCGCCTGAAGTCGTCGGGCGACGCGGCGGGCCTCAGCGGGGGCCGGCCTTCTTGGGGTCGGCGATCTTGTCGTCCGGCTTCGACACGTCCCGCATCGGCCCGTCCTGCGTCACCGGGTTCATCCCCGGCGCGTTGGGCGAGGGCAACGACGGCACCGGCGAGGGCATCACCGCGGGCGGGGGAGCGGCCGGGCCGAGCGTCCCGTAGGCCGGGACGGCGATCTTCTCCGATTCGCCCTCATAGGAAGGCTCGGCCGGGTCGCATCCGGCAATCGAGAACGCCAGGGCCGCCAGGATCCAGCCGGCTCGGGTGGGCGTGTTCAAGGGCGAGGCTCCCATTCGCGGTATTTATCGGGGGACGAAGGCCGGGGATCGAGGGGTCGCCGGGGGTCGCCAACGAGCCCAAGTTTAGACGAAAATCGGGACGCCAACAACCCTCGAAGCCGACCACGACGACGAGCCGCGACCCGACCGCCGCGAGATCGCCAGGCCTGTCGTTCTTACCAGGATTCCATGTAAGATTCGCCAAGGACGACTCCCCGGGCGACCCACTTGGCCTCCCCCTCCGTCACCCTGGGCGATCTTCGAGATCGGCGCAAACGCCGAAATGACCAATGGTTCGGACCGTTAGAAGGTGTCAGTCAGGGGGGATTCAGTACGATCGATCTTGATCCGGCGCACTTCTTGCGATAGGGTCCGCGTATTCACGCCCAAAGTTCAAATCCTCCCATCCAGTCGGACAACACGAACGGATCGACTCGGGTCCTCGGACCTCCTGTCGTGAGCCTGGCGCGATGACGGCAAGGATGCCGTCGCGGTATGGGTGCGTCATGACGACGCCCCTCCCCGGGCGACGAACAGGAGGTTCGCGATGTCCGCCGTGAAGTCATTCGCATTCGGCGTTTCGTTCATGGTCCTCGCGGCCCACCAGGCCCCGGCCGGCTCAATACATTCGGCCCACGCGATCCATCGATCGAGTCCCATGCGCACTCCGGCGCCGACGACCCTCGCCTTCGTACCGAATCCGGCAACCGCCCCCGCCCCTCCCGTCCACGCCGCCGCCCAGGACCTCTCCGGCCCGACGCCCGTCGCGGCCCTTTCGCTCGGGGTCACGGGGTCGAACCCTTCGCCCGGCCAGGCAACCTTGGCCCAGGCCTTCGCCCCGGCCGCCGTCCCCGCCGACGCCTTCATCAACTTCGGCAACGGACCTTATCCCGAGGCTTCGAGCCTGACGACGGGCAACTCGGTCGCCTTCTTCAACAGCCCGGCCTTCCGGTCGTTCTTCGGGGGCAACGGCCCGAGCATTGACGACGTCGGCCGTTTCGAGACCGAGGTCCTTGCCACGATCCGGGCGACTTACAACAACGCGGGCCTGCCGATCCACCTCACCATCAACCCCTACGCCCCCGCCGCCCATACCTTGAGCGTCGTCTCGGGGTCGTCCTACCCGGGGGCCCCAGGGGCGATCGGGATCACCGACGTCGGCAACAACGGTTTCTCCTTCATCGACAAGCTCGCCGGGGCCCCGACGGTCGACCAGCTGGCCGTCGCGGTCGGCCACAACCTGTCCCACGAGTTGATGCACGCCTTCGGGGTCGGCAACCATCCCGAACAGTCGGGCCCTTTCGTGGACGCGGCGTCCTCGACCCTCTCGACCCTGGCCGACCCGAGCAGCGGGTTCAGCCCGGCCGCCGCGAGCCTGCTCTCGACCCTGAACTTCCAGGCGGTCGGCCAGGCGGCCAGCCTGGCGATCGCCTCCGGGGCGCAGCGGATCGACGGCGACCAGATGCTCCTCGGCCAGGCGACGGTGCCCGAGCCCTCGACCGTGGCGACCTGGCTGCTCGCCTGCGGGCTGCTCGCCGCCCGCCGCCGAGTCCGGAAGTCGGCCTGAGCGAGCCCAAGCGAGCGGCCGGCCCCGGCCGTCGGCCTTGCGTCGCCGCCGCCGATGCCGTCAACTGATCCGTCCGAAGCCCGAACCCCCCGACGAACCACTCGCCCGGACGGATCGCCCGATGAGCCCCTGGACCCTGCTCGCTCTGGCCGCCTTGTTGCTCGCCTTGCCCGTCACGTTCCGGTCGAAGGCCCCGGCCGACTGGGAATTCTCCGGCTTCCTCGCCTTCCTCTGGTATCTCAACGCCGCTTACTGCGCGATCGTCCATCGCCTGGTCACCGAGCCGGCCCCGCTCCCGAAGTCCGGGCCGGCCATCCTGATCTCGAACCACACCTGCAACATCGACCATTTCCTGCTCCAGGCCGGCTGCGGGCGGAAACTCGGGTTCATGATCGCCCGGGAATACTATGAAATCTGGGCCTTCCAGCCGTTCTGCCGGTTGATCGGCTGCATACCGGTCAACCGCGACGGCAAGGACACGACGGCAACCCGCTCCGCCCTCCGGGCCTTGAAAGAAGGCCGAGTCCTGCCGATCTTCCCGGAGGGGCGAATCCTGACGACCTCCGGGCGCGCGATCGGCGAGGGGAAGCCGGGGGTGGCCTTCCTGGCGACGCGGGCGAAAGTCCCGGTCATCCCCGCTTACATCCGGGGGACACCCCGGTCGAACAATTTTCCCCGCTCGTTCTTCACGCCGTCCGACGCCAGGGTCTATTACGGCGAGCCGATCGACCCCACGCGCTTCGATCTGCCCGAGGGGCACGAGGCCGAGCGGGCCGCGCTGGTGACGATCACCGAGATGATGATGGGAACGATCCGCGACCTCCGGGATCGGGCCGACCGGGAGGACGCCGCCCGACCGGGCCGATGATCGTCCCTCCGAAGCGACTCTTCGAGCGGTACCCGGCGTCGGACCGTCCGATCGGCCCGGTCCTGCCGATCGGCAATGCCGGCGGTTTCAGCGGCGCGAGCCTCTGGCGCTACCCCGCCGCGCGGGGAGAAATGGTCACACGCCTCTGGCCGGTCGACGGGCCCGACCCGTCCCGGCTGGCCCTGATCCACCAATGGCTCGCGAGAACCGGCGACCTCGGCTTCGTCCCCATCCCCTGCGTGGCCCACGACGGCCGGACGGCGGTCGGGCTCGACGGACGGCTCTGGGAAATCGCCCCCTGGATGCCGGGATCGGCCGACCCGGGGCGTCCCCCCTCCCCGGCCCACCTCCGGGCCGCCTTTGGGGGCCTCGCCGCATTCCTCGCGCGGCTGGCCGCCGGGCCGACCATCGGCCCGAGCCCCGGACTGGCCCGCCGCGTCCGGGAGATCGAGGGGTTGATCCTCGGCGAGTTCACGGCGATCCGTGATCGAGTCGACCGTTCGCCGGGCGACCCCGCCTCGCCGTTGACGCGAGCCTGGCTCGGTCGGGCGGTCGCCCTCGCCCCGTCGCTGGCCGGGACGACTCGCAAGCTCGCGGGCGCGCCTCTTCCGCTCCAGCCCTGCCTGAGGGACGCCAGGCCCGACCATTTCTTGTTCGAAGGGGGACGGCTGACCGGGCTCGTCGACTTCGGAGCGATGGGCGTCGACTCGGTGGCCGGCGACCTCGCCAGGTTGCTCGGCGAGGGGGTCGGCCGCGACCGGATCGCGAG
>JAABUK010004297.1_pt1 | contig 23317 bp, 36 predicted proteins | sample 5559141 | NCBI WGS metagenome assembly JAABUK01 (sample SAMN10711869, study PRJNA513367) | rock metagenome | isolation source: Antarctica rocks | place: Antarctica: Victoria Land, Pudding Butte nord | collected 2016-01-03
ACAGCATCACACCAGCAATTTCTTTGGTGCTCTATTGTCGATCGCCTTGAACAATTAGTGCTTAGTGTATACTGTTTTCCCAGTTATTGTCTGTTGACTCCCCTGATGAGTCCCAAAGACATAAAATGTAAATTGATTGATTGATTGATATTGATATTTGCTCTGATTGTGTTGTGTGTCAGATTCCAAAAGCACTTTCGCCAGGCAAGCAGCTCTGCACTTGACGTTGGCCGTTATCGGTGGCCGCTCTACTAGTTTTCGTGCCTCAGCAGGGAACATACGCCTGTGAGCAGGGAACATACGCCTGTGAGCAGGGAACATACGCCTGTGAGCAGGGAACATACGCCTGTGAGCAGGGAACATACGCCTGTGAGCAGGGAACATACGCCTGTGAGCAGGGAACATACGCCTGTGAGCAGCGACCTTGCCCGCCCTGTTCGCCTATTTGCATGCTTGCAGCTCCCGAGCAGTGCCTGTATCAAGTCAGATCAACACCGTATACTGAAGAAGCGTGTGCGCGAGGTACTTGCAGACTGGCAAGCAGCTTGTGCCATTGTACAGTGATAGATGCGATATTAAAGACACGTCTTGCAGGTGTTTTTGCCACTAAGCAGATTCAGCAAGGAACACTGGTAGAGGCTGCGCACTGCATAAAGCTTTCTGCGCATGAGTACCAGAACCACGGCAGGTGACATCGGTTTGTGGGCTTCCGTTTTGCACCATTGTAAGCGCCCAAGCCAGGACTTATATTCCCGGAGCAAGGCTGGATCGTGGTGCTTCTTTGCATAGGCTTTGCAAAGAAGCATTTAGTTGTGCTTGCCTGATGGTGTATCTTACACTGTTCTGAATGTTGCAACTTGGGTGCTTGTCAGCATGTGTGCTGCGCACAGGCACACAATGCTGGAACACTACCTGTTCAAGGGAACAGAGGGCACCATGTTGCTAGCACTAGGAGTCGGCTCCCTCTTCAACCATGCTCGAAAGCCTAATCTGGACTACAGAATTGATAGTAAGCAATCTGTAATCAGATATTTTGCTGCTCGGAACATCATGGCAGAGGAGGAGCTGACCATCTTCTATGGTGACAAGCTTTGGTTTGAAGATACCAGCACCATGAAGGAACAAAATTCAATGACATCTGGCCTGTCAGATACAAACATGTCACATGAGCATATGGACAATGAAGACACCTTTCTGGGACATATGACTCTATGACCTGCTGTTTCAGACTCATATGCTTGCAGGGAAGATAGCCACTCTCACAGCGCGATGTGTCAGTTTACAGATGTTTCTGCTGCATCACTGCAGTGTTATCTGCACTGTACAGCATTGCTGAGACAATAGATATGTTCAGCAGACAGTCCTCATCACCAATTCTGGCGTTGAGCTCAGGCCATTGCAATCAGTTTGTACACCACATGTCACACCTCAAACAAAGTGTATGGATGTATTGCTTGAACGTGCTAGTTGCCAACAGCTGGGTGAAGCAGCATCCACATTCGGGTCAGCAGCAAAGCAAGCGTCCGATTGTCTATGTCCTGTGCACTTCATGCATCAGGCATGATGCCTGTCCTGTCTTTCACAAAGTTATGTAACGTGAGCAAGGTCTGGGACTTAACGCTTGTCCATTTGTTGCAGGGTTTGTGAATGTTGTTGCGATCTCTTGCACTGTCGACAGACGTCTTGTGCTCTGGAGCTGTGCAGAATGTGCGCTGCAAGAGCATCACTTGGTCCAATGAGGGCTTGCACTAAATGTACTGCAGTCCTCCATGAGGTCTTTACCATCAGATTATTTGGCAATCAGCTAGCTTTTGGATTGACAATCAGACAAACTGCACATAGACAGGAGTCAAGGGTGCTTGTCAGGCCTTTTCCGTATGCAACACTGCCTAGCACAAGCCCAATCAGGAGCTAAGAGGTTGCTCAAGCCATGCTGTGTAGTTACATGTAACATCAAGCATAGCTTGCTTGAAAAAACAAGCTTTGACACTTGTACAATAACTCAGTAAGGCACAGGCCTCAGAAACCTGTGGAAGGAATAATGTCGCACATCAAAACCAGCCTGGCATCTCAGCCAAGCATTTGCCTTGCTTTGATCAGTCTCTTCAGAGCTGTCAACCAGGAACTGCACTCATCCCAATCACTTGTGGTCAGACTCACCTGCAGACATGCATACACTGCCTGTCAAAGGATTGCTGATGGGTGTAATGACATAGCTTTCAGGCTGTTGCAACAATGACATATACAATTGCAGTTCACCAATAACACTTGACGCCAAGCAGCTGAGATTCAGACAAGGCCTCATACTGAAATCAGTTACCATTCAAATGTGGCAGCTTGCATACCTGGACGCTGCTTGCCTTGTTCAAGTCCCCTTGATCTAAAGCTTGCTTCAGCTGCATCAGCTTCTGCACTACTCCCTCAGACACATCCCTATCAAACACACACAACATGATTACAGGTTCTTGAGGTCAAACTTCTCAATTCAAGTATACAGCAAGAGCAATCATCTAGCTTGTATGTGCACATCGGCACAAGATTCAGCTCTGTCTTGCGCAGCCAGCTGCAACTGCAATGTGATGTCGGCTTGATTGCTTTCAAGCGCTGACAAACAGATGCGTTCTGAGTCGCAAGAACAGATAAATCGATGCGTAATAAAAAGCTGCAATTGTGGTTCTGCCCACCAATCTGCCTGGCATAGGCACAGCTGACAAAAAGCACAGTGTGAACGGTGCAGCAGCCATAACATGATGAAGGGACGGCTATGCATGCAACAGCAAGACTAGACTACCAAGGCATATGGTCAAGAAAATCTGCATTGCGTACCCAGCATTGAGCTTCCAGAACAGCTGACCCATCTTCTTGCTGTTGTCATCCATTTCACGCTTCTTGTTGGGGGCTTGCATCTGTGGCGCGCCAGCACATGTCTGATACAGCGTGCGCAAGCTATCTAGGAGAGGCTTCACTTGTGGAGACACCTGACATCCAAGCACAGCCTCCTGATTAGTAACAGTCAACAACATCTGAGCAGATATCACACAGAGTCAATCTATGCATGAGATCCTGCTCAATGTCTAACACAAAAGACACAGCCAGGAGACGGGAAACTGTCTGCTCATAGAAAACAGCCTCAGGATATGAGACCACCTGAATTGTCATACAGTCATGGATTGGTAGCGCTCAACAGCATTACTGAGGTGCAAATCTGGTGGTCCAGATGTTCTCCCCTTTCAAGTTTTTTGTCGGCAGCACACTCTGCTGTGTGCTCTGAAAGATGCTAACAAACATGCTCTGCTGTATGAGCACATATGAATAGTACAGAATGCTTGGCTACACATATTACCTTGGATGTATCGACGTTGCTGATGTTCGCATTGGCAGGGGGCCCAGTGGGGGCAGGTGGGGTCGCAGGTTTGGGGGGTGCAGCAGGGCCTTGAGACTGTTGGGGGTGACCCATCCCTGGGAAACCCCCTGCGCCTGGGGCTTGTTGTGGCATGAACTGCTGTGGAGGGTTGAAGTGGGCAGCTGGGGCAGCTTTGGGGGAGGTCTGGGGGATGAACTGGGGTGTTTGATATGCCTTGTTGCTCTGCATGGCAGGTGGTCATCAGCATGAATGAGGAGAACTGTCACAAGCAAGAGGTAAAGTGCGAATGACAAAGGAGTTTGTTGCCTTGCCTGGTCATCATTTGTCTGTCATGCTTGCAGAAACAAAGCAGATAGGCAATATACTGCAGTGCGATACACTGCAAGGCAGATGGTGTGTTGCCCTTACATGAGAGGGAGGTGGAGGTGGACCAGCAGAAGAAGCTGCCGGAGCTTGAGGGACGAAGACCTGGGGGGTTCCATGGCTAGGGTACCCGCCCGCCGCCCCATGGGGGACATTTGGGGGACCAAACAGCCCTGCTTGGTCATGCTGCTGAGAGGCATAGCCTGACTGCTGCTGGTGGGGCTGTTGTGGCCAGCCGCCCTGGGAAGGGGCAGGGGGCTGCTGGCTGCCCCACTGGGGTTGAGCAGGGGGTGCCTGGGGTTGCGGGTTCCACTGCTGTGTACCCTGAGCCGGCCTTTGTGCCACCTGTAACAGACAGGGATATCAACATTTGGAAACAAAAGCGGAGGTAATCAAGCTCTGCACTTCAAGGCTTCAATCTTGTGGTAACCAAGCTCAGACTTGCAGCAGTTTGCTGCAAGCAAGATGCTAGCAATGCTGCAAGCAAGATGCTGCAAGTCTGAGCTTGGTTACCACAAGTTTGAAGCCTTGAAGTGCACAGTAGGTTGTGTGCAAAGCGAAGGTGAGGCATGTTGTTCCAGCTGACTATAATGCTACATACTGCAGCAGCCAAAGGAAAGTTGAGAGCATACATTCTCAGAGTCACAGTCAAGAGGAAAGACTTGAAAGCGGCAGCAACTCAGTTTTAGCTGAGAATGTCAACGCAACATCCTTGTGTTGACAGTTTCAACAAAAACGAAGATGCCGCTATTAAAGAACCTTCTTGACTTTGACCCTGGCAATCAAAGTTATGTACACAGGACACTAAAAGAAATGGAACGCAGCTAATGAGAACTACCAATAAAAACGGGAAGTGTACAAAATCCACACAGTGCAGGACACACGTATTGTAGCTGTCTTGCTTGCAAAGCAAAAGTAACGAACATTGTACCTCGTGATGACCACAGTGCTATGTATTACAATGGTGAAAACAAGGCTGAGAAGTAAACACCTTCAGGACCAAAGTCAACATGCAAGGCCATGAGTCAATTCAACCAGCTGCATGTGAACATTAGACACAGCATCTGTAAAGAGGCCAAGCTTAGGCGTGCACACACACACACACACACACACACGCACACACAGAATTGCACAGGCCATGCCCCCCTACCGGTGACCGCCCCGGGACAGGAGCAGCAGAGCTTGCATAGGGATTTGATGCTGCCATGGTACTCCCAAAGCCACCACCACCACCACCACCAAAGCCGCCGGCTGGCTGTCTGTAGGGGGAGGAGGGCGCTGCTGGCTGCATGGCAGCTGCACCGTATGCATGCTGTGACTGTGCGTATGGGTCGTAGCTGGGGGCTGCGTATGCGTTCCCCCCAACAGATCCAGGACCTCCATTGTAGCCAGTAGATGCTGCAGGGACAGGTGGAGAGTCTGCAGTGGCCTTTCTGAGATTTAGCACTGCTATAGAGTTGAGGTGGACAGCTTGTCCGTATTGTGCGTTCAAGGGAGTGCAGACAGTGTTGAGCAGCAGCAGCAGAATGAGCATACGGGTTGCCCAGTCAGACTTGCACGTCTCTGCCACTGCGCTTCTCCTTTTAGAAGACATGTAGGTTTTGCATGGCACAGACCTTTTTGGCGTTGAGCACATGCCATTCTTGCAAGTACTGTTCTCTATACCTATCTGACAATCTGTTCTACACATGTGTCTCACATAGTGCTGTCAAAGCAAAGTTCACAGTCATGATGGAAGCAGCCATTGCTGCATTGATGTCCACAGCCCTGTATGCGCACAGCACCTCAGGGCGATGCCCCCAATACACAACGCAAGGACATAACTCATGTCTGGTTGAACAACCAGCAGCTGTCTTTTGCACAGAATTTGTTCGTTTTTCAGGGGTTTCTTTTGCACAGTAAATGCAAAGGAGGACAGCGTGCAACACCTGCAGGAGGGGCCTGTGATACCATAGTTTTCATCCATTTGTGAAACGTTTTCTGGTTCACGAGGTTTACGAGGACAGCATGCAATACCTGCAGGAGGAGCTTGTGGTACCACGAACTCTTGCTGGTATGGCAGCACAGCGGCCTGTGGTACCACAGTTTTCATCCATTTGTCAAAGGCTTTCTGGCTTATGAGGTTTATGAGGACAGCATGCAATTAATATCAACATACACTTATCAACATCAAACTCAGTAATTATCAATACCTGCAGGAGGGGTCTGGGCTACCACAGACTCTTGCTGGTATGGCAGCACAGGGGGCGGCGCGTCTTGTGGGATGTCCGCTGAGCCCGTGTTGTAGATGCGCTCACGCAGCTCCAGCAGGGCGACATTGCCGTTGTCAGCTACCATGTGGAGGTAGTCCCATGCTAGGTGCATGCGACCCTGTGCATACACGTGTCTGTGTCAACACCCAGCAGGATGCGTGCTCACCCTCATTCGCCGCATGTCTGACAGTAACAACAATCTGTGGTTGCAAGAGGTCAGAGCATGCATGACTATCTGAGAATGAGCGAAACTACCTTGGAATAGCGTCAGAGGTATTGATGCGGAGCTGACACAAGAAAGTGTGTCAGGGTAGGAGGGAGGTTGACCTGTGAGGCAAGAATGGTGGAGTACTGGGCGACCAGGTCTCCCAGGGCAGGGCTGGCCTGGGGCTGCCCTCCTCCTTGTGTCAGAACCACAGCGCGCTCCATCAGCTCCTGCTTGCAACACAAACTGCCCTTGAAGTACCACACACACACACACACCCCCACAGAATGTGACTGATAGATGGGCAGCATGCAAATGCTACACAAGGCATGTGAGGCTGACGCTGATGGCTCAAGCACGTTGCATTGGTGCTAACAAGGAAAGACCTACTGCTCAGATGTCAACAATGCTGTCTAGCGTGGCATGGCCGTCCTGGTGAACCTTGTGATGTTTTTTTCTGTGAATGAAGATCAAACCGACTCTTCTGCCAAACTAGACTCTTTTCATAGACTTTAGGTTCTAGACACCTGTCACAGACTCTAGATTCTAGACAGACTCTAGACTTTCTTTGAGCGCTCTTTGGACGGCTGTTTGAAACAAGGTTAAGCAAGGCAGAATGTCCTGCTTTAGCACGTGTACCATGCGGTACCCATGTGGGACCATACGGGAAGAGACGCACCTGCAGCTCAGACACAGATGCCTGCTTGCCCAGCAGCTCCTTGGTCCAGACATGCAGGGCCTGGTCCACCTTGGCAGCGCAGATCCAGCACAGGGTGGCTGCATGGGTGAGCCCACCCCCCGACAGCCGCCGGGCCAGGGCGTCACACAGGCCCTGGAACTCATCCAAGTTGCTGTGGCTGCATAGGACTGCTAGGGTTTCCTTCCATTGGTCCAGGGGCCTCTCCTTGACCAGCCCTACAGCAAAGGAAGCCAGTTCTAGAAAAGAAAAGTAAGAAAGCAAAGACTATGTCTTTCGGGGATATAATAACTGCTTAATGAGCAGCCAAGCATTATATCGCATTACATTATAAGTCTTGTACTAGGCTGCCCAGGCGAAGCCGGTTCTTTGAGGACACAAGCAGGATCCTATAAGGGGACAGCATCATCACAATGCAGGATGGAGTGGGGTAAAATTGACATACTTGTTCATGTCATGTCATGCAAAGCGATGTTGGCGTATGAGCATCAATAGCTGACAGCCATATCTTGCATGACTCAGTCATGAGTGAGCTGACAATAGATAAGGACAGCGTCCAGACATCATAGACGCATCGGGCGAAAGGCTTTGTCAAGCCAATGCTTGATGCTGCCCGAGAGTGTTGAGACTCACTGACAAAATCATTGCCTTGGATGGCTTTGACGACCCTCATGTAGGGGCTGGGTTGCTTCTTCATGTACATCTGCTGCACCCGCATCAGCTCATCACGCCCTGCCAGGTCAGCAATCAGCAGAGCATCCGCCATCCTGTTTGCCTGCAGGGGATTACATACACTCACTGCCTGCTCAGCGAACTTGAAGACACAGTAATCTGCAGGGGAATACACTCACTGCTCAGCAGGTTTGGAGAACCAGTAAAAACCAATGCCTGTACTGGAATGCAGACACTGAACGGAAAGGGCTGGACGCATGCGCTAGCCTTGGAGAGCGTCGACAGGTTGTATATTAGCTACTAGAACAAAGGGTTTGACTGCAGTATCATGCAGTAGCCTTGAAGAGCCTTGGACAGGGGCGTTGACAGGTTGCACACTAGCTACTCGAACAAAGGTGTGTCCCTTACCAAACAGGTAGTCACAAGCTGTTGACTGCAATCTCATGCCGGTCATAATAATAATTCACAGGCGTTCCAGCTAATTGTTCTTGCCAGGTACCTACTAGGTGTGCCTAAACCCTAGTCCTGTGAGCCAACATGCACTAACATGAGACACTAAGTTGCACCCAACGAGTGTGCCGGTCATGAGAGACACAATGAGGCTCAGCATCACTCTGACCAGTAGTCAAAAGGTGACTGCAGTCTCATGCCAGTCATGAGAGATGCAATGAGGCTGAGCATCACTCTGACCTTGATGCATGCGTCCACGGCAGCAGTGTAGTTGCCAATGTACAAGGCCCGCTCAATGGTGGCTTCGGATTCCCCAGCTTCCTCTTGGAGACCCCTCATAACAGCGGGGGAGGGGGGTTCAGCCTGTTCACTGCGGGGCTTCTCTGGGGTGGGGGCAGCAGAGGGCTGCAGGTTGTCAAAGAAGTCCCCGTCATCTGCAGAGACAAAGTAATCAAGTTGAGTAGCATATCATGTCATTGCACCGTCGGAACAGCCCCAAAACCCATACTTGCAGTCCATAAATCAGACCTGTCACTGCGCCATTGCATGCTCCCATGCTGAGAAACACTGCAGAGCAGCGCGATGAGCAAAATTTTGCTGGCAGCAGCGTGGCGCCTAGGTGTTAAAGCTGGCATCTACCACAAACATGCCTTGATGCATCTGCTGTGGGTTGACTCTACGTGGCGTTCTGTCTGTGCCAGATTCAAATGCAGGTGCCAGCAGACTGGGAAGCAGTCAGCCAGGCAGCAGCCATCCGGACTATATCTGGGGATGCGGCAGTCTGGCATCAAGACATCAGCGCCTACACAAGAGTTACCATTTAGGCAGCAGCCATCCTGACTGCCAGCCTGCCTGGCAAATGTTGTGCAGGCGCTGACGCCTTGATGCCACACTGCTTCATGCCTGAATAGGACTGCGTGACCCGAGGAGGAGGAGGAGGAGGAGGAGGAGGAGGAGGAGGAGGAGGAGTAGTGACATCTTCAGCCAAACAACCAGGTTGTACAGATCTGCCAAGGTTGTCAGTAACCCCCTTGCTCAAAACACCCTTACTTGGTGTTCATCACGTCTGAACAGAAGCAATCACACAGTTCTTCTGGGCAAAGAAGGTTTTACACACAGTTCGGGTTTACAGTTGAAGTGGGTACACCAGATGCGCACTGCTGGGGCTGGGTGAAACTGCCCTATGATAGAGAAGGGTGTGGTACTTGTCTCTGAGTGGCCTGCTGGTGTACCTTGCTGCTCAAAGAAGTCGCCGTTGTCTTCCCCATGAGGAGACAGTCCATCACCAAAGCCATCGCCACCAGCCAAGCTAGCGTTGTGCAGGTGGGCATCCTCCAGGCTCTGAGCTGCTGCATCCACTGAGCTCAGGCTGGAGGGCTCCGCCTGGGGCTCAGGGGGTAGGGCATCATGGAAGCCCAGGTTCTCCAGCAACTGCCTGCATGTGTCATGAGCAGCTGTCAGGCCTTTCTGATGCAGAAGGACCTGAAACATGTGCACAATGTAGAAAAGCGTTTTTACTGTCCCCAGACGTTTTTGAGTTTAAATTTGCAGTGTAGGGATGACGTTTCTGAGTTAAAATTCGGGATTGAAAAGAGCGCTGCAAAAGACCCTGACTGGCCAGGTTCTCCAGCAACTGCCTGTATGGTAGAGCAGCTGTCAGGCCTTTCTGATGCAGAGGTACTGCTGCAGAAGACCCGGACTGGCACAAAAACCTCCAATGCAGCATGAAGAAGATGTATCTTGTTTTGCTTGCAGGAGAGTGAACAGCTGCCAAAGGAAGTCATGAGGTTTTCTGCAGCAGCTACTTGTGGGAACTGTAAGAAAGGCATGCAAGTGATTGACATACTTGTGTGCAGTACCAAACTGAGGACCCCACGCTTCAAGGTGAACTTTTGTCAAAGCTTAGGGCAACATGTCATAGGCTGCAGGTATGGGACATGCCTTTTGGGTTCAGCTTCAAAGAGTATCCTGAGGTACAACCAGGTCTCTTGATCTTCCCCATCAGAGTTGGCAACTTTGTAATCACAGAACTGTGCCAGAGCATTCTCATTCATTGCCTGCTCAAATGCCTCTGACCTGCCGATAAGCTCACTCTCTGTAGCTACCTGCACCCATGCAGTGCATGATGGTCATGTCAAGTCCGCGAAAAAGCACAAGTTGACGTCAGAAGAAACACAACAAAACACCTGCATTATTCAGTGCATGATGGTCATGCCAAGCCCACAAAGAAGCACAGCTTGACGGCAGAAGAAACACAAGAATGCACAGTATGTGAAGCCAGCTCTGCAACCTGCCAGCTCTGCAACCTGCTGAGTTCTGCAAGCTCTCTGTTCTGCAACAGGTGAGAAGCAAGCAACAGATGGGAAGAAACACAAGCAACAATGCTGGGTCATCCATGCAACCAGAAATGTGATGTGTCAGCTTGTGTGTGTGTGTCAGTGCCTGCATGCATTGTGTGTTGTGTGTGCTCACGTGTGACAGGGTGACAATGCCTGCATCCACATGCTCCCCAGCCTGGCCCTGCCGTGAAGTGTTCTTGAAGGAGACCAGGCGGTTGCCAAAGCCAAAAGCTACTCCAGCTGGTCGTTTCAGCCAAGCTGGGGCTCTCTTCAAGGGTGTAGCTGGTCCTGCATAACATCAACCACAGCAGGATAAATATCAAATAAACTTAAAGTTTAGAAGGTGCACCAAAAGTTTCAGTTAAAGCACCTTCTCACAGCTATCGACTATTCGTGTCAGCAGTACTTTGTGTCTGCTATGGAAAAGCGAAAGGAGTGACATGCTGGATCTTTGACTGCAATGTGAGTATGCACACAGCAGCTACAATTGATTCAGGAGCCCATATGCCTCCTGTCAGACAAGGGTTTCTCCCGCATTGTGTCCATTTTCCTATCATGTGTGTGGGGTCCTAGACACAGCTGCTCTTGTATAATCCATTCTGAGAATGTCAATCAACACTTCACAGAATCGATCATCTTGCCAAACATGACAGGGCCCAGAGCCCAAAACACACTAGGGAGAAGGGTCGGTAGGCAGGAGAAACTCATGTGACATACAGGTTGAATGAAACTAGTGGTCATGGCAGCATGGTCACAATCAATGTGCCAAGTTTGCACAGATGTGCAGAGATGTGCAGAGGCATGCTATGCTGGGTGCAGTGCAAAGCTGCGCTGGTTGCAGTGCGAAGCTTTGATGGGTGCGGTGTTGGGTGCGGTGCAAAGCTGTGCTGGGTGCGGTGCAAAACTGTGTGGGTGCAGTGGAAAGCTGTGATGGCAGACCTGCAGGAGCTGAGGTCATGCTGAAGTCATCGTTGACTGTCTCAGTGGTGGGAGAGGCGCCAAAGGATGCCAGGCTGCACACTCGAAGCTGCACATACACAGAAAAAAGAGCATTGGAAGCTGCTTGCAATCTATGACTGCTGTGCACCAACTGTTTAGCAGCTTTCTTGCGTGTGAACTCCTACGCATGAATGCACCATCAGTGGTCATGGTCATGAGCACAGACCCCTCAGCTTCTTGGGGAAACTGAACCCTCTGAAAGCGGTCTGGGTCTTCCCAAGGGCGCTCGACCCCCTGAAAGGGGTCTGGGTCTAGACAGTGCATGGTGCAACACATCTCAGCTGCTTCTCTAGAAGCCCAGCTACGCATTTTGGTGTTCACAGTTGATGTGCACAATCTGAACAACAGGGCCAGTCAGGTTGAGCCTCTGGACTAGTTCTTGGGCAAGCTCACAAGGAAGAACAGCAAGCCAAAACAGCACCCTGCCCAGAAGTGCGGAGTCATCAGCTCGACATCAGGCATTGGCTTGCAACAGGCACAATGTGGGGTGGAGGTATATGATCAGCGCACAAGAGGTACTAACCTTGCCAGAGCTGCCTTCACCTGTGCCGTATGAGCTAGTAGCAAACACTCCAGGGTTATTGGGAGACCACAGAACATCAAAGTCCCAGCTGTCCCCAGCAGGCACCTCCCCCAGCACTTCTCCCGATGCAACATCCCACAGAACAGTGCGGTGGTCCTTGGCACTGCTGAGAAGCAGCCCTGCATCATGGCCTGACCAGGACATGGCTAGAACGCCCTACATTGAACGGCAGCATGTCTGTGTAATGTATGCAACACATATTCCAATATCCGTATGGAAATGACCAATGTATCAGCCACTACGTGAATGGCAGCATGTCTGTGTAATGAATGCAAGAGATGGTCTGATATCCTTAATAAATGACCAGTGTAACGGCCACTGCGTCACAGTCTGGCTTGGCAGGAAGATCAATGCCTATTCTGCTGTGGCGAGCTAGAGCTGCTTGAGAGGGCTGCTAGGGCACAACATCTGGCATACGATTAAATGTTGATTGCCCTGACCACCCTGCTTGCAACCTTCTGGCTTTTCCAATGTTGAGTGCTAATACCACTGTCTGCCACTTGCAATCACTTGGCAATGACAAAATTGTGTGTGCATGTGTAAGTACCCGCATGTCTGTGAAACTCGGTTCGTGGCTGGTCACAAAGCATTTTATGTTATCAGGCTGCACATGTCCTACCAATGCTGGTGCATGTCTGCTTACATACCTCTCCATCAATCACAGAGGATAGACAAGACAAGTCTACACTTTTCAGCAATCACACCAGGAGCCTCCTAAGGCAGCGGCCTGGAGCTCATAGACCACGAAGTGCAATGAGGTGGTAGACACAGTCTACCTTGTTGTGGCCCAGCAGTTCTCTGGCTGGTGTCATAGCAGCAGCGCTGCGCAGGTCCCAAAGCTGGATGACTGGAGACATGTCATCCTCACAGGCAACCATCAGGAGTGTGGACAGAGTTGGATGCCACTGCATGGACGAGCATCTGCGTAATCGCCTGTGTATACACACTTCACAGTAAGAGCAATCCTTTCAAGTGGTTATCAAGTTATTTATGGTCATTGTTGTCCTGAATAACAATGATTGTGCTGTCCAGCTGGCAATGAGGTAGGCGTGTGCAGAGCAAGTCGTGGCTCTCCAAAGCAGTCTGGTCTGAGTCCTCATGAGGTCTGTTGATCTGACAGTGCTGACAGACATGTATTGCAACATCACTGACTCTACACCTAGGGCAACCAGGTGGGCAAAGGCCCTTTCCTTCACCAAATGAAAGCGTCTTAGGCAATGTATAATTGCGCAACCTGATCCGTCTTCTGAAGCAACAGTTCACAGCAACAGCAGGAGTGCCAGTTATCAGATGGTTCGTCACGCTGGTGTGTACACATTGCTCCAGGGCTGATGGTCAGGCTGCACAGTGTGCATGGCATGCAAGTATGTCAGGAGTGCGAAAGGAGATCAGGTTGCACAGTGTGCATGGCATGCAAGTATGTCAGGAGTGCGAAAGGAGATCAGGCTGCACAGTGTGCATGGCATGCAAGTATGTCAGGAGTGCAAAAGGAGATCAGGCTGCACAGTGTGCATGGCATGCAAGTATGTCAGGAGTGTGAAAGGAGAAAGGGATGAGCCATGCTTTGTGGAGATGGCTGACACAGCAGCTTGAGTGGGCAGACTGAGGTGCTGCCGAGATGCAACCAAAATGCAATTCAGTGTGCAGCAGGCAAACAAGCTGGTGCAGGCAGACAAGGGGGTGTCCAACAGGGGGCTGGTCTCTTGAAAAGTGGCCTGTCAGACAGGGGCAGGACTGCAAATTGACACTTTATTGCAGCCAATCAGTGCACTGCAGGCCTCTACAGGCAAGGGCAGAAACTGCACTGCTTCTTCTGTACTGCCAAGCATGACTGCAACCAGGGCGTTACCCTGAGCTGTCCCTTATGTTCAACACTGGCTGCTGCTTCTTCAAGTCCCACACTGTCACACTGCCTCCGACAGTGCAGGATGCCAGGATGTGCTGCACCTTGCGGTTCCAGGCAATGTTGGCTATCTCTGACCCAGCTCCTTGACTAGGCCCACGACTCTGCACCAGTACACAGTCAACTTGCTACACTGTCTGTGGGATTACTCCTGGTCCAGTCAACTTGCTACACTGTCTGTGGCTCAGAAAGCAAAGAACCCAAGACCATGTTTGGGCATCTGCGCTCTATTCAGTTACGCTGCTACAGAGACATGACCAGCAGTAGCAGAGCAGCTTTGGCCTTTGAAGGCGCTTTTGATGTGCATGTAGGCCTCACCAGGATGAGACAGAGTGCAATACAGGAAAGCCAAGAAATGGGCAAGCTAAACCAAGTTCGAAGAATGTAATAGATGGCTTTCTGGCTTACTTTCAGCGGAGGGAATGCCGTTGGTTTTCTGGGATTGGCAACATCCCAAATGATGATGTCTCCATCAGCACCGCCTGATGCCAAGAGGTTGGGGCTGAGCTGATTGAAAGCCAGGCCCTTGACCTGCATCAAGCCATGCAATCTGATCACAACAGCTACCACAAACTGCAGCAACAAAACTCATAGATGCTGGTCTTGACAAAAAACATACACCTGCATCAAGCCACGCAATCTCATCACAACAGCTACAACAAACTGCAGCAACAACAAACAACAGATGCTGGTCTTGACAAGAAGCATATAGTCAATGCTCAGCAAGTGCTAGGTGTGTAGAGTTGTGAGCTTACTGCTCCATGATGCTTGCTTTCTTTGGCAAGCTGGGCGCTTTCTGGTCGGCCTCGCAGTATTTGTTGTGCATCCCAAAGAGCTATAGACCCATCTGCTAGGCCACCGGCGATCAGACCATGCTGCAAGACACACAAGACGTGAGCTTTGACGTGTCCAAGAGCAGCGGGCACACGTGAATGCTTGGACTCTGTGAAAGTTCAAGACTCACAGGAAACTTTTCCTGCTCAGGTGAACCAAGGGCAAAAGCATTCCAGCTGAGCCTATGGAACCTTTCAGGAGCGTTGACAGCTTGCCCAGCTAGAGGCAGCTCATGGCTACTGGAGGAGAAGTCAAGCTTGAAGACCTGCATAAGGCAACCTGTTATTGGGAAGCGACACCATGCGTGAAAGTATCGGTTGTCGGCATCAGGTCTTCCGGATACACAGCGGGACCAGCCAGTCCTACCTCCAGAGTCGAGGTAGTCGAGAAAGACATGTCGATTGCACCAGCAACAGTTCCAGCGGCAAGATACGAAGCATTTGGACTGAATGCTAACGCTGCAGACCTATGTGCTTCCTTGAGGGACGCCATGCTTGCGCAACTGCGCCGATGCCAGGTGACTGATCAAGAGTATGATGTGCAAAGACTGCACTGGCTTGCAAAACCACGATTCGAATCAGCGGCTCTGAAATGACAATGGTAGTACTCAGCTGTGTTGACTTCCAACGACCTGCACCCCCGCGCACTTGGGCTGAGATGCACTGCAGAAGGTCATGCAGCTCCTACCAGACAAGCTGCATTCAGATTTCCTCGATGCATGCATCGCCCTGTTCGTCGCCATGAAGCGTAGCCATTATTCCGATTGCACCCTGCACTGTCTGCAGAGCATCATGCAGTGCGAGCGCAGACTTTGACACTGACGCTAGTGTGCCAATCTTCATTGTTTATGCTACTGACAATCTTGATGCATGCTTGATCCTGCACGTTGAAGCCACTGTCGAGTAGGTCTACATTGAGAACGCTGCTGGCCGGAACAAACATAGCGCTTCGGTGCCCGTCCACAAGGATATGCCATCAAAGGAAAGATATTCTGTGCTTTTGCCGACGTATAATGAGAGAGACAACATAGCCATAGTTGTATGGCTACTGGTGAAGACCTTTACCAGCAGGTTGGCAGGAGGAGGCATACAGATGAATCAGCCATTTTCATTTGTTGCTTCATACATGTAACGTATTGCTGATGCAGTGATATTGACTATGAAATTGTGATCATAGACGACAATAGCCAGGACAACACACAAGGCGTAGTCCGACAGCTGCAGCAGCTGTATGGAGATGACAGGATTGTAAGGCCTGCAGGAAGTGTGCATGCTGCTTGGTTGTCATGACCCTGATGCCTGTCATTGCTGCAGATCCTCAAATGCAGACCAGGCAAGCTTGGTCTAGGTGAGCAGTTTTCGCACATTGTATGAAGCCTTTTGCACCCTTGCTTGTATGATCCCAATCATCAAGTTCATGTATGTCTTAGTATGTACTTGCTGTGTGTTTCTTTCCAGGTACAGCCTATGTGCACGGCCTCAGACATGCCCGAGGCGAGTATGTCATCATTATGGATGCAGATCTGTCACATCATGTGAGATTAGCAGATTGTTTGGATTTGCTTGCGATATTTGTTAGAAAGAATGCCCACTATGTAAGTTTTTTGACTCTATGACTGATGCCATGCAGCCAAAATACATCCCAGATTTCATAAGGTGCGCAGCTTGGCAAGCGACTGTTGGTATGAATGCACAGTGTTTCTTCATCAACATCTGTCAGTATCAGCAGCAAAAGCCCAGATGTAAACGTTAAGCATTCCTGGCTGCCATTGACATGCCAGACTGTGATGCAAAACCAATACTCAGGCAGCTTTCATCATATGAATTTGCTGTGTACATCATGTCAATCGTACGGCAGGATTACAAAGTGCATGTTGCAGCTCAAAGCTGCCTTGGTTTGTAGGCTTCAGCAGCAGACAGGGTGTGATATCGTGACCGGCACTAGGTACAAAGCCCAGGGGGGCGTCTGTGGTTGGAACTTCAAGCGAAAACTTGTCAGCAGAGGAGCCAACTTCTTGGCACAGACACTGCTCAACCCTGGGGTGAGAGCCATAAGTGGACTCAGGTCCAAGCCCCTGAGCATTTGTGCAAGCATGCTTGTCAGCTTTCAAGGGTGCTGATTGCATTGAAGCCATGTCAATGGCAGTATAAGGTCATTCCTGCATGTTTGCTAATGCTGTTGAGGCATGCCAGCCGTGGCCTGTGTTACGTATGCTGGAGTGGACGTTCAAGGCGTGCAGATGTTGATGCTATGATGAGGCTAATTTTAACAATGGCCTTGTTGGGTGATACCGCTCTCATGTGGTACCACACATGTGGCTTTGGATGTACCCTTCAGCTGTGTCAGACCAGATGCAGCCACAAGTAACTTCAAGGTGGAGCTTGTGTAACAGTGCTGGCAACCTGCTGCAGGTGTCTGATCTGACAGGATCTTTCCGGTTGTACAAGAAAAACGTTTTGGAGAAGGTCATCGCCAGTGTCAACTCAAAAGGGTATGCATTCCAAATGGAGATCATCGTCCGAGCACGAGCGCAAGGGTATTCTGTTGGCGAGGTATGCATTCAAGGTGTAACAAATGAGTCACTGCTTGCCATCCAAACCTGTGCACAGACTGCGTGTGTCATCCACAACATGCTGAGAGTAGCTGAATTGCAGTGTAGTGGGTACTTGCATGTCGAGGCACAAATCATACCAGCTATATCAGTCACTCTTGATACGCATGGCACCTAGGTACAATCGCTAGCTGAAAAGGTGAGGCAAATACTGTAATTGCCTCTGAAGAACTGATCACTCTGTTCGCTACAACTCTCTTGTCTTGCCAGGCTGCTCTAGCAGAAGCTGCTCTGACATAAGTGCCATCAAGTGTGAAGAATGAAAATTCAGCAGCAAACTTTTAAGGCCTGTTGCCATGCTGCAAGTCATTGATATACGGGCAACCCGAGTGCTTGGGGCTTAATCCACATGCTTTCCAAGCAAGCAAGCCGCAATTCAGCGTGAACTGTGTTTCTGTATGGGAACTCACGGGCTAATGGTGTTCTACATTCACTGCAGGTGCCTATAGTTTTTGTGGACCGTCTATATGGTGTGTCCAAGCTAGGAGGTGCTGAGATAACACAATATATCAAAGGACTTCTATGGCTGTTTTTCACAACGTAAACTCTAGTGAAAGTTGTGTCAACGCTGGCAAAGTGCATTTCAAAGTGTATCCTAATGTGACTGAGAAACGGCTTATTTTCAGTTCATCAAGTCAACTGAAGTGATGACGTTTCCAAGTCATGCGTATCTGTCTACAATCTCAGAGCAGAAGTCAAGGAGCTTGTGTTTTGTTCTTTTAACACCTGAGTCGCAGTATGAGTGCAAGCGGCACATGCATCACATCATTTGACGACTTCAGTTGCAATAGAGACACGTCGAGGCGCCAAATTAGGGACCGTCGCTATTGTCCACCTCCAGCAACGACGACAGCATATGCAACGTCACCATGGGTGCGCCACACGCTTCATTCATAGGTGCCATTTCAGCTGCATTTCGACGATCGTCTTTCCATTCGTTTCGCACGCGAACGTAAGACTTCGGTGTCATTCTAACCTAAACTTGTACGACAGTTCCTCAAGGCCCCAAGATGAGTCAATGCCGTTTGTACTTACTAAGATCGCTGGCTCGTATCCACATGAGCATCTTTATGGCGCAGGCCTAATGAGTCCAATATGCAGTCAGGCTCGTCCGTCCCTCAATCAAACTGGGCGAAAAGCCCATAGCTCTCTCTCTCGCAACGTTAGCAATGGCACGCTAAAGCTCTGCACTGCTTAGCCTCTCGAGATTGGCTAGAATGAACAGAAATAACTGGCAATTATTTAGGAAAGAAGCAGAAAAAGACCGCACTTCAGGCGGCAGCTGTCCCCATCATGATCCATGCCTAGTGAGAAACAATTTGTGCACTCTCGTGCTGTCAAGGTCTTGTTGTAGGACTGTGTGACTCATGGCATACCCATCAGTTTCTGTTCTCTAGGGTCATCGTCATCACTCAGTGACTGTCACTGGTTCTGTGAGTTATTCAAGCTGGTAATCGTAAGATTACCCGCGATCGTAGCCTTGCAGCTGACGCGGCGGGTCTGGTCGGCAAGCGCCTTGCTTCCGACCTGTGTCGCCAATATTGTCTGCGGTATCCAGTGCAGGCGGCATTTGCGACGCTCAGTAGCAAAGAGGTCGTCTTGCATGTCCTGGCTTGGTGACACACGAGGACTCACCGTTGACGTTCTCTTGCATTTCTCTATGGGGCAAGAGTTCAGAGCGGCATAGCATGTTCATACTCACATCGGTGCACTTGGCACGCACGCACCGCTAGTCAAGGTGATCTCCCAAAACCCGCTGGCTCCATGTCAAGTCTCCCGTATCAGTGATTTGGTCCGTCTGGCAAAGATGTTCCTTGCTCCCGTCAGAGTTCCCAGCTGGAGCATGATTCCGAAACGAGCGACTCTGCCTGCAGACCATCTGGGCGCATGGACCAACCGTCGATTGACAACGTAGCTCCTTCCGGATCCGCTGTGTCAGCAGCTGAAGGCACACCACAACAGCTGATCGATCAGCTGACGCAGCTTTTGAGCGTGCTTCAACGAGCGCACGGAGTCTTGCCCGGATACGACGAGATTGCGGCACGGCAGAGCATCAATCAGCACCATGTTCAGCAGTTACATAGTGGTCAGCAGCTTCAACAAGAGCAGAGAGACAAATGGGTGGCACAAGAGCTTCTGGTGACGCAGCTGACGCAGCAGCTAGCTGCGTATGCTGAAGCCCTGGACCAGCTGCACAGTATCTGCCAGCAGCAAGAAATGCGTGTTAGAGCAACTCAAACACATGCTTCAGGCCTCCAGCAACAGCTTGGTCAGAAGCACAAACGCATCCATGAGCTAGAAGCAGACAGTCTCAGCAAGGACAACAAGATCCAGGATCTGGAAGCTAGGCTTCAGAAATACAGAAGGCTATGCTCTTATGTCACAGCTAACTCACAAGTGAGAAGTCCTCCACTATACATTCCTGCCCTTGTTGGCCTTTGCATTTCTGCTTGTCAATGCCTGCTGTTGCCATACCACACTAGTTGGTGCTGCCTCGGCTGGGAACCTGAGCTGCAGTGTCACACAAGGAACAGTGCCTCCTCTGTTGCGTTTCATTGTCATACATGATTGTCTTCAGCTGAAATGCAAACTAGCAGCCTGCTGATCATGACTGGGAGACATCAAGTGGCCACCACAAGTTGTTCAAACATGCTTCCGTACCCTGCGTAGTGAATGGTGGAACGCTTGCTTGACATGATTCCCCTACCAAATACCCCTGTCACATAGTTGTTGCTGCCACACCTGATCCACAGTCTCCTAAACCTACATCACATTCACACCACGCATGCCAAGTGAACCTCAAGTTGTCACTTTGTCCAGGGCATCGACAGAAGTTGCTGAGACATGCAGACATGTGTTGCAGGAACTTGAGCATCAATCAGATCCAAGGCATGGCTCACCCTCCCATACCACAGCTGCCACAGTTGCCATGACCACAGCTGACACTGTAACCCAAGGTAGCTCTGGCGCTGGCAGTGGCTCACGCATGGTCATGGATGCTGATGTGGGCAGGCAGCAGAGCAGACAGGTGACTGCAGCACCGTAAACCTGTTTTATGTCAAGTGTTTCATGTCAAGTGTTTCATGTCAAGTCTTTCATGTCAAGTGTGATGTTTCTTCACAATTCCCCCCAGCAGGTGCGTCTATGTACGTTTGCATGTATGCTTGCTTGCGTGCTTGCTTGCTTGCGTGCTAACTTGCTTGTCTGTCTGTCTGTCTGTCTGCCTGACTGTTTGTCTGTCTGTTTGTAACAAATCGACTGCATGTGGCATCTATGTGTATCAGTAGAGGGGATGCATGGCAATGTGTGTGATGCAGCTGCTTTGATTTGTACACAGTCATGTGCTGCATGTAGTCAAATGGCAGGCACTGGTCGGGCTGCAAATCAGTTTGTGCAGCTTCAGCACCAGTCACACATGCTGCCATCACAGCTTCTGCTCCTGCACACCCTGCTTTCTCAAACTCGCGAACCAACCTCTTTCTGCACAAGCACACATCCTGCATATCATGATCCTACACAACCTGCTTTGTCAAGCTAGGAACCAACTTTTTATGTGCAAGCACGCATCCTGCATATCATGATCCTAGCACTGTACTTGTGCTGAGGAGTCGCTACACAGTGGGCCTTGCTGCTGCACGTTGGTGCGCATGTCGTGGCAGCATTGCCATGCCTTGCAAGGAAGCATTACTAACACTGTCTGTCACATGGTGCAGCCACAGAGCCATGTGCCAAGCAGCTCAGCCCTGCTGAGCACAGCTGATCTGGAGGAGACACTGGAGGCAGCCAGACGGCAACATCTGCTCAATGTCAATGCACCAGACTCGGGCATGCAGGTACACTGCCTTATGCTGCTCATGCACCTGCTGAGCTGCGTACGGCCGTTTCAGTGGGAAAATGACCAGTCAGTAACTGTTGGTCTTACCATCTCTGAGTCCTAGCATGCTGAAACAAGTATATGCATGTCGATGTCTTTGCAACCAAAATATGGCATGCATTCCACACTAAATGAGCATCCCCAGCCGCCAACCCCCAGTGCACCTGTGTGTACTGACAACATTGCCTGTCAGCAAGTGCTTTCGTGTGCACAATCCCTGCTGCTAGTCGCTCTGGCCTGAATCTAGATGTGCTGTCTGTCTGCAAAGGTGTGTGCATGTGATGGTCACACTCACGATACTTGCTGATTTTGCATTATAATTCACTAGTTTAGGCCCAGTAGCTTAACTTGTCAATGCAGCCATGATACTCACCCACAACACAGAATCCCTCAAAGCTGACATATGTTCTGCGTGAAATGCTCCCATACTTGCAGCCTTTGGTGTCCTTGATGGTGCCTGCCTCTCACAAGCAGTGTTATGATTTTAAGGCCATGAGCTGAAGTCGAACCACTGCAGTTGCCATGCTTAGAGCAGGCCTGTCTGGAGGGAGCTGACGAACGCTGCATGCACCTTATGCCTATTGGCCAGGCCTGAGATTTCATCATTATCATCATCGTTTTGGCCATCACTATCATTACACTATTGCACTGGTACCATTGTGATTGATAAGATTAGCTGGAACGCCTGTATATTATCATCATCATCATCATCATCATTGTTATCATCATCATCATTATTATTATTATTATTATTATTATTATTATTATTATTGCTATTCAGGAGCTGAAGGGCACTCCATGGCTGAAGAGGATGCCCTCCCTCATCATGATCATCATGATCATGATCACCACTAATCTTGCATGGTTATTACTGTTGTTATATTTATTATCATTATCATTGCCATTTAGGAGCTAAAGGGCACTCCATGGCTGAAGCGTATGCCCTGCCTCATCATTGGCAGACATGCTCAGCTGCCCAGGGAAGTGCTGGTGGTGTGTAAGCAGATCACCGGCACCCTGCTGCTCAACAATGTCCGGCAGGAGCTGAAAGTGAGGGTCAACCTGCATGGCAACCAGACTGTCAGCCCTTCTGAGTTTGAGGCAGCTGCAGGATGTAGTAAGGGCAAGAACTGGAAGGTATGGCCTGATCGGAACCTAAGATGCATCCCTGCTATCCTTCCCTTGTCATCACTTTTAAATAACGAAAAAGACACAGGGAAGGGCTGCCAGGAAGGGACACAAAACCTGCCCCTTTTCTGATGTATCTGTGATGCGTGTCGAAAGTCTCGTTGCTTGCATCTGTGCACGCTTTGCTGATGGCGCCTCTGATGAGTGTGAAGCCTCAGTAAGCAAGGATGGCAATGCAGTTGTTACTGTTAAGTTACAGTTACAGTAACAGTAAGTAACCCTGTTAGTAGTGTAACAGTCTGTTACTGCACTTGTTGCTTACAATGGACGTCCGCAGCCTGATGTTCTGAGGCAGTGGGTGGGTGGGTGAGTGAGCGAGTGAGTGAGAGTAAGTGAGTGAGAGAGTGAGTGAGAGAGTGAGTGAGAGAGTGAGTGAGAGAGGAAGGCAAAGGGTGTGCAGATGGGTGGGGAGCTGAGTGACAAGGTGGATTTGGACACCAGGCAGACAACTTATGACCAGACACATTGACACATGCTGCAGGCCAACATCAGAGTGCTGGGCAAGAATGGGAGTACCCAGATGCTCAAGGTGTGGCTCCCGGGATTGATGCAGCTGGTTGGGGATCACTCAAAGGTGGCAATCGCTGAGTCAGACATTGCCTCACTCTTGGATGCTGAATCTGGGCTTCGAATCCAGTCCACTGATTTGTAGAAGCAGCAAGTCTTGAAGAGAACGCAGATCTGGCAAGCATGGTGTCCAGTCTGCAATGCCTTTGGATGAGCTTGACTTCAAGCTGAATACTTGGCTGTATCTGTGTCAAGCCAGTGTACACTCAGTGACCCTTCCTGCCTTGCTTCCTTATCCTGCGCTCATTCCCCTTTTTCCATCCTCTCCCTCTCTGGACCCTTCTTTTTCTTCTTCCACCTGACAGACCCATACGGATTGTACATTCCTTGTTCTTTGTCTGTCAACAGATGGCTGCTTTCCTGCACACCATCTGTTATGATCTGGACTCCACACATGGGGTGTGGTGATTGTATTG
>JAABUK010004298.1_pt1 | contig 23315 bp, 27 predicted proteins | sample 5559141 | NCBI WGS metagenome assembly JAABUK01 (sample SAMN10711869, study PRJNA513367) | rock metagenome | isolation source: Antarctica rocks | place: Antarctica: Victoria Land, Pudding Butte nord | collected 2016-01-03
AAATCCGTGTGGACTCGGAACGAAAGTTGCTCTTCGAACAACTGGTCATTGCGGCGCTCTCACCGAAAGATGACCAGACTATCTCAAGAGCAGAGACGTTGATTGGGTTACCCCTCACTGATGTGGAAGAGCGTTGGTTCGAAGATTTCTTAATTCATGGCAAGGGCTCGTCATGCTACGGTGCGAAAGACTCGGTGGTCATGAGAAGGATAGCAACAGGCAGGGATTATACCGACATTACATCATTGCAACGGTTTCGAGGACAAAAAATTGACGGAGTCAATTGGGGGGACGTCAAAACCAACTTCCAGCCGAACATCGTCCTGTGAGACAGCATCGGAAGCGATGGATCTGATTGGATCCGTGAGTTCTACCCTCACCACAAATCATTTCTTCATTGTGTCCACATTAAAACGAAACATAGGGGCCAGACCTCTATTGTTGGCACTTTCGATGTAGCATCCTCTCTGAAGGTTAACATTCTGCAGTGAAGCTACCCTTGAGCCCAGGAAACATTTCAGTCTGCTTATGCTGGCGGCGCATGACAAAGTCTTCCTAAAAATAAAGCCGTTGGGCGTCCCCAATATGAATGGTGACCAGAAGACGCGAGTGGTCAATATTCTGCTTCCAGAACAGGTGGAGAAAAGCCCTGTCACACAAGATAATTAGCAGCATAGAAGGGGCACATCAATCGCTAAGCAAGCCCATGAGTTGCTTCTCCTCAAGGTCAACACAAGGTGCACTAAGCCTTTCAGACGAGCTTCGCTGCTTGATCAAGCTCAATCATAATGAACGTTGGAAATACTTAACTCTGGCGTAGGCACATGTTCAGATGACGTCAGATGTATTTTGTTTGGTCCTTGCTTGTAAACACTTGGGGCTCATTGTAAGATGTTGACAATGCGGTGGTGACGGATCTCTCACCAAAAGGCAACCAAAGCTCACTGGCCAGTTCATCAACTCTTCTTGGATGGAACTCACAAAGCGCTATGGTTGCAGATCAGTAAGCCAAGTTTTTCTATGGTTTTGTTGTCACTAAATATTAGCAGGCTTGTCTAGGCCTGTAGCTTCGCCGCCGCTATGGCCAGCTCTTCGACCAGCACTCTGTGCTTCCTCATTCTACCGGCAGAGGTTCGAAACTGTATCTACGATATCCTCTTTCACCAGCCGTTCAGGGTCGTCCTTGGAGAAAAGAAGTGGCTTAAAAACCGTGATTCCACTCCACAATCTTCTCAACTTCTCGAAACATGTCGCCAGGTCCATGATGAAGCAACCTCAATAATCTATCGAAACATCACCATCAAGGTCACCGATGGCTACTCCATGCTCGACTCAAGAGAGGTGATGGATTTCAAGTTTCTTCGCAGCGTGGAAATTGTGTCCATCCAGGACCCGTGCAGCAGACCACTGGACATGTGGTACCTGCAAAACTTCACCATGTTGAGCTCTTGCCACGTGAGTGTGGTAATCACTGGGGAGTGCCTGCTCAATCACACCGCAGAGCGTTTAATTCTTGGCCAAATCGTACCTGCAGTCCAGAGGTCCAGAGCCATGAAATCCCTCACAGGTATCAGATGGAGGTTCTGCATTGGAGGCCAGTATGCGAAAGCCTATGGCATGCAGGAGCAGCAGGAATGCGTATGTACCCATCCCGTGATTGCTTCCTCGCTTATGCTCACTTTTCCAGGTCATCTCCGTACCAGACTTCAAAAAGGATACCCTGAACAAAGGCGCTGAAGAGCTTGTCGAACTTTTGCACACGATCTGCGGACAATTGTATGGGATGCGAAATTTGCTATTGGCCCAATGATCATAGCTCTCAGCAAAGGGGTCTGAAAGGAGCCATGATGATGCGATACTAAGTACATGCAACACTGAATACTGCTTGCGAGGCAGCCTCTTAGCCGAGCGAAGGCTCAAGCGGGGTTCACAGTTGCCTCAAGCCTGCCAAAAAATTGATTTTGCTACCAATACATGCTGCTTCCAACCGTTCCAGGTCCTTCCAGTCTTTCGAACGGCCGCAAGCTATCCCCGGTAGTTACGGCTGCCACTCACATCGAGTTTTGCATGCCCCACTCGTGCATCTCCATATAAGAACGAGGTCATTCCCATGCAGCAGCTTCATGTCTCAGGCTCTGACTTTTCCAAGGTCTCTTCGATGACCATGTCCTCTTGGATACTGCGGTCACGATCTTGCGTCATCAAGTGCATTTGCTCAAAGTCAAAATATCGTCTGCGGAGCCCTCCATTGACCATAAGTGCACAAAATAGTTGGTGCGAGCAGGCAGAGTACTACTAGGTCTACACATCGGGTTAAGATGGATTGATTGATTGATTGCTGGAAGTTGTAATTGAGATGCAGGTGGCTCCTAACTACCTCTTCTATCTACGTTCTAATATCAATTTTCATCTGTGCTTCCACGGTGGTAGGTTTTTTGTTTACTAAGTAGAGGGAAGCGGCTTCCCTTTTCTTTAACCGTTACAGTGTGAAGCGTCAGTATCGTCCGCTTAGACAGGAATTTGGATAGGAATCAAGCTTGAAGTCAGTCTGCTACTCTCACAAGCAAGGCGTGGAACTCTGTCTGCATTACCATCTGGACTCGACCACCCAATCCCAGATCTTGGCGCTTGGGGCTGGACGATAATGAATAGTCTCTTAAGATATACTCATAAGTTTCTTCGTCATGATCGGATTCACAAATCTGCATGACAGGATCTATTCAGAGACTCCTTGAATCCTGGATGGACTTCTGAGTTCCCATTCCTGTTTCGACGGCCAACAGGCTCCCCTTTGCGCTTGGCCGGGAGCAACGAAAGTTGTCGTCTGCTGTTTCGCCTCTTAGCTTCTGCTCGCGAAGATGGTCTTACGCCTTGTCATTGATGTTGCTGTACAGATGACAGCTCCCTGAGTCTCGCGACAATCGTTTAAGATCTGGCCCTTGAGCGCTGCATTGGCTCCAACCAAGTGGTCGTCGGGCATTTACGATAAGAGAATGTGAACAGCTGTCTTTTGTCCGAGTACAAAGTGAGAGTTGACACGGTTGACTTTCTCGCGTATGGATCCATTTCACGGCTGTGGATTCTGTCTCTGCGATCTGGTGCTCTCCTAAATGTTGTAGGTCCTCCTTGGCGGCTTACTCAGCACAGGCCTATCTCCTTCTTCCTTGCTAGTTTGCGTAGATAGCTTCTTCTCAACATACGCTCATTCATCACTAAAGCCGTTAGCCGTTTCGGCTAACCTTCCCTTGTAGGGAGGAGCTAACAGTATGCCATCTTCCAGCACTAGGGTATTAATTCTTCTGCTTTCATGTGTCACAACCGCGTTCATCAGTTCATTCGAATGAGTCTGTCTGTGCAGATAGCAAAGGCCTTGTTCTATCTCTACAATACATCGTGTCGAGTCTTCTAGCATGGGCTTTGACATAGTAGACCATGACCGCTCGTCAAACCCGCCGTTTCAAGCACCAAGTGATGAATCAGAGGTTTCAAGTCCACTTGTCTTGTGCATCCACGTGTGAGCTGGGCTATATCTCGTGCATCTCAAACAGTCGCGTTGTTAGGATCTGAGAAATGTAGCTTCAGCAGGGAGGGAGAACTTGATCAAAGTAAGGTTCTTGTCCATCCAGGGAGTAACGACATGGAAGTAAAGACAGCCATATCCAGAAAAGCCAATCTGGCTTCTGGCCCTGCCCGTGCTGGTACCGCGTGCCAAGGAAACATGAGAAGTGTTCGTCGCGTGGTGTTGTGCTTTTGCCTGCGATGAATACCTTGCCACCACTAGCCACCATCCATACTTTCTCACTCTCAGAAGAAACTCGGCGTTCATAGTACAGAAATTGTCTCTTTTCCCCACCTGAACGCTGTTCTAGCCAGCTTTGACTGTCTCTTTCCGCTTGGTTCAATCTTCGTTAGTAAACGATGGAAAAGTCATCGCTTCCGCACGCTGAAAAGGACTCACGGCTGCCTTCTAGCAATGCACATCCTGCCGATCTGCTCACTCTTCCGGTTGGAGTCCGACTTGACAGATCTGCTCTCCTGTTCGGCAACAGGGCAGCACTCTCCGCCTCTGCATTCTATCCCACAGGCTCGAGTGGAAAGTAGCTACAGCTTCATTCACCTGGCAATTGAGCAGTGGTAGACAAGACAGCCCTGCAATGCGATGAATCTACTATGTAGGCCCGACAAGATAGCGCGCGAAGGTGGGTGGCCCGCCAAGTGGTTAGCTCTCTTGCCTCGTGACGTTGGTGGCACATCGGTCCCGTTTGGTGGGAGAGACTTCAAGAGATGAAGAACAATGATTCTGTTCCGCTACCGTCCCCGTAGGCGACTTCAAAAAGAGTCTTCCCACATCCTTCGCCGCCCCAGCTCGGCATCGGAGGTCCTCTAACAACAAGCAAAATATTTCACTTCATGCTCATTTGCTAGACGGACATCCACTCCTGCAAACTCTGTCGACATGTCTAAGGGGTTCGTCTTCACTGCTCTACCAGCTGAGATCCGAGACATCATCTACAAATTGGCGTTTGTGAGCAAGAAGCCCATCACCATCGGCGTTCAATTACCTGCAACTAGGACGCTCTCGGGTCAACTGCTCCGCACTTGCCGAACGTGCCATCAAGAAGGCTCGCCCGTTCTGTATGGGAAGAACGTCTTTTCGATGATCAAGAGATATTCCCACCCGGAGATAGACCTCATTTATCATATGGAACAGTTTGGAGAGAACGTCAACTTCATCCGACACATCGAGGCTCATTACGATGCCACTCTGACTTTGAATCGAATGCGTTCAATGAGAGGCCTCCGATGCATACTACAGAATCTAGATTCTTTGCAGATCACGCGGTCCGAGTTCGAGACCGGTTTTGCTTACTACTCGAGCACGCCACTACCAAACAGTCAAACACCGTCGTTCCTAGCTAGTGTTCATGGATGGTTGAAGGCGACCAGAGGACCCTTTCAAAATCTGACTCGCATCTTCGTGGCAAGATCTGGAAATCAGAGGGCAACCCTTATCGATGAAAATATCGTGACGATCCATCTGATTTCTGACAGCACAAAGGTTAAGCCCAAGGTAAGCCCCTTCAGTCCACCAAAACACATCACGCGGCTCACAAATGACCATGGTACAGGGCCAAGAGATCAACATCGAACGAGAAGTAGCGAAGTCCAAGTCGATCAAGTGGCATCGTATTGGGCTCTCTGACACGTAGGATACTGAGGCTATTCTATGACGCTGCTGGTATCGAATCGTGGGTACTGATATCTTACGTTATGCATCTCGTTCGTGCTGTAGCTCGATGCCGCGGATGTGTGAATGGGATTGGTGGCTGCAATTTGGGAGCGAGTACCAACGAGACGACGGGCTATGCCTTTGCACCAAACTCCTTGAGATGAGCAGGGTCAAGATGTGCAAGCCGCTTTTGCTGCCACTCTAGACGCTTGAGTCGGAGATGTGCGGTCAAATGTACTTTTGGACCTGTCAAAGACGCAAATCAAACCTCGTACTTATTTTGCTTAAAGCTCCTATTTTCTCCGTGCCGAAAAACTGCCGGCACCGCAGCGGGGGGTACTTTTCGAGCCCTGTGGAGCATCAACCACAACCACAACCACATGATACATGCCGTGGGATAAATTGAGCCCTTACGACCGCCTCCATATGATTGGCTTGACCTTTAGAAGAACAATCTCGACTTCGCCCGAAGACGGCCATGTCAGCTGCGCTCGGCTTTCTAGATCTTCCGGTGGAAATCCGGTTCATAATCTATAGACTCCTTTTTTGTCCATCTCCAGAGCCCATCTTGATCAGCTTTCTCGTGGCACGCTCGCGCAATCTCTCAGCTCAATTCTTGCGTGTCTGTCGGTCGTGCCTCGAAGAAGCATCACCAATGCTCTATGGAAAGAACGATTTTACATTGGATTGGGCATATTGCGGCACGGAGCTTAGTATACTGGAATTTCTTCAGGATATCGGGACCAAGAACAGGCAGCTGATCCGCCATCTTCGCGCCCGTCACTTCAGCATCTTCACCCTTGACAAGATCCGTGCCCAAAGAGATCTACGGCCAATCCTCGAGAATCTGGATTCTCTGTCGCTCGAGTTCTATGACGGCAATAGATCGATTGATAATTACGGGTCTGCTAAGAAGAACCCTGTCACGATCCTTCAGGATGTTCAGAGATACCTGAAAATGCAGAGAGGCCCTTATCGAAAGCTTGTGAAGGCGTTCAAGATAGCTGTAGATTGTCCAGCTTACGACCCGATCTTAGGTGTTCGCCTGGCTTCTGCTGCAATAAAGCCAGGCCCAAAGGTTAGGAATCTCCCGAATCGTTCTATACCACAATGTTGATTATACCATCCAGGACTCTGAATTGGACGTGCGTGCTGAAATCGACCGCCTGAAGAAATCAAGCCCATAGCACACCTACTACGGTTGAAGGTCTTACTCGGTCGAAAAAGTGCCGTTGAATTAGCTGCTGTATGTGGGGAAGAGTTGAATCGAGCAATGGCAGCCCATCAACAACGGCCTGGCTGTTCACGAATCTCGACCCAGCAGCATTATACACGGGTAAGCGGTGAGCAAATGCGTCGGCATCCGAATGCAACCTGATGTTTTTTGCTTCGGATGCATTGCTGACGTGCTTTTCTGCTATCATTCTCTGCATGCTAGAAATACTCCGTTCTTACAGGCAAGAATCCCTTCAAGTGGGCCGTGCGATTTGTCCCGTTCTAATTGATCTTCACAAAAGTAGTCCTTGCCCTCTTCATAGTCGTTGGAAGAGTCCTCCTAATCGCATATGTTTTCGTCATGCGTTACTTCAAGCATCGGCCCGTCAAGTAAGACACTCGTGTGAAATTCTACCACAATGCCAGTTGGCCTTTCACTCATGAAGGAGAACCTGCCACTCCACTTCCTAGCCCGCGAAGGATGCGAAGATGGGATCGATTGCTACGAGGAACCATATGACTCCAATGGTTCATCGCCACCGAATTGCATCAAGACGTAGTAGAACGAAGAGACCAATCACCTCCAATACCTCAGTCTTGAGAAACGACTCACCTGTGATTGAATCTCAGCCTGAAAAGCGCAAGATCTCTCTTGGGCCCTGGGCAAGATTCCTTGAGCCTGTTCCGCATCTTCTTGCGGCTCATCGCCAGCGCTTGTGTGGCTACCTGAGATGTGGACTACTACAAGCTGTTACTCGCGACTGCCTTCCAATGACTCCGGTGGCTCTCCAACACATCTATGCCCTGGTGAATCAGTATCGTCTCCGCTTTGAACGTCTCTGGACCCACTACTAATTTGCTTCGGCTATGACCATTCCTATAACTCACTTTGGCAACGATGTCGCCAGTTCTGTCGGCACCTCGGCATTCACATACCTAACCTTTATGGCGGGCGATGTCGCGAAGTTTCCACTTGATCGCTTATACCCGTCTGGTTTCTCGTCAATGCCGGCTTCTTTCTTGTGTGGGTTTCTGGTTCTATGGCTATCATATCGTTGGCGCAGTGGGAAACAAATCACTCACCTGTGTCCGAATGTGGATCTATCTTCGAGCTGGTTGTTACGATTGCAGGGCTTTGCCGCGCGACTTGATCTGCCTGTAAGCACTGCGCAATGTCTCACCGGCGCGACAACAGCCGTGGCTTTCATACGGCACGACCTTCGTGCTGTGATTTGGGAACGACGAGTTTGAATCGTCCTTGGATCGTTTTTGACCCTCGCAGTTGCAGGTTTGATTTGGACTTCTTTGTCATTGCTCTCAATCCAACGGCATTGCCGAAGCACGTTACGATGAGACCCAGCTGGAATACAAGACGGTGAGGGTACAACAAAATTGAGGTATTAACGATCTCCAGAGCTTTGATATCACGATCAACGTCAATCGTTCCTAAGCTCGTGGAGCGAAAGTTGCGCGAGAGACCGAAGCTAATCGGACAGCATAGGACTTTTACGTAAGAGCACCGTTTCAGTCTTACGATGTTTCTGCTTGCCGTTGGCCATTTACTTGTATCTTTCAGTATTACGAACTTGGCCACACTCTCAACAGCGAATGGAACTTCTCATTGCACGCCGTTGCCGAAGGCCAACTTTCCGTCCTTGATATTGGTAACGAAACACTCGGCCTTTACTCGCCTACCAAACGCTTCTACCGCAGGGAGCAGAAGAAAATCAGCATGGCACTCCCGATGAAGATCCAGAGCTCTGCGCCGCTGATATCCAGGCTCTGCATCATGATGACAAGACCAAGGGTTATGATGCATTGACGTTTGATCCTGGGCGGTGGTCAAGGTACAGTGCAGGTGAGCGAAAACAGAAAAGAGAGCATTTCGTGCCGTTCGGCTGTGGAAGTCTGTCTTGTCCTGCCAAGGGAGATTTTGCGTCTGAGCTGATCGGCTCGGTGGTAGTATTGCTGGTGAAAGAGCTTGAAGGTAGGTTTGATTGTGTCGCTGACCTGGAGGAGGATCGCACTGCTGGGGTAGAACCATTGAAGGCAGAGAGGGATGGCTACCACAAGATGAGCCCACCAGACCTCTCACCTGGGGCCCAGTAGAGCGCGGATCATGCGTCACTGTCATCTCCGCTCTGCATGTGTCTTTGCGGAGAGGAAAACGGGGATGAGATGGAGTTCGGCCGAGCACGCGGAGCAGAAGCCTTGGCACCAAGACCTGATGACATTTCCGCTCCCCCGTGTCCGGCTGATCTACTTCGGGAGCGGCTTAGTATTATAATTCGAGGACATCCCTCCTGTTCTACATGCTTTCGCGTGGCCTCAGAGTCACAGAGCCGTCTTTGCGACGCATACCAAGACGTGGGCGACCTTCCATCGCCTTCCAATCCGTATCCGAAACCCGAGTTGGAATCCTACCGCAGTATCTCCGAACGCGAACTTCAGCCTCAACCCCAAGACCAGTGAACAGATTCCCTCAAGTACTCCCGGGCCCGCAGAAATCGTCGTCCTGGTCGTTCTTCGTTGTGATCGGCGCAACAATTGCGGCAGCTACACTCCTCGATCCTTACTTCCGAGCTCTCAACCAATCCCAAAGCCCTCTTTCTCGTCCTCCAGAAGCCTTCACGAATCAATCCGCTCCGTCCTCTTCCACCAGTGAGGCCCCGCGCACTCCCTCATATTCTGAAATGCTCATACCTCCTGGCCACCTCGGCAACCTTACACCCGAACAGGAGCGCAAACTCCGAGACTTCTGGTCCATAACGCTCAAAACCTTCGGCATCACAGACCCCACTCTCCACTCCGCCGCTCCCGGCATAGCAGCCGTCACCCCCTCCGCCAGCGAAACAAACACCGACTCCGATTCCCCCAAATCCCCAAAGAAGACCACCAGCACCAAGAAGCGCCCCTCGCTCTTCAGCAGCAAAAAACACCACGATGACGGTACCGACATTAATTCAATCCGGTCCGCCCCCGGAACCGCCGACGACGCCGCCGACGACAAGTACGGCCAAACCAAGGAGTTCCAACGAACATTAAAAGAACTCTCCCCCGAAGAACTCCGCACCGCATTCTGGTCCATGGTCAAATCCGACCACCCGGACGCGCTCCTCCTCCGCTTCCTCCGCGCCCGAAAATGGGACGTCCAACGCGCGCTCGTCATGCTCATCTCCACCATGCGATGGCGCAGCAAGGAAATACATGTTGATGACGACATAATGCGAAGCGGAGAAGGCGGGGCGCTGGCAGACTCGAAGTCTGGAGACACTTTTGCGAAGAAAGAGGGAGAGGACTTTTTGGCTCAAATGAGGAAGGGGAAGAGCTTTTTACATGGGGTGGACAGGGAGGGAAGACCGCTTTGTTTTGTCAGAGTCAGGTTGCATAGGCAGGGGGAGCAGAGTGAGAGGGCGATGGAGAGGTATACGGTCTTTATTATTGAGACGGCGAGGTTGGTATTGAGGCCGCCGGTGGAAACTGCCGTATGTGTGCTACATTCTCCCCAAAAAAAGCATTCCCTCAAGATTCTTCCTTGTACCCCCCTGCTCAAATCTGTCCTCAAGAGACAGCTGTGCTAATACCGGACAATATTCCAGACCATTTTATTCGACATGACCTCCTTCACCCTCTCGAACATGGACTACACGCCCCTAAAATTCATGATCAAGATCTTCGAGGCCAACTACCCCGAATCCCTCGGCGCCGTCCTCGTCCACAAATCCCCCTGGGTCTTTCAGGGCATCTGGACCATCATCAAGGGCTGGCTTGACCCCGTCGTCGCTGCAAAGGTGCACTTTACGAAATCGGTGGAGGATTTGGAAGTGTTTATACCGCGGAGTCAGATTGTGAGGGAGCTGGGTGGGGGGGAGGAGTGGGAGTATAGGTATGTGGAGCCGGTTGAGGGGGAGAACGATGCCATGAAAGATGTGGAGGGCAGAGAAAAGGTGGAGAAAGAGAGGGAGAGGGATGTGCTTGAGTTTCAGAAAAAGACGTTCTCGTGGATCGCCAAAGGCAAAACCTCAAACGACGCCGTCGCCGCCGAACTCGCCAAAGAAAGAGACGAGTTGGCACTGCGTCTCAACGAGAGTTATTGGGCGCTAGATCCGTTCATAAGGGCTAGGACGCTGTATGACCGCCAGGGCATGATTGGCAGGGGTGGCGAGGTTGACTTTTACCCAGAGCAGAGGAAGGAGGCGGCAGCAGCAGACGGTGTCAATGGTGTGCTGGAGGCGAAATCGGCCACTTCTTCGAGTCCTCCATTGCCTACGAATGCGAATGCGGGTGCTGATGATGTGGACTGATCACGGGAAAGGAAGACAGGAAGAGAGGAGAGGAGAGGAGAGGAGAGGAGAGGAGAAGAGAAGAGAGGAGAGGAGAGGAGAAGAGAAGCCCAGCACGCCGCGATGAATCTCTCTCCTCTCTCGCCGTCAGGGCCGATGGTAAACGTTCTGCAAGACATGGAACGTTCTGCAAGACATGGACCGTTCTGCAAGACATGGACCGTCCTGCAAGACATGGACCGTCCTGCAAGACATGGACCGTCCTGCAAGACATGGACCGTCCTGCAAGACATGGACCGTCCTGCAAGACATGGGTCGTTCGCTCGCATACGCGGCCGTGCATGATGAAAACGCAAGATTCGGAAGGCTCGGGCCTATCTCCCATTGTTGAATGGCCAGCCAGATATATTTGGGACGGATCGTCGAACTTGGCCGAGTAAAGACTCTAGAGGTACATACGCATGTCACATCTGATCAGAAATCATTAGCATCGACCAGAGGGGCGCCCGGGGGGGGGATTTGGATTAGAGAATCTCTGTCGCAGCCAGCCAGCCAGCCAGCTGCGTGAACCAAGATAGAAGCAGGGAAGATGGGAGTGGGAATCGCGAATCACTGTGCCTGCTCGCTTGTATGTATGTATGTATGTATGTAGGAATACATAGATTATGAAGGCATGACACGGTCGAGGATCAGAGGAGAGAGCCATGAGCATGCATGTCCAGTGTCGGGATGACGTTCTCTTGGAAGATGTTCGGTGATGCTCTCTCTCTCTCTCTATCTCTCTCTCTCTCTCTCTCTCTCTCCCCCTCTCTACCGTGGGATCTTTGGTAGTGGCTGTAAGTCCTGACTCGTTGCACCAGACTGGGCAGGATACAACAACGGCAGGAGGTGGTTAGGGGATGGTCGAGGTCACGTGGCTTGAGACTTGGGTCTCGGAGACAGTTTGGAATCAGACACCAGGGTCCCAAAGAGTGGAGGTGCAATGTGACGAGGAGGGTGAAATCGAATTGGTAGTGTCATCAAGGTTGGCTGGCTGACCGACTCAAAACACCTGATCACTCAAAGGTCTGAACCTCCGGCATCCTGCCCAGTCCCGCCCCCGAAACCTTCACGCCCCCCAGATTAACATCCTCCAAAACCCCACCCGCACTCCTCTCCCTCACATGTTTCCGCAACAGACTCAAGACCTCACTATTCCTCCACCTTTGGGGCACAGGTCTATAAGCCGGCTTGAACGCGCCCACCGTCTGTGCCCATTCCCCGCTCCTCGGCGCACCCTGCCTCCAGCCATCGGTCTCCTGAGCCTGGCCCGGTGACGCAGGACTCTGATACTCCGTCGTTGTCTGCGAGGTGTTCTTGCCAGAGCTGACGCTCCCTTCGGCGGTTTCTAGGGACGTGGGCGTGTTGGCGGGCGATTGGGTGGCCCAGTAATAGATGTCCCAGTCGTTTTCGTCGAGGAAGAGGTCGTATTGGCGGAGTTGGGAAGGGGTCATGGTTTCGAGGTGGGTGGAGGCGAAGGTGGAGAGCAGCAGGTCGGATTCTAGGGTTCCTCTTTTCCGGCTTTGGTCTGTAGATGAAACTCATGTTAGCATTTGGCAATCACCAAGCCTAGGTGACGACTAGATCTGTGGTGTTTGGACGGACATAATAATCTTGCTCTCATGGTTGCAGGATCCTCTCCCTCCCGGCGAAGAGGCTCTACCTTGAATTTGGCGCCTTCCATCTCGCCCACACCGAGATCCGCATTGGGGCCATCTTGGGGAGCTCCTCTCTGTGTTTCGCCAGTCATACGTTCAGTATTCTCCGGCACAGAGTCGTTGGGAGTGAACTTCGGGTCGACAGAGGTGATGAACTCAGGTGGGGGTTTATCGACGCCGACAGAGGGCATCTCATTGGAGATCGTGGATGTGGTATTGGTCATGTGAGGTACAGCAGGCTTCGACGTCTGTGCTTCACGATGGCCCTCTGCGTTGGGATGTACGCGATCTTTGTGGCCTACGGAGCGGGGGAAGGTGGTGGAGAGAAGGCGAGAGGTAATTAGACCTGGCCCTGCGGCAGAGCGTCGAAGGCCGCGGTATAGTACACGAGATGGTTGCATCTTGATGTATTTGGCAGAAGGAAAGAAAGTTCGGAACTGTGACAGAGGATCAAACGTACTGCTTCTCCTGCTAGTTAGTACTTAGGCTGGTGAAAGTCAATGGTTGACATCATGCAAACAGTGGCCAAGAACTTGAACTTCCTCATCCTCCGCAGTTCTCCCCCAACGATGCTCCGTCACCACTGTGACTTTATTCTGACCGCAGACCAGAGCATACCCGTGCAGAGCGTTTGGTCGTTTTGGCTCTAATTCGGTTCGCTTTTCGTTGTTGGCATCATATCTTTTACACACCTTGCCTCTCCCCTTGCAAGCCTTCCCCTTGCCCATGACGAAACTGTTGTGTGTAAATTACACCCGAGAGCGTTTTGCAGTAAACGGAGTTTGGATCTGACGGAGAAGATGCTGGTGTTTCAAGACGAAGCGAATCAAGTTAGGAAAATAGCCCTCTGCGACGAGGTGGCGTTGAGATCTGCTGGAGGTGAAAGGAGAAACTCCTCTGGTGATGATATCAAAAGTGAAAGTACTGATGACACGCCTGCACCCAAACACATGCTGAGAAAGTGTGTCAAGAACACATCGATTCAAATCTATCGCAGCTGCAGCTGGGATGCCCTCCAAGCGCAGTATCGGTGTTATTGAGTAGCTAAGAGCTCCGAAATAGATGATGGTTTTCATCCGCTCACGGGAGCTCATGCTCTAGACAAGGCAGACCCCAGTATCCGCGGCTCTCGTTTGACCAAATGCTTCTTCTGGCTGCACTGCTCCGCTCCATAAGTAGTCCACTTTTCAAATGAGTGGTTGCTTCCAGGCATTCTCACTCGTAGCTCGGCCAGATGGTTATGGCTCATATCCCCCAGCTCCACCACCAGTCCGCTCCACATCTCAATGATTGCTCCCATCGCCGCCATCACAGCACGTAGTAATCATGCTCCTGCGCAATCGCCGGGTCCACAATCTTGCTACCACCCTTCCCCGCCGTTGCAATCTTCCCCAGCGCATGCACCAGCGCAGTCCGAACCCTCCCTTCCGACCTCTCCGCCATGAAGTAGTCAAAGCCCGCATTTGTCGAGTCAAATTCCTCCACGCCCGAGTCCGCGATCTCGTAGGCAATCTGATCCACGAAATATCGGACCAGCTTGCACTCGGGATCATCGCCGTGACGGTTCAGAAGGTAGATGAAGAACAGATCAAAGTTCACTGCGTGTGCCCTGTGATATCGACGGATGCAATCCAGGAGAAGATTCTGGAGGCCGGTGGCGCGATATTTCAGTGCGAGCAGATAGGCTTGAATGAGGGTCTTGCACTGTGAAGGGTTCCTCGGATCTTCAGGTGGGGTATTGTAGAGCCACTCGACGAAGATGGCGAAGGCTTTGACGAAGTGGGTGTCGAGGTGGTAATCGGATTTGATGACTTCGGCTTCGTTCTGCTCTGGAGTTGTTGCGGGTGTCTCAGGAAGGGGAATTGCTGGCTCAGACATATCGGCATCAGTGCTTGGTGAGCTCTCGCTCTTGAACAAGGGTGCAGGGTCACGCTCGTTGCTCTGGGCATTGGTGGTTTCACCATTCGGTTCTGGGTGGACCTTGAAGAATGAGGTCTTGAGCTGAAGGAGAGCCTCGTGGATGTTGAATGGCGCTTTCTTGGGTCCGACGGTGAAAATCAATACCTTTGATGCGAAGCTGTGAATCGTCAATAAGGGCAACAATGAAACCGTGTAAGAGATCTGGAAGGCTCACGGGTTGGTTGCTGGATTTTGAGCCATCTTGCAAGAAGAGGTTAGAGTTTCGATCTAGAAGCTGTTTGAGTGATCTTAGAAATGTGTAGAGGCAAGCAAGCAAGTAGAAGATAGTTAAGAGTAATTTAGACAAGTCTCCCTCTGGCACGAAGACAAGAGCCAAGGTTCACAGCCACCTATGGCGTAAGCAAGAGGAAGAACGCAAGCAAGATTGAAGACAGTCAACAGTAGCTTGGGAAGAAAGCCTGAATGGAGGTGGTGTACTGGAATTCAGTAGAATCAAATCCTCAGATATAGAGCTCAGGGGTGGATGAAATACCTTTGTGAATGCTGTCAGATCTGAGAAAGGGTTTCAATGTAGAGTGTGAGAAGGGAGAGAGGGGGTTGAAGAAGAAAGTATTGAAACTAGGCAGAGGAGCATATGAACCTCTCGCCAAACTTGCCTGACGTGTTTGGTAGAAGATCGAGTGCTGCAAGAAAAATAGATGAAGTGAAGATAGTAGAACGAGCAAGGTGGAATAGACGGGCAGATATAGTTGGTTGACAGGAGAGGTAAAGAGAAACTGGCGGAAACATCTGGGGAATAGAGCTGACGTTATGTAGTGAAACGATTTTAGCTCGGCTGTTTAGTTCTCGAAAGTTATGTCGAGAAGATTGCTGGCAAGATTACCAAATGTGAATGCGCTGGTGAGTGTAGCATTTTCCCTATCGCCATTCGCTGAAACCCCACAACAGGCCTGTTCCTGAAATCAGCTGTCGTCGCTTTTCGAAGATTGACCATCAAATGGGCGGGCTCCAGCCTTCTGCGCAACTCAGGAGGTGAAGCCCCATTCAAGGAATCCCGGTCACACCTGTGGTGAAGATCTTGGTCGATTCGATCTCCTTGCCATGGGCTTTGTTCTCGTCAACATCCCAATTCGCCCAAACAAATTTTCCTTTGAAGGCAGCCTCGGGACTTGCTAACAAGACTGAGAAGTGTGCAGGAAGCTGATCTATACTAAGGTAAGCAGCGATGAAACAAGCGTAACGGCAGGCTCACGGGTGTCCCAAAACGAATCCTTGACCATGCCGCCAGCAGTTGCCTTTTTGGCCATACCTGTGACAATAACGCCAGGATGTAGGTCAAAGACGCGGAGATCGGGCTCCTCAAATTGCACGTATTCATAGAACTTTGCGTTAGCGAGCTTTGACGTTGCGTAGCTTGACAATCCAGACGTTGGAGGCATATGGGCAAGCCCAGCAGTTATATTGATCAGGACGGCGTCGCTGGTGGCGTTGTCAAGCAAAGCACGTGTGACAAGCAGCGCTGCTTTGTCGTTGACCTCGTAAGCGCTCCACCAATCTTTCAAGTCTGAATCTACGATGGACGCCTTTCTGGGGAGGTAACCTGCGTTACTGACTGGCACATCAATAGGTGCAATCTGTCGAATTTCTTGGAAAGCGTGGTTGACTGCAGCTTCCTAGCCGACATCGGCGACCTGAGTTGAGACTTGCACCGGATATTTCGAGTCAAGGGATTGCTTTGTTGACAAGAGCGTCTTTTCCGTCCTCCCGAGAAGAGCGATTTTGGCAGCTCCGGCTTTTGCAAAGGCTTCTGCAATGTGTGGCCCAATGCCAGACCCACCACCAGTGACGACCACAGACTTGCCTTTGGCTGATAAATACCTTACGAGATGGGTCGATGGCAGGATATACATTATGGTGAAGTTCCTTGAAGAACGCGGGTAGCGGAAGATCCATTTTGGTAGCAAACTTTGCTGGTGTGGCGATGCCGTTTGAGAATCTAACGTCCTCGTGAGCACTTGGTTGAAATGAGAACTTCAATCAAGCGCCGTTACACAGGTCCACGGGAGGAAGAGCGCAATATATCCATGGACTCTTCTCAAGTCCCCACGGGGGCCCACGCTCGCAGTCCAAATGATGCATATTGCTCGGGCAGCATTGGTCGATGGAAATCCTGGAAGGACATGGCCTTGATGGTCACCCCGCAGATTTGCTTACAGACAATAGCCTTGTTAAACGATGCATGACTCTGTCAGAACGCTGCCAGTTGTCTCCGAGGTTCGCGATGTGGTGACCAAGAAGGATGGAAGGAATGTGTTGGAGGTCCTCCTTGGCGGCTTACTCAGCATACGCCTGTTTTCTTCCTTGCTTATAATACTAGAATATTATATTGAACTAGATAGCTTCCTCCTGCATACCACGTACACTCATCCATCAGGCATCAGGATGCAGTCGATCGGACCCTCGGCGGGGCGGACGGAAGTCTGGGCCGATTCGGATTGGTTGTTGACAGGCAGATTCGTTGATGAATGAGCAGTCGGTGTCCTTGGGGGGAAAGGGAAATATATGCCTTGACTCAGCATTCAACATGTCTGAGGCTGGAACACACTTTGCGGTATTCAAGAAAAACCGAAAAGATGCCAGATAAAGTCCTTCCATTGGCGCCTCCAGGCTCTCCTTGATTACTCACATTGTGGTAGATTGAGACGCTTGACCGCTGATCTCGCTTGGGAGATCGGAGTCACTGTTATTGCACCTAAATACTACTCTTCCCGTCCACCAATTTGATCAACTCTTGTTCAGGTTTCGAAATGCATTCCGCATGAATATTTGTCTACAAGGCGAGACGTGCTTATTTCCGCACCCCTCACGTCAGGGACCTCGGCCTTCTCGCGTTCGACTCGTTGCTGAGTCCCCGATGAGTGCGTTCCCAACAGGACCGAAAGGATCTTGATGTGAGGCAGTGGATGAGGGGAAAGAGTCAAAGCATTGGATGAGCGTGGGGGTCGATCTCGATCAGACAGCTGAACCTCGTCAACGGGTCTGGCAGATACCTCACTGTGACAGGGCGCTGGTAGACCCACATTTACTACGTATATTGCTGTTGCTTCTCCGAGGCCTGTCCGAGGCCTTTTGTAGGATGTTCAGCGGGAGACTGCATATTTGGTTCCCGCTTTGGGGCCGAGTCGCGGCCCCCCTGGCTCAGGCCACCTGACTCAAACCGTGAGACACCTTTCGATGCGCCAAGCGCAGTGAAACGTCCCATGATTTATGCACAGCGCTCACTGCGACACTACAGGTGGCATTCCGTCGTTCATCCACAGCTTACCCCCAGGGTTGTCGCTCAGATCGCACCCTGCTTGATTATCAGAAAAGAACGTTCTCCATTACACACTACACACTAACTTAGATCATTTGCTCGCTTGTTCTCCTTAATGACTTCGTTTCGAATCCAGCCCCCCCGGAATCCTCTCCAGCTGCGCACCACAATGACGGCCAGCTCGGCCTCGTGCCGTGTTTGAGGGAGGCACGTCTTCGCTGCGCCTTTCACAGATCCACTTGGTTTGGCCATGTCTCCCTGCGTCAGTCGTTGCCTCAAATACTTGCCAAACCACGCTCTTTACCACGTTGTGATGCTTTCACACTTCACACCCTTGAATGTCAGATCCTCCGTCCGTCTGTATTGACCGCCCTTTCTTGGAATGCAATTTTGTTAGCAGTCGTCTGGCCGGCCATGATGAGACCCTCGCGCCGTAGCCTGGAAGATCAAAGACTCCTGTCATCCAACTCTAGCAGCACGGATGAATCAGACGCCTACGACAAGGAAGCCTTGACGGACCTCAAGTACCCGCATTCTCCAAAGAGAAGACTGGGGAACCTACCATGCCGGGCTTGCTTCAGCGTTTCCCGAAGTGCTCGTGGCATGTTTCGAGCATTGGGCTGGCTGATCGTCCTTGCCGCAATCGCAATAATCTGGGGATCATATTCTCTTGGTCTTCTTTCAAGACCTTCTACTTCCATCGACATTTCTCAACCAGCGACAACTCAACCGCTTCCTGCTAGCGTCCGCTATCAAAAGCCAGTGGGGCCAAAGATCATCGGCTTAGTTTTCTATGGTCGCCGCGATCGAGCAGTCATCCTAGATTGCTATCTCAAGCAGAATCTGGCCATCAACGGAGGCTGGCTTGATGAAGTCATCTGGGGTGTCAACACTGGTGATGTTGATGATCTGGCGTATCTTGAGGAAATCATACCGACCTCTCGGTCTTATCGTCAGCTGGACCTAGTCGAAGCAGGATTCGTAAACCTGTGGAACCAGTCCGCTGTGCGCGGCAACATCTACATCAAAATAGATGATGATGTTGTCTATTTTCACGAAGACGCCATTCCTCAAATTGTTCACACGCTTGTCACGGAGTCTAAGGCCGCTGTGGTTTCCGCCAATGTCATCAACTCACCAGAGCACAACTGGGTACATTATCGCGCCGGAGCCGTTCACCCTTATCTTCCTGACCTCGGACCCCCTGACAATGGAAGCTTGTCAACCCTCAAAAATCCTGTGTGGAAAGTCTCAAACTTGCCGACCTGGGTTGGACCTGGAGGTTGGACTTCTCCGCCAATGGCTGAGTTCACAGAAAAGCTATCGAAGCTCTTGCCACCCGTAGCCGACGATGAAGAGTCTACCGTCCTGCCACGTCATCGATGGCTGCCGCTCGATGATCCACTGGATATATCGAAAACCCCGATAGCACAGACTTCGTATGACCCATTCGGCCCCGGCTGGACCAGCTGGGCTATTGCTGCGCAGCAGCATTACTCATTCTTCCATAATCTCGAGATGGGCCAGCTGTCGAGCTACTACATGAATCATGGTTTCGGAGAGAATTCGTCTGCAATCTGGGACCATACTGGGGACCGCCTGAGCATCAACATGCTGGCTGTGATGGGGGACAGAATTGTGGACAACATTGACAAGATGGCTGCGGCGGAGTCGGATGAGGTATACCTGACGGTGGATCTCCCTCGTCAACTAAATAAACGCAAGTTCCCTCTCGATCTGTCTGATCACAATGATACTGACTCCTACAGGCCTCCTCATCCACACCCAAGCCCTTGCCAGCCATTACGCGTTCAAAACCCAGGACACGCTGGACAGCACCGATATTTTGAGTCGCTATCGCGCTTATGCCAACGAGAATGTTTGTGCTGGCAGACCAGAGTAGAGTTGAAGGAAGTCTTCCGATGCCCGTCGGAGGTTGTGTTGCTTTATGTGTATCATAGCGTATGGAGTGGGTTCAGGAAATGGGCTAGATATTGGCTTTTGCAGGTTTGGAAATTCTAACATTGCATACAGCGTTGGAGCAATGGCATTATGTGTATGATGGCTGGTCACAATTCCAATCTCGGCCGCCAGGCTGATCAAACCCAGTTCCAAGTCGCTCTTTTGGACGATAGTGTGCAGGAGGTGCCTGACAGGCCACATCCTCATAGTTGAAGCAACCAGTTGTCAACTACAGCACTGAGAAGGCGCTTCGTCTAGGCATGATCCAGCTCGGCGAGTACGTAACAGCTTCGAACGCTTCCAACACAGTACGTAGTAAATATCTCATTGCCTCAAGGCAATGGCATCGACGGCGATGATCTTGAATACTCATCAGCCTCGGCATGAGCCTTTCCACCAATTCGGGCTAGTGCAATGGTCACGTGGTATCATCAGTTTCACTTCCCAGCGTCTTCTCCTCCGGCCATTCTTTTCATACACGGGCACGTCGGCACTGGTTTGGGATTTACTTTGCCTTTTCGAACTTGTCCTCCTTGGGCTTTGGAGTTTGGGAGTGCACAAGCCTAGGTTGGACACGTCTCCTGCATCGCCACGGTTTGAATATGAATACTTCTCGACGGGTGCCCGATAGCATTCCTTCACATCCAGGCCTACGCTTCGAAAACCCCATTGCAGTGTCAAAGGGGTAATTGGCGTCCTGTCAAAGTCTTTCGCTCGGCTTACTTTTGTCTGAGGCAAGATGGTAGTCTGCCGATACTATCAGCAAGGCAATTGCCGGAATGGTGGTATGCCCTTCCCTTCGGCAAGACTTATTTGCGCCATCGCCTTGCGTAGAACTGGACTGGCTATGCAGTCTTCGGACGACCCAAGAGGTGTGCTGAATAGTGTATAGATAACTGCAGATTCGAACATCCAGGTGCACAAAGTAGCAGAAGCACTGGCTTTGCTTCGCAAAATCGGTTCAGTGCCTTCCAGGGTCCCGTGGGTGGGAGTGGGAGTGGGAGTCATGGTGAGTGAACGAAATCTCCTTCGTCATCTTATGCGCGTGACCACCTTTCCTTTGGGACATCACCCCTTCTCTATGAAGAAAAGGAACACTTCTGAACCACTCTACTGCCTGGACTACTCTCTAATCTTCGAAGTGTTTCCGTGATTACCAATACGGTGGGTCTCGTATCAAGTCAACGGAGTACAAGCTCACAGTGTTGCACTTTCGTAAAGTATGCATATAGTCCTTTTGCTCTAAGATTACTTGTTACTTTGAAAGTGTGCCTGCGTTCTGCAGCGTACAAGGAAGTTTTTGTCGTTTGCGTTTCTTTCTTTGACGCCTTAGATGGGTCATCCCATTTTATGAACTTCGTGACTTTGTTTTGCCTTATCATCCCTTCTTTGAACAGCTGCTAATACGAGGCGTGCAACAGTTCGAAAAGACGCGCCGTAAGCTCGCGATTGCAACGTTCCGAGAAGCTTCGTAATTGACACCTGGCAGATGGAGTATCAACATCGCCGACGTCAAGGCCGACTTCACACCAGGCAAAGGCCGACCAGAATGGATCTTGTCTTCCTATGGTCCAGGAAAGAATTCTCCCGCATCTCTCCTCGACGGCAATGAGCTCAGTTTTGAGGAGCTTCGGCTTCGCTTCTGTGAGCTCAAAGCTGAGGGCAATGAAATGAAGGCCTCAAACGAAGCCAGTGGGCTCTGGCTAAAAGCCGAACAGGCAATGTCCGATACTCTGAATAATAGTGACAAGGTCGTGCCTTTCATGGAAGAAGCGGAGAAGAAACACCCCAATAGGTACGACTTTTTGAAGATGACCGGTAAAATTTCGAAACAGCAGGTTGTTAAGGAGGCTGGATCGATCAATCCTTTTTGCGGCACTCTTGGAGCCAAGCCATCTGGGTTCGCTGCGCCTACTACGTCTGGTTTAGGGGCTGGCTTTGGCAGCACTGGCACTTCAGGCTTTGGCTCGGACGCGTCCAAGGTATCTGATGCGTCGACCGGAGCTTTTGGCCAGTCCACTTCATCGAGCGGCTTTGGCGCCCCTTCATTTGGACAACCCGTGCAACCTGCTTTCGTTCAGTCTGCTTTCGGTCAGCCTTCAGCTACATCAGTATTCGGGAAGCCAGGTGGTGGAGCATTTGGACAACCATCAAGCCTAGGGCAACCGTCACAACCGTCAGGCTTTGGCACCTCCAGATTTAGTCAACCTGCCACCAAAAATCCTTTCGCGGCCCCTTCAGCGGCTACCTTCAGTCAGCCTTCAAAAACAGTTTCTGGATTTGGTCAAACATCGCAGCCCACGTCAGATTTTGGCCAGCTTTCCCAGCCGGGAGCGTTCGGTCAACCTTCTCAACCATCTTCTGGCTTTAAATGGGCTTCAAACCTTGGGGGTGGGTTTGGACAACCATCAAAACCGACAACTAGCTTTGGCCAACCATCTCAGCCTTCGTCAAGTTTTGGCCAAGCATCCCAACCTTCATCAGGTTTTGGCCACGCATCACAGCCGCAGCCTGCTTCTTCATTTGCTCAACCTTCAAACCCTTTCACTGCATTCCCACAGCCATCTCAAACAGCAGCGGGCTTCGGCAAGGCAGCTCAGCCTGCACCGGCCTTTGGCCAACCTACACAACCAATACCCGCTTTTGGTCAATTATCCCAACCCGCCTCAGCATTTGGACAGCCTTCTCAACCTGCCTCTGGCTTTGTACAGCCTGTCCCTGGCTTTGTACAGCCTGCCCAATCGAAGACAGCTAACCAGGCTGTCCCCGCACTTGGGCAACCGCTTGCAAGCGAGCCAACCGACAGGAAGCCAAGCAATCCATTCAGCAGCACCAATACAGCTAATAATCCCTTCGGCCAACCTACCCGCCAAGCCTCAGGATCCACCACCACCAACACTTCAAACCCCTTCGTCACCACACCCTCCGAGTCCTCCACGGCCCCAACGATTGTGGACACTCCTCCCCTATCAGATACAGTACCACAATCCACTCATACCGCTTCATCAACAACCCCGCACCCCTTAACCTCCAAAGCCCCAGCGCCAATCCACTACACTCAAACCCTTCCTCCTGGAATCACGCAGTCGGCACCCCGACCCGTTTACAAATCGCGCCCCGTGAAGAAAATCCACGACGCCCCCTGCTACGATCGTCCCGACCGCAAAGGCTGGGAGAGGATCTGGTTCCCTGCTGGGGTCGAGAACGTGAGGTTAGAGGATGTGCAGCTAGGTGAGGAGGCCTACACGGAGGAGGTGAAGGAAGTGCATAGGTATTTGGCGGAGACGGGTTGTTTAGAAACGGGGAACATGCCGGTGGTGCCGCCGAGGAGGGAGTGGGTGGCTCTTGATTTCTAAAAGGACAATTTGGGAAGGATGGATTTATCGCGGTGGCAGGTGGCAACTTCAGCGGGTGGGGCAAACCTCCTCACGGGGCAAACCTCGTCAAAGAGCTGGAAGTAAGTCGAACGCTGCCCGGTGTATGAGGGAATTGGTGTGACATAGCATGCTCTTAAACTTCCTAGCGTTCAGGAGGCATCCGCAGCAGCAGCAGATTACCCGTCGCCCTGGTTTTAGTTGCCGTCAAAGAAGGAATGAAAGCAACAGCACGAGAAGCAAAATACCAGAGAAGAGAGACATATCGGTATCTCATCTCCAGTCCAGGCTGTCGTTTTCCTGTTCCCATGTTGGGGG
>JAABUK010004299.1_pt1 | contig 23313 bp, 24 predicted proteins | sample 5559141 | NCBI WGS metagenome assembly JAABUK01 (sample SAMN10711869, study PRJNA513367) | rock metagenome | isolation source: Antarctica rocks | place: Antarctica: Victoria Land, Pudding Butte nord | collected 2016-01-03
GGACTCATTCATTACTGTATAATGCTGTGGGCAATGTGTTATGGACTCTGCAGCTATGCAATACCCCTAAAGCACTTTTTCGCTTTTTGAGCCGCACCCGGCCAAAAACCGGTGCGGCGGTGCGCGCACCGGGTGCGGTACCGCACCCGCACCCGCACGAGTGCAACTATGCTGCAGCTTTTAAATACAAGCTTGTTCATTGCAGCATAGCACAAAATGATGACGCTACATACTTTGTATGTGCTGTGTATAAACATGTGTACGTACTCATACAGACAGTTGTCAGGTGTATGTAGTACGTACTGCTATCATCCTGTACATTTGTCTACAAGCCTGCTATGCTGTCATACAAGGCCTACGCCAGCTTTGCAAAAAGTGCCCCTATAAGCATGCCTGCTATGTACGGCTACATGAAGAACCACCTGATATGTGCACCTACTCTTACCCTGACTTGGCTGACTGATTTGCCTGTAAAGCAGTGAACACATCATTCAACGCATTCAACACCAGTCTGACACCAGGGTCCAAGTTTGCAGCTGCTATTGTCAAAACAGGCAATGGGTTGCCAGGTACTTTGCAATCCTTGAGGCTACATTCACTCACATCACTGGTACGGCTGCCATCAGGACAGCAGTACTTCTCATAATCTGTTGTGACTTGATGAGGAAAGAAGCCATATGCCTCAGAATATACAAGCGCCTGTTGCGGCGTGACAGGGTTTGTGACAAAATCCATTTCCCTCCAGGGTTCTTGTAGGGCAGGGTCGAATTTGCCTAGGTATGTGCGGTGCAAAAACTGTAGGTTGCCATCTAGGTCATGCTGAACCATGCCGGTGTGTCTGAATGGTGGCTCCTGCATAACACACAAAAGAAAAGTACTCAGACTTGCCTGAAAGTTTTGACATGGCGCATCAACACGCATTTTGCCATGACACCATGCTAGTCGGAGGGTAGTCAATAGCCAAGGCATCAGTCCTTGCATGTTATGAAATGCAAACTGTGCCGAGTTGTGATTGCACAAGATCTCTGTTTGTCAATAGGATAACATAACCCTATGGTTTGTGTCAGTCAACATGACAGGCACAGTGAAAGCAGCATTTCAAGCATGTGAAAGCAGCTGCTTGCAAGATGCCCAGCGTCTTCCCTCACAGTACCATGCAATAGCAGGGCAACACCTGATAATGATAAAAATAATACTAGCAGGGCAACACTTAATAATAATAATAACAATGATAATAAACAATAGCAGGGCAACACGTGTCACTGTGCATGCCTTGCCAGACATAAAACTATTGCCATGAGGCTTTGAGCACGTTTCATTGGACTCAAGAAGCAGTGAAAGCTCAGAGGTTGGGGCTCACCGGAGGGGTACCCCCAGCATCCAGGGCTAGTCTTGGGCTCAATGTCACCTGCACATCAACATCACTCTCCAGGCTGCCGCCTTAGGAGGCTCCCTTTATGATCGCTGAACAGCGTAAACTTGTCTTTTCTTTTTTTCATCACCATCACTGGCTTAGGTGGCCACCTCCAGGCATGCATGTGGCTGGAGTGCTGGTCATTCAAGCATGCACTGTCATGGGTTGGCAAACCCATATCTATGTACTGGTTGAAGACCTGAAACAACAGTGTCAGTTTGGCTGTTTGCGTATAATTAGATATACACACCGTAGTGCTTTAATGTTAGTCGGCTTTTATATAGGGTCGCGCCTTTACCATCTGCATTTACCGTTTGTAACGTCATTCGCACTGTGTCATGAGCATGTAATGACGGCCGGGCCAAAAACAACTATTGATTTTTGCGGCCAACATTAAAAGCACTACGGTATATGACATTTTAGACATATATGACAATCTAAATCAACATATATGACTACTTATATATATTTGTATTTCAAGGATGTCTACCCCTGGACAGACTATGACTGAGCAGCAGATTACAGCTTCCTCGGGATGCATTGCGTAAGAGGCATTGTTCGTATGTCCTTTCTCGTGAACAGCTCCGAAAAGTGAGCTGCAGTTTGACACTGCTACATCATGCGCAATGCAGGACACATTTGCAGATGGGCTTTGCCGTGCCAACATGCTGCAATTCAAGTTCTGCCTTAGGAAGCAACAGCCTATACATCGTACTTGACAGTGATCAGGACACCAACCTGCAGCCAGGGCAACAGGCCACAGTCTGCAGATGCCATTGCAGGAAAAAAAGACATTTATGTCACTGTGCTCTCTTGTTGAGCAAAGGCTACTCCAACTTTTGAACAAAGTCTAAATCTTTGGCTTTCAAACTTGATCACGTGCATCTCTCAGCATCTCTTTACATGGGCAAAGACGTTGCTGCTTCCCATTTTCAGTATGGTACAGCAAGGCTACATTGCAAGGGCCACATGGGTGACTCACCTGCTGGAAGGCATCAGGTTTGCCAGCCAGGGCAAAGGCAAGCCTGTAGGTGTCCTTGTCCCCCCACATCCACTCAGACACCGGCTGCCTGTGAGAATTCAGAAACCACAGCCACTCCAGCACATCAGCATGCCTTGCCCTGCACACACATCACAAGTTGTTTGCAGTCCTGCTCATACGCAATTGTATGGTACAGATTCAAGTGAATGGGACACATCCAGTCAGAGACGGGCTGCCTGTGAGAGTTGAGGAAACACAGCCACTCCAGCACATCAGCATGCCTTGTCCTGCACACACATCATGAGATATTTGTGGTCCTGCTCATACGCTGCATACTGTCCTATTCAGCACAGGACTTCTAGGCAGACTGTATGTCTATTACTCAGACATTGGCATTACATCACAAAATTTTGATACACACAAGCAGCCTACATTGGCATTGCCATCCAAGGATGCACAGGACAGGTTGCTCTGGAGGACACGACTTGTCCTGTGTGTACCTAGGCAATTATGAGCTGGAAAGCATGTTGGCCAAGAAACCTGCACAGAGACAGTGACAATTTTTGAAACCCCAAAACGTCTACTCTGATTCAGAAACGTTATCCCTACACTGGAAATCCAATAGAAAAACGTCTGGGGACTGTACAACGTATTTCTACATTGCGGAGACGTTTTAGCTCAGCAACGACACAGCATGAGCATGCCATGCCCTGCAGTTGAGCATCACTAGAACCTTTGTACTCATCAGCTCGGTATGTTCTGGCAGCATGCTCACAACACAGACATGGACTCAAGATGCAAGTCACTGTCAGCTAAGCGAAATGCATGTTACTGTCAGGTAAGCAAGATGCATGTTACTGTCAGGTAAGCAAGATGTGACTCTGCTGGCCGTCACAACCAAACAAGGACCCTTGCAAAAGTGTAGGGCAGCTCGTCAGCAATGCATTCCCAATTATGAACCTTGTGGTTAAGTTGCGTTGTCAGTTGTAAGGACAGGCCACAAAGCTCACCTGTCAAAAAGCATCTGGCCGCTTTCTGTGAAGAGGAACGGTTCCCGCACGCCATCCCAAGGCAGAGTCAAATTGAATTTTGTATATGCCTCAGCTTTGATATCTAGATGCTTGGCTAGCAGTATGCTTTTGTCACCCTGCTTCTGCCCAAAGTCTGGCCAAAATAGGCTGCCATGCTGCTTGAAAAGGTTTCCCAGTTCAGCGCTGCCAATGGTGAATAAGTCATCAGGTGATCTGAGAGGGAAGTTGTCGGCGTCCAACATCAGGACTTGGTCGAAGGTGGTGACGTAGGCAAGGACAAAGGCCTTGAACTCAAAGGTGAGGCCCTTCAGCTTCAAGGGGGGGTGATGCCTGGGATAGGCAACTTGTCTGGCATCTAGGCAAGTCACATTTGGCAAAGCCTGCAATCAGCTTGCAGACCGTGAGCATTTGCAAACTGTGGGCATTTGCAAGCCGTGAGCATTTGCAACACGGCAAGAAGGGGTGTTGCCTAGGTGAGGTGACAGGCACAGATGGCTGATAAGACAGAAAGATGCTTGCAGATGATGTGATGACACTGCTCAGACTGCAAGCAGATAAGATGCAGATCTGACAGCAAGTATGCAATACACAGCGATAAGCTTGCTATCACAGCGTTCTCGCAGCACACTGAGTACATGCACATGTCCAAAAAGGGTGACAGAACGTTGCTGAGTACAGTCATGAAAACCTGAGCATGCTGATCATGCATTCAGGGGACTTTGTCTTGCTGGTTGTGCAAACATTTCAACGAAAGGCACTACTGCATGGCAACGGCGGCACGGTGTTAGCCAGGCAATGAACTGCAGGCGGCGAGCTGGGATGCATCAATAAGCAATATGAATGGTGCAGCAAGGAGGTTGTGCTTCGCCTGCCACATCTTCATTTATGTTCCACACATTGCATGTTGCATTCCCTCAGTGCTTCCAGTTTCTATGGTCAATCTCGGCTGTGCGTGCATATCGTGAAGCTCCAGCTTACCTCTAGCTGACTGACCAATAGCTCATCATATTCTTCGGGACCGTTGTATACAACCTCGACCGGCAGGGCGGATTTCAGTGTCTTGCGGAGCACAGTACACACAGCGAGAGTGTTACTGAGAAGCCATTTGCCTCCAGCCGGGATGGCGATGCCGACTTTGGCTCCGCTACCTGTGACTTCCTCCTCAGCGATCCGAGACGGCAACACGCATTTGTCGATGTAATGCTTGACTGTCTTCTCGTCTGTGTGTAGATCTGTCAGAGCTCCAGCTTTTCCGGGAAGCCACGAGGTGGTCTTGCGCACGGGGGCCCCGGAACAAGTCAGATGTGCAGGCTGCTCAACCGAGTCTAGCACCTCGGAATCCCTTGATAGTTTGAACGGCACAAAGAAGCACACAGAGACGGCGATCAAGGCACAAGCAACAGTCCTCGGTGATCTGGGTAGAATCCCAGCTCTCATCGCCGCGTTGATGTTGGGAAGATGCAGGTCAATGCTGTGCCTTCGACCTATCGAAGCATCCTCTCGCTGCAACAAACCAGAAATCTGAAATGCATCGAATTTCACTCAACAGCAGCTGTGAAAGAGCAACACTGTGCGTCCTGCAGTTCAAACAGAGCTTGTCATACTGCAAGCCTGCTACATCAGTGTATAAATTCAACATTATAGAATGTAATGAATTTATGGTCTGCCTACTAAGTTTGTGCATACATTTGTCTAATTCAAGGGGACATGCCTCCAAAAAGTCAAGGCAAAGTGAATGACTGCAGCAAACACGTGCACACAACAGTGTATACACAAGAGATTGCTGCAGATCAGCCACATGACAAGCTGCTAGAGATTCACTGTTCATCGGAAAAGGAGCACGCAACAACCGTTATCAGCTGACTTGCATGACCCAATAAAGTTTAAACATCATCACCATCGCTTGAGATCATCGACAATATGCATTGACATGTATGTGTGGGCACTGTTGCAGTTTTTTAAGCAACAGCAAAGCTAGCTTGCTGTGCTACTTCTGCTGCTGGCTGCTGACACGGCCTGCAAGACTTCAACAGTGTTGTTCAGCGCGTATATGCTTCGTCTGTAGCACGATTCGATGCTAGGAGCTGGGCAGCACATCATATCTGGCTTCTTGGGCACAGCTTGCCAGTCAATTCTTTCGTGCTGAGCTTCAGACCAAGGCAAAAATGTCTGCCATTTGCCCTTGCTCAGAGCCGTGGCAGTTTCATACTCATATCCCAGCCGTACAGCAGGGTCAACAACCATCTTGTCATATCCCAGGCGGCGGAAGTCCTCACAGAAATGGGAGCACTCTGATGCTGGGCATTCCCCATTCTGTGCATTCCTGGATGTACACACAGCTTTGCACAGGTTCTGTTGAACAATCCTTGAACTCATGGACATGCAGCTGCATGCTGCTCTGCACTGATGCTTTGTACTGTATCGTATTTGTCAAGCAGCATGACATTTGATGCATCGGGTACCGATTGACCAACACATTACCTGTTTACATGTAAAGAATGCCAAGCAATAGCAAGTCTGCAGCATCACGAAGAAGAAAACAGCGTCACAACCACTGCAGGAAGAGCTGCAGGTTGCCCACCTAAACATGAGCCCTGACTGCTGTATGGGAGCAGCATCAAAGACGGCTAGGCCATTCCAGCAGCAGGTCACAGGGAAGGCCAGTCCCTGGCGCATTCTGTGCATGCCGTATGCGTCTCCAACTGGCTTGTCAAAGGAACGGCTGAAGATGGTGCCCTCTGCATCTCTGGCCACCCAGTTGTCATAGAAGCGCAGGAGCAGCGGCTGCAGCATACAGGAAGAACTTTGGGCTCAGAGTGGGTTGCTGTGCTGGTACATCTTCAGCAGCTTGCATGCAGGTACCCAGACTGCATATGGAGAAGAGGTGCTACTGATGACAGCAGTCCTTGGTAGCATCATTTGGACTGGGGTTTGTCAAGGTGTGGTACTGTTGTTTGCATGATTCGACAACTGGCTTCTGGTATCAGCAGAGGCTGACTGCAAATTGCTGATGATGGTCTTACACATTGTTGACGTGGTGGCAACAGTTTTGAAGGTGACAGCCAGCTGACAAATGACGCGCTGGAGCGAATTAAGAGAGATGCCAAGCTAGTATGTCAAGCTTCCAGAGTCAAAATAAATCTAGCTTGCAACAACCGTGACTGTACTGAAAGCACAAGTTGGCAGTTCGACAAGATCAAGGCAAAGTACAACATGCAATGGCATACCTGCAGTCCCCAAATTCCTTTGCGGAAAGCTCTGGGGATGTGCTTTGCTGTTGAAACCTGGTAGTGATCTAGACCACAAGCTAGGTTGGCTTCCTCATGTGCAAGCAGGCGGTGTATGTGCTGCGCACAGAAGTATACATCATTCAGGAAGACCACTTTATCTGCTTTGAACACAACGTGGTCTCCATCATCGTTGGTGGTGGTGGCATTAACACCACCATCACTGCTGCTGCTGCTGCTGCTTTTGATATTGCTATGTAAATAGGTATGGCTGCTGCTGCTGCTGCTCTGGCCGTGATTGTTGTGATTGCTGCCATTGTCGCTGTGGTTCTGATGCCAATGTAGTGGCCCCAGCGTTTTGTTGCGTACTCTGGCTAGAAAGTCTATGCGTTGCTCATTGTCCTGTCGTGTGACGCCACCTGTATAGGCAAGCAGCATGTGCTCAGCATACTGCTCACCAATGAGGATCATGGTGCTGCAGGCTGTACGACGTCTTGCTGCATGTTTGTGAACTGCTGAGAAGAGGGGCTTGACACATATGTACAGCACTACCAGAGCCATCCTTGCTCATTGCATCCTGTGTGCATGCATGCGACAACACATTATTTGCAAAGTGATTTTGTTTGTAATGCATGGCAGACATCATCATACCTGTCTCAATATGATGCGGAACTTCCAGCAATCTCAGCATTTTTGCCAGAAGCTCCAGCCAAGGACCTGTGAAACACACACAGTGCAATGAGCTGGCAGCAATGGTCAACCATGACAGCATCTAGAGCTTTATAACGAAGTCACTGCGCATGACATGACCTATCACCTGTGCTGTCAGTGCTACCACTCTCATATATAGACACAAACAAGGAGCCTGTAGGCAAGCTGACGCTGAACTCAAGCAGCTGCAAGACATAGTGTGGCATTAATGCTTCTGTGTTGGTCAGAAGGCCTGCCACAAAGACCTTCTGAGGCCTGGCAGATGGCATGACGTCCTCTTTGAGCCAGTCACATAGCTGCAAATCCGTGGCTGCAGATGAGGTGGCCAGATTAGCTGTAACCTCCAACAATCGAGGCAGCGTGTTGTGACTGCCATTTCGTTTTGCTGCATCCTTTGCTGCTGAGGAAACTAAACGCCACAGATGCTTGACAGTATCACCAGCGTCCTGGGCAGTCCGATCTTGAGATTGTAAGGGCAGAAACAGCTGCAGGGCGCTGGATGCGATAGATTGATTAGGTGTTACTTTGTCAAGCTTATCTGGTCGTATTGATGGGGGCGTAACTGTGCACGCAACTAAGATGCATATCCATAGACACAGACCGATCAACAAGATCAGTAAGGTACATGGCAGTCGCAGTGCTCCCCGAACCTCGATCATTCGAGAACATGGATTTCAAATAGCCGATCGGCCTCGCGAACCAGCAGCCTCGCGTTGGTTACATAAAAAATTGTCTGGTCAACACATCTACTTCACTCCACAATTGCACCAAGGTCTGCTCTGCCTGTGAGTTTGTAGGTTTCACTTGAAGAGTTTGTAGGTTCAAAGCAACTATAAATCGCTTGTCATGATTTTGTTCTCAGCAGAAGTAAGCATCAACACAACTTGCAGCTGCTTTGGATCAGATCATTTCATGTTGTGTGCACATGTGGGTGGCTGCTTGCTCAGCGTATACCTACATCATTCCTATGGTAGCGCTAGCAATCACACCCCCACACTGCATTCATTAAGAAATTTGACTGTCCCAATTATTGATGTGGCATAATGAGGCCACGTACATGAAATCGCATACTTTAGGTGCTGCACAACCAAAGCTAGACCACGGCAAGAAAAGAATGTATACATGGTGACGTAGCGAGGAAAATGCATGGTACATGCCTTGGATGTCGATATGCTGAACATTACTGCTAGACTTTGTGCTGTTCAGCATATGAAACAACTCTTGGGATGATCCACCAGAAGAAACTTGCCATTGACAGCTTCAAGGCCGCTAGATTACACCTTTGCTGTGACCAATGCCAAGTACAAATGAAATTTACGTGAGCCTGCTCACAGCATGGGTTCCCAACAAACACAATTGCTGTAAGCATTGCATTCTTCACAGAGCAATCAAAGTTGAAGGCCACTCAACCAAGCTACACAAGCATTGAAAGTATATGCTGGATTGAGAGATCAAAGTCAAGTTTGCATGCAAAGCATGTAGCATACTGCATACACTTGTGCCTGGGCCCACCCCCATGCAAATTCAGTATACAACGGTGCAATCGATGTAAATGCACCAACATGCATATGCTGATAGCAATGCAGGTTGCACAGGTTTTCAAGGCCTGGAAAAAAGAATGGGAACCAAAATGGAAACTGGTTATCCCAGTCCCCACAGTTCCACTTTGCCTATTTGAAACTCCTCTTGACTAGCTAAACAGGGACTGCCAAATGTGCTACTTGTACCACTGCTGCCCATTGACAGATCAGCATCTAGCCTAATGGCATAATGGGGTCCGCCACCCATTGCAAGAGCTTCAGGGGTGCCAAACTGGAAGTAGTCGTTTTTGGTCTGTTGCATCTTTTTCTGCCACCATCGCCAGCAAAGCAGCTGCGGCTGTAGTTGAAAGACAAAGCACTCACCAGTACCATAGTACCTGCAGAAGTAACTTTATTTCAGAATACATGCCAAACCTCACATTACACTACAGCACATCCCTGTTACTCTTGCTCAAATCAAGCATGCTGCTTGCAAGTAACCCGCACAGAAAAGCACGACTGACAGTAGATCGTGGCTGAGCAGTGCAATGTACCTAGGACCAACTCGCCACATTTCTGAAGCAAAGCAGCCAAAGACCTGCTGCTGTCTATCCCTGACAACTAAAAGAGATGCTTTGCTGCTGGCAGCTTGTCTATACAGGGTCTTCAAGCTGATTCCATCCCTGCAAACAGCAGAACAGCATAAGGTCTCTGTATCTAATGTCGTAATTCCAACATGGAGACAAGATGTGCAAGTCACAACCCTGTGAGCAGCAGCTGTGTGTACCTGGAGCTGCTGTACAACAACTGCCAGTCTCGCCACTTATGCCTCATTGGCACAGCTGCTGCCAGAGCCATCAGGTCTGTATCTCGTAGTATGCTTGACTGCTCGCTGCACTTTGGGCAGTAGTTCCCAGGAGCAAGAACTTGAGGTGAGCAGCTGGGACCTAGGTCTGGTGCTTCATCTGTTGCATAAGATTGCCTACTGTTAGTACTGGCAGCTGAACAATCTGGACTGTCGTCGTCATCCCATATTAGATCTTCGTCTTCCTCGTCAGCGCGCTGATAGTAGTCAGAGTTGGTGCCGGCTAACTGCTTGACTGTGCTTGTTATGCTTACATACGCTCCCCACAACATAGACGAACCGCTCTGCTCGACGGCCATGGGGGCAGCAGGGCAAGCTCCAACAACGAAGGGCAGTACACTTTTCCAAGCTGCCTTGGTAAGGTCAGGTAGCATGCAGAAGCTCGGCCAACGTGACGAGGTTCAATACTCTTTCGACACCTTCCATGGACATCCGTCAGTCATAAAAGTGTGACATTTAGTGTCCCAATCAACTAGGCCACGGCCACAGAAGCTTTGACCATCTTGGGAATGCAGACGGTGGTGGCAGCATCTCCCAAGTAAAGCGCGCATTGTCATGGAAAAGGCATATGAGGTAACACACAACTGGCTACCTCTGTTCAGCACAAACACGCAACATGTTTGGAGCACAAGCCTTCATTGCACCTGAGCAACATGAGCTCAAGGCAAAGCCAGACATGCATGCCATGTCAGCCACGAACACCAGGAACGTGCCAAAATTGTGAGAGACTCAGTCTGGTGCAGTAGTGCATGTCAGATGATATAAAGTAGCTTGCCTGCAACAGCCTTTGATGGGAGGTCCTGACCTTGAGGCTCTGTGTCCCTGCACAGAGCAAGATGCCTACATCAAAACCAGGCATGATGACATGCACATGACACAGAGCTGACTGTGCTTGTGCTGCCTACAAGTATATGGGCACGGTAGACACCTGTCTGCCCAACAGTATGACTGGATGATAACGCAAAACTCTGCAAATTTGGTCGGTGCCAAGACCTACCACTCAACATCCCCTTTTGCAGCCTTGGGATGCACACAGCCCATACGTGGGTTGCCGTCCCAATAGCTGAGAGCGTATATGTCCTCGATCCTGCCAAGTGTCTATGCTGCAGTGTTGCTGGTCTGGCAGTGTCCTTGCTTCCTTGATCAACTATTGCCTACCCACAGTTCAGAAGTCTTAACGCATGACAGACAGGCTTCCCGGTGGCTGAGCACGCCGGCTTGAGTTGTTAGCTGGAGCCCCGCTGCAGTTGCTACTGCAACCTGGTGGTCTGCAAGTGCAGATTGCAAATTCAGCTTGTTTGCGTGGCACACCAATAATACTTGGCGCGAGAGCAGCAGTCGGTACCGAGCAAAGGTTGAAGCTCATACTTGTTTAGTGCCAGATGACTTGATTGCTCTCGAGGCTCACAACTCCAGAACTCAGGCTGGTTGCTGATAGGTGCAACAGCTAGCCCTCTGTGACGTGCGCTAGCGTTGCTTGGCGTGTGTGCAAAAGACAAGTTTGTTACGAATAGCGCGTGCTTTTGCGCCCAATCTCTGCGACGGCTCGTCGAGGTTGTTGGACACAATGCAGCAGATGCACCTCTTTTCGTATTGAACCGCTCCAGGGTCTGATGATTTAAGCCAAACCCTACAGGGTCAGTTGCCAGGCACTAGTTTTTGCAGTTCTGCAGCGTCCAACTCCAGCAGCTCGACAGAGGCCGACCGAAATGTCGTTGGGCTTTGACGACCTGCAACTCGACCCGAAACTGCTGCAGGCTTTGAGGAAGAAAGGGTTTGCAACACCAACCCGTGTGCAAGCAACGTGCATCCCTGAAGCCCTGTCCGGCAAGGACCTTGTTGCCCAAGCCAGGACAGGCACTGGCAAGACTCTGGCCTACGTTTTACCAGCTCTGCATCGTATACTCGTTGGGCCACATGGATCTGCTGGCTGGCAAGCTCTGGTGCTAGTGCCTACAAGAGAGCTTTGTGAGCAGGTAGCAACTCTGTGCTGCACTGTAAACCGCAGGTCATAGCAGACATCAGCACTCTTCAGCTTCAATGCTGCTAAGCACACGCGAGTTGAGCCAGGTGCAAGCAGGGCATGTTGTAGGCTTGACTTGTCAACAAGCTTGCTGGTTCACAGTGTGCACAGGCATAACACCTTGTCAACCCTTGCACAGGCATCAGCTGTGTAACATTCAGCAGCTGCTGCAGCCACAGCTTATGATAGTGAGGACTCAAACGGTATACTGAATGCAACCCAGGTTGTGGAGGAGGCCCAGGCAGTAGGCGCCCACTGCAACATCAAGGCATCAGTCTGGACAGGCGAAGGGCCCAATGCAGTTCAAGCCAATGCCTACAGGACTGCTGGTCAGCTTGTTGTGTCTACACCTGGAAGGATTGCACAAGCTCTGGAGAGTGGACTCATCCAGACTAGCCTGCTCAGCAGGACGCTCAGCATGTTTGTACTTGATGAGGCAGATCTGCTGCTGCTGCACGAATATGAGGGTGATCTTCAAGCCATCGCCCCACAGGTCAGTCAGTCAGTCAGTCAGTCAGTCAGTCAGTCAGTCAGTCAGTCAGTCAGTCAGTCAGTCAGTCAGTCAGTCAGTCAGTCAGTCAGTCAGTCAGTCAGGGAGTGTACAGTCGACGGGGACCAGCTAGCCCATTTGACTAATTTGCAATTTTTCATCAGCAAACCGGGTTGTCTTTGTCTATCTGGCAGCGTACAGGCAGGCATGCGTCGCCCTCTTTGCATGCATACAACTGTTCCACCAAGCTGTTTTCATTGCCCAGTAGAGTGTGCCTGGCATGCATGCATGTAGTAACAGTGCGCAAACCATCTGAAAGCATTGAGCCTGGTGTGTTTGCGTTTGCATTGAGTGTCAGCAGTGTGTGGTTACCTCAACCCCTCAATGGCATCTGCAAAGCAAATCAACCACAGAGATCTGCTGTGCAAACTCGGTTTCTGCCAGTCTTATTCTTGGGGTTACCTACAGACTTGACGCTTCACCACACAAGAAGCTGCAACCTCTGGCATTGCAAAGTGGAATGACAAGCACATGGGACTGGAAACAAGGCTGTGCTTTCAGGCCAGGATGTCTGATAAGTCACAACTGGCTCCACACCTCAGACTGTAAGGTTACAAAAGCATGAATGAAACAAGGCTGATTGCATGCAGATTCCTCGTACCTGCCAGTGCCTGCTGATGAGCGCAACAACCAGTGAAGATGTACAGAGGCTGCAGCAGCTGGTGCTCCACAACCCCACAGTCATAGATTGCACCGACAGTGGGTCTGAGGCCAATGACATGGCAGGCAGCAATGCAGCAGGCACATCCTCACAGATCCAGCACTTTAGCATCCAGTGTGACAGGTCAGCCCCGACAGCGGGACATCAGGTTTCTGAAGTAACTGCCTTTCTTTCTTGTGAAGTTCTGCTCATTGAGCAATTTGCTGCCTTCATGTTCTTCTGTTCTGGAGCACCACACAGCCAGTATCATTCGTTGTGGGTTAACATTTGTAAGCCAGTGTCTGGAGGTGCATTGAAGCTCTGCCATTGACAACAGTGACTTGCAGGTCTGCTAGCTGCTTTTGCTGTAAAACATATACCTACTAGGTGTGTTTAGACCTAGTTATGTGTGCCAACAGTGCTGCCCTTAAAGCTCTGCTGCTGCAGTGCATGACTCTACCATATGCTTTGCTGTCAACATCATGGCAGCTTCTCATCGGGGTCCCACCAGCTTGCTTTTGTCACACACCACATGCACCTGTGCTTTCAAGCCAGCATGCCTGATGAGTCACAACTGGCTCCACGCCCCAGACTGAAAGTTATAAAACGGAAAAAATGAGAATGAAGGGCGTTGCTGCAGCGCATGTTCCACATGCTTGCTGTCAACATTGAGGCAGATTCTCATTGAGGTGCTGTTTTAGCTTTGGGCTGCCGCCTTAGGAGGCTCCCGTTATGATCGCTGAAAAGCGCTAAACTTTATTTTATTTTATTTTATTTTCTTTTCTCTCGTCTTGTCTTGTCTTGTCTTGTCTTGTCTTGTCTTGTCTTGTCTTGTCTTGTCTTGTCTTGTCTTGTCTTGTCTTGTCTTGTCTTGTCTTGTCTTGTCTTGTATTGTCTTGTCTTGTCTTGTCTTGTCTTGTCTCTTCTTTTCTGAGGTGCTGTTGCCTGGCAGGGAAGACAAGCCGTTGAATGTGATGGTGCTACTGAAGCTGGGCCTGGTGCAGCGCAAGGTGCTGCTCTTCATCAACAGCATCAATGAGGGCTACCGCCTGCGGCTCTTCCTGGAGGCATTCGGCATCCGGAGCGCTGTGCTGAACGCTGAGCTGCCCTTGAACAGCCGCCACCACATTCTTCAGGCAAGGCTACATTGCATTTCTATATACATTCTGTGATGTATGTTGCATCTCTACATTTATTCTGTGATGTATACTACATATGTTGCATCAACACAAAATCAGAAGCTGTTTGCATGGAGAAGTTTTGAGATAGCTAAATCTGCATCAAGCCAGCAGATTACATCTGCTTCTGCCTTTGTGCCATGTGAAGCCACACACATGCATTTGTCTTCGTGATGTGCTTGGGGCTGCCCTTTTAGCTTGCAAGTGACCAACTACATATTTTGATACTTTAGTATGCAAGTGACTTGGTATCAATGATGTAGGCTTTTGCCAATTTTAGGTTTGGCAGCAGCAGCGGCCTCAATATTGCTGTGTTCATAGCTCATCGTCTGTGTTGCAGCTTCTAATGTACATGTTGATAATGCTGTGCTGTTGCTTAACATGTGGTTGGATGTACAGGAGTTCAATAGGGGCTTGTTTGATTTTTTGATAGCCACAGATGACCCGGCCAAGCAAGCATCTGGCAAAGCACCAGACACAGCGGCTGACACAATGACTGACACAGCAGCTGAGCCAGCAGGTGAGGTGGCAGCTGCTAGCAGTCAGTTGCCTGGTGAGCGGGACGAGGCTGCTGCTGGTAGTGATCAGGATCAAGGCCAGGAGCCGGATCATCCGTGGGCAGAGTCTGCTGCAACTGCTCAGTCCTTGAAGGTAGGCACATGGCTCTCTCAGCGCATGCAATGGTTTTTCTAATGTAGCCTGTATTGGAATGCAAAAAGGTCTTTGGTTCCCGCAGCATAAACATATTACATAGCTTTCACGGCATGATGTCTACGCCATGTCATGCCTTGCTGACTTACGTGTCAAAGGCCCAATGGTCAACAGAGCTGTACAGGCAAACTCACAGCCAGCCAGCAGGCTGATAGACAGCTGGATGGAGAACCGTACAAGCAGTTGGCAGGCAGACAGACAGTCAAATGGAAGGACAAAGACAGACAGGCAGGCAGACAGACGGATTGACAGACAGACTGACAGACAGCAGGCAGACAGACAGACAGCCTTACAGACAGCCCTGCAGACAGCCTTGTCGTGCTGTCAGCTTGTTAGAGGTAGTAATCAAAGAAATGACCTGCAGGAGGAAGCTGAACAACAGAAGAAGAAGCCTGTCAAGCAGGGGAAGCTGAAGGGTGGGAAGAAGAGGAAAAGGGACGAAAGGGGCAATGCAGAGTATGGGGTGACCAGGGGGGTAGACTTCAGAGGGGTCAAGACAGTCATCAATGTGGATGCTCCATCATCCATTCAAGGGTGAGACAAACAATCCTGCGCATGATGTGCAGCATATTTCATACTATACAAGCCTTGCACCCATCATTCTGTAGCGTGCAGTGCCTTTTATGTGCCAAATTAGAGATAGTTGGTGGCCCTTGTGGCAAGTCGGTCAGCACATGAGTGAGCAGTGAGGCATTGACTGTTGACAATGCGCCTAGGCTAGCTGCATGTACCTGCCTGTATGTAAGGGCACAATTATGTGTTATGCCATTTGCAAGTACACTGGCATACTCAGACCCTCCAACTTATCGACTATCTCTATCTGGTCTATATGATGCCAGACATTGAGCACCATGACGTCACTGAGTGTGTGATTGACAGGGCAGTGCAATTTACCCACCCTCCCTGGGGGAAGGGGGGGTTGGCATTTTGGAGGCTGCAATCCACAACATTCATTTTGTGTCTTTTGGGATCCTTCCCTTTACTGTCTGCAGATTCCAGGAGACTTCTGGTACAGCATGTCAGGACAAAGAGACAAGTCTGGCTTTGCACCTCCCAGCTAACACTGTTACAGGTTCTCAGTCATTGCTTAGTCTTTGAACGTTGTGTGCAGGTATGTGCACCGAGTTGGGCGTACAGGCAGGGCAGGGCACTCTGGCGTGGCCCTGAGTTTGTTCACACCACATGATGCAGACCTACAGACACAGCTCAAGAACAATTTACGTGAGACTCTTTGCACGCTGTGTGAATCTTGCGTGCAGTGTCTGCTGTCAAAATCCCGCAGCAAATGATGAACTGCTGCTAAGCTGAATCATCACAGCAGATGATAGGGCCTGCAGCACACACTCTTTCTTGCACTGTACAAGCTTTTGTGTCACTTGCAGTCTGAGCACGAGCATCGAGCCTTGATCAGCACTGCTCGCTACCCACAGCTTACATCATGAATGCAAACATGTCATGACTGATGCATCATCATCATGAGCTGGAAAGCGATAATTATCATCATTATGATTGTTACTACCATAATTCTTATTCTTACTCTTACTCTTACTCTTACTCTTACTATGCAGGACCTACAGAAGCATCTGACAGGCCTGTGGAGGGCACATCAGCAGCAGATGATGCAGCCTGTGGCCTACAACCTTTCCACCACCTCACCAAAGCCTCAGTAGAGGCACTAAGATACAGAGGGGAGGACATAGCCCGCTCCATCACTAAGGCTGTGGTGAAAGAGGCGCGCGCAAAGGAGCTGAGACTGGAGTTGCTCAACTCCAAACGGCTCAAAGCGTTCTTTGAGGAGCACCCTGGTAGGGAGTTTGGGTCACAGCTCATTATTTGTCTGATCTGCACAGAGATAGATGCAATGAACTTCCCCTACCTCTTCGCAGTTTTCCAGCTGTGAATACGTAACCAAGTCAAATTGCTGCTTTGGCACTTTGTTGTTATGCTGCTATGACCTGCTCTGCCTTGGAGGGAGAGAGACAGTCTGTTGCTCCCAAAAGCAACGCATAGTTTGTAGGACAGTCAACTCATAGAGTCAAAGGTTGCATCTTGTTGGTGCAAGCGATAGCAACCAGGAGTCTGCTGGTCTCATTGCATGTGTTTGCACCATTTTAGCGTCTGCATGTCTGACATCAGAGATTGTGATGACCGTACATTACAGAAGGTCGCCTGTGTCACTCCCATTGCTCAAGGTTTGTCTGTCTGCAAGCACACAATTTGGCCGTGTTGCAGCATGCAGCAAGCAGCAAAGCATGAGCGCAAAGCGACCGCATTCTTCATGCAAAGCACAGTACCTGCAGAAACAGGACTGCTGAGGCTTGTCTGTCCGTGCCCATGTGCAGGTGACCTGGCGCTGCTGCAACATGACAAGCCATTGGCAAAAGGCAACAGTGCACCACACCTGAAGCACATTCCTGCTTACCTCAGGGATCCCACAGTTGCCACGCCTTCCTTCCCAGGCAATGCAGGCAAAGGTACGTTCTCCTTTTGCAAATGTAGAATACTCATGTCCCCGCCCCTTTCTTTGTTTCGACACAATGGCTGTAGGATACTGAAAGTGTTGCCATGCCTTTCTGCTCAGGCAAGCAGAAGCATGTTCACAGCTTGAGACCGACTCTGCATTGCTGATGCTGTTTCATGTGTAAAAGAGACAATACCAGGCCCCAATCTCAACATTGTACATGCGTGTGTCTGGTGCTGATACAGCGTCGCCTTTGGAAACAAGACTGTTCGAATTTGGATCGTTCAGATATTCATTTGTCTGTGTGGACAGCGGTTTCATGCTGCTGCTTTGAATCTCTTGGGACTGTCTGACCCTAATTTTGAGAGGTGAATTGGCAAGTAATGCGCGGTCATAGTGGTGTATTATGCTGGAGCTTACACTGCTTTTGTACATGCTGACGCTGCCTCATGTGCAGGCCAACTGTCTTCAGTCAGGAGACGAAAAGACAAGAGGGAGGACCCTTTGAAGAGGAAGAGGGGGTTTGAAAGGGCAACAAAAAGAGAGAGTGCCAATGAACCACTCACAGAAATGGAAAAGGCAGCTGAAAAGCACAGGCCTAAGGTCAAACGTGGAGGGTCATTTCAGCCTAAAGTGAATGTCAGGAAGAACAAGGGAAGGCAACGATAGAGCAATACAGTCGGTGTACTACTGCGCCCTGTCCCTTCATTTACCACAACCATGCTGACAAACGAACCCTACATCTGGAGTGCTAAGCCTAGATTCATTGACATGCCAGACATTGTACAAGGGGCATCCAGTCTGCGTCAAGTTTCATACTACAACGCTTTTGAACAATCCAGGCTGCGCTTTGTGCATGCAAAATCCAAGTAAAGATTGTGGTTGAGTTTTATTAGGCACTTGAGTGCATGCGACTTAGGCAGACAATCCTGTAGAGGGTATCTAGTCATGGATGGAAACATGGATGGCTGAGCGACGGGCCTGACAGACCTAAGTCCAGCGTGTCAATTTGCTTCATATGAACATGCTGCTGTACCACCGTGTGCATGTTGTGGAGACAATGCATTGTCTATCTTGCTTCAAGAGGGTGTCTTCAAGGCCCTGAAGCCTCGAGTCTTGTGCTGAAGGGTGTGTGCAGAGTGGAGCCAATCTATCAAGGATCCTGCTAGAGAATGGCGACGTTTGATCTTCTAGTTAGGACAACTGATGCAACGCCAATGTCAGCTCAAACGAGATCGCAGCGGCGCTCGAGTTTGGAGACCAATCGCATCTTCGGCATTTTCCGCTGCTGTTTGAGATGGCATGTTTTCCTGGTACTCCAGCACACTGCAGGCACACATCCTTAAGGTATTTGCGCCAGGATTGTGCATTTGCTGGTTTGCAACTTTTCCAGCTAGCACACCCTGTGAGCTGCAACACTGTCACTGGCTGCAGTCAAGTGCCGTTCTACCGACCACTTATGAGAAGGCCTCTGTATAGTAGACGTGCCTCCTTGCATGAGCTGTTGCACACAAGACACAGGACCTGCCCAGGTGAGCTGAATATGTCGCTAGTGTCCACGTTCCAGGGTGCCTTTTCGCATATTTGGGAAGAGTATTGAATGCTGCGCTGTAATGCGTTGCAAGATGCGCTAAGGCCGATCGTTGGAGCTGTTGCATGGACCTTGTGCCCACTTACGACACATATGTACATTAGTGTTGGCGTATATGCTGCAGAAACAATTGTGAGACCCAACAGCAAGCCAGTGAGGTGTTGCCTTGCCAAACAGCAAGGGGCAGATCTCATCTTGCTGTCGCCAAGGCTGAGGCAGGAGTGGGACTATGACAAGAACCAGCATCTTGACAATGTCCTTATCAAGCCACATAGCCACAAAGTTTGTGCTTGGATTTGTCCTGAGGGAACAGCTGACGATCCTCATCACTGGGTTACAGAGGTAACAACCAGAACCAAGGGGCATGGCTGTCCATATTGTGCTGGAGTCAAAGTGAGCAAAGGCAACAGTTTGGCTGTTGTGGCTCCTGACATTGCCAAATCCTGGTGCTACGAACAGAACAAGGGCACTCCACATGACTACACTGCTCAAAGCAATCACAAGGCAACTTGGGACTGCACAGATTGTGGCAACCAATGGAGTACAACAATCAGAAATCGAGTAACCAAGGGCTGCAAGTGCTATAGCGCAAGAAATGGACGTCGAAAGGATGGCTCAAGGCATAAGCATCCCAATTTTGCAGAGTGCAACCACGCTCTCCTAAGCAAATGGGATCATGACAAAAATGCTGAGAAGGATCTGTTTCCGGAAGACATCACTCTGCGCAGCCAGAAACCAGTTCACTGGGTGTGCTGCCAATGCTCACTCGGCATGTTGCACAGATGGGTGGCCACACCCAATGCGCGTACTGCAGGTCAGAGAGGCTGCCCTTACTGCAGCGGACATGCAGTGTGCAGATGCAATTCTCTTGCAACTCACTGTCCAGAGCTTGCTCAGGAGTGGGATTACAGCAAGAATGAGGCAGGCCCTGGTGATTACACTGCTCACTCAAATGTGGTGGTTTGGTGGCAGACCGCAAGCAGAGGTAGTTGGCAGCAGAGCATGAATCAACGCATGCGTCATTGGTCAGAACAGCAGCAATGCATACAAAGAAAGCAAGGACTTGACACACCTGTTTAATCTACATCTGAGGCCCTTTTCACATTATTCTCACCTTGTTCTGTATGTTTCAGAGGCAATGGTAGCGTCTGATTTAACAATCAAAGGTTTTGAGGCACCTGCCTGCAGAATGGATCCAGAGACTTTTATAGGGTGTAGTGGTACTTCATTGATGTGGTCATTGCACTGGTGTCGTGATGGCTTCCTTTAATTTGACTGTCATGTTGCAAAATGTATTCGCTGACTGAAATGCTTGAGATTGCATGCAGTACGGCAAAAATTTTGAGCTCATGTAGTTGCAATCTGTGTACAATGTATGGCAGTCAATGTCCTTGCTCATCATGGAGGCTTATTGACCGAATTTGGGGTGGCCCTGAATAATTTCATGTTAGTGCAAGGCTTTCACTGTGCCTTGTGTAGTTCACATCTACCGTTCAAAAGCCTGCTGTTACCTGTGTACCTCAAGTGTGCTGCGCTATTACAGACTATGTAGCAGTCTAAGCCAAGATGCAACAAGTCAAATTCAAAGTCTACGAATACGCCTTTCAGCGCCACATTGTTGTCCTATCAATTGATCTGACCTGACTCACGGGCTAACCCTTCCTAAAGTGCAACTCCAGCAATGGCACAAACGCGTATGCTGCGGTGCTGTCCAATGCTGCTCTGCTGCACAGATGCCATTGAAACATGCACATGCACCGGCCAGGCATTAGGCAATCAAAGTGAGGAGCAAGCTTGCCCACACAGCTACACTCTGAGAGTCATCAGACTCTTGTCCAGTAGGCTTGCATCTGCTGCAAGTTGCCTGCTCCAGTACCAAACTCCACGTCACCTGACTACGTCACCTCAAAACACCTGGGTCATCACATACGACGCCTGCATGAGAAAGCAACAGTGATATGAGCAGAGCATCACATGCTGTTCTGAGATCTCAACACAATCCAGTCTGACGCACACTGCAACCTTCTGTGCTGAAATCTAATTCAACACAAAATTCATGCAAGGCAAGCAAGGCAGGTGGAGGAAAACAGCTGCTCTGCAAAATTGCATCCAAGTTGCAAACCGTACCACGTAGACATGGTTGAACCATACCAGGCACCGCAGCCAATGCAGTCTGGATGTGCTGTGTTGGTTTGCAAGCTAGGCTGCAACATACAATGCCATTCTCACTGCAACAGGGCAAATTGGCATCACCTCAATGCGTGTTTTCTGGGTTCACCTCAATGCCTGAGCCATACGATCTCTGCTGGGGCTGACTGCCTCTCTCAAAGCCCCCTGACCCCCCTTGGTGGAAGGGCTCCCTGCAGCAGCCTGTTTTGTGAAGCCATCTGTGTCTGCCACAGCAGGCTCTGCCTTCAGATCCATGAAGCTCTTTCCAGACGCCGCTTCTGCATCAGCATTAACACACCTTTTGACAAGGCATATTTGACATTGTTTGGGGACCAACAGCCTGATGGGTGCAAGATGCGTACATGAAGAACACAAAGCACAGTGCCACTGTATGCCATCAGCATCAGGCATGTGTTACAAACAGTGTGACAGACACAAGGCCAGCAATTGGTGGATGCAGAGACTGAAGCAGAAGAGGGCAAGGGCCCAGGTGACAAACAGTAAGACATGCACAGAGTGTTGTAATGACAAGGCTGCAATCACTTGGCAAAGCAGGTTGCCACATGAAAGGCAACATGTGCAGGCAGCATTGCAGAAACACAATCACCCTGACTGCCCAGACTGTAGGCAAACAATGTCTCACATTTCTCTGGAAAGAAAGCACAGTAGCAGCAGATTGCATTACCACAGATGCAGAGGCAATAAGCAACAAGAGGTGAGATGAAACACCTGCAGACTTGGTGGGGGGATGGCCCTGATGCAGCTTAGCATGAACCAGCTGTTGCCTTTGCCCCAGATCACGTGAGTGAGCCTTCAGCATCTTGTCAGCATGCCCAGCCCTGCCGGTCTGCTTTGCTCCTGCACCTTCACATGCAGCAAAGGTTTGATAGCTTTAGAGGGAGAGGTTTGGTGTGAGACGTCTCACGCATTATCATGTGTGATGGGGCCCTTGCCATGCAGCAATCTCGAAGTCAAAAGAATTGCATGTTTGATGCCCCAAGAAATTCTGCATGACGTTACAGCAGACAAGGCATGATGCAAAGCACAGCGCGATGCAACATGCATGAGGGCAAAGAGGGACCCACATGATATATGTCTCTCATGCATGCGCATCTTCAATAGCAGACATGCACAATCAATAGAATGCGCTTAGATCACGGCCAGCAAGCATGCATCATGCATCGACTGCTGCTTTCTGGAGAGAGATGACCTGGAAATGACCTAGATGACTCAGCCATGCCATCAGGTGCAATGACACATGCACACAGTTCATGCCACAGACCTGCAGGGCTTGGATGGTGGGGACTGCCTACAGCACCAGCTTCATGCTGGGGATCTCCTTTGTCATCAGTCCTGGCTGTGGTGACCTGCAAGACAGGCCATGGGCATAAGCTTGCCAGCAACGAGATTGCATAGAATGCCATCAGCTTTTTTAAAATTATATATTAAATTATATATATATATATATATCACATATCTTACAGACTGGAATGTGGAACCAGTTGTGATTCATCAGACATCCTGCCAACAGTCAGACATGCCTCAAGATCTGTTGAGCAGCACAAGCTCAATAGAGCAGCTGCAGCTGTGTTGTGCAGACTGGTTGTGTCATGATGTTCACTGATCACATGACAGATTTGGATGACATGGCTCACAACAACAGAGGTATTATGATGACACACAAGGACATGGAGCAAAAGTCTCAGGGCCTGTACGATGCACAGCATGCGACATATGCTGTGCATCGCAAGCACGGCATTTGCAAGATGATTGCAATGCAGTGAGATGTAAAAGTAACATTCAGAGAAAGTGACAGATGACTGAAGAAAGCTTTTAAATCTTTCTTCATTGATCTGTCACTTTCTCTAAGTGTTGCTTTTAAATCTCAGTGCATTGCAATCATCTTGCAAATGCTGTGCTTGAGGTGGGCCCAAGCTGTCCTGTGGAATGCAGTCAGGCACTGACAGCACCTGCCGCACAATATGAGAAGTACAGTTGAGATCATTTTTGGTTTCTACCTTGGATAAGGGTGACCTGGCAGCTGTAGAAGCTGGGGAGGCAGGTGACCTTGAAACTGGAGCAGCTTCTCTGCCAGCTGCTGCTTGGTCTGCCTTGGCAGCAGCTGCTGCTGCAGCTGCAGCAGTTGAGAGGGTAGCTTCACCAACTTTTTGTGCAGCAACGCCTTCTGAGTCACCTGCAGCAACTAAGCACATAAGCTTAAGCAGATTTTCCCACTCTTT
>JAABUK010004301.1_pt1 | contig 23305 bp, 2 predicted proteins | sample 5559141 | NCBI WGS metagenome assembly JAABUK01 (sample SAMN10711869, study PRJNA513367) | rock metagenome | isolation source: Antarctica rocks | place: Antarctica: Victoria Land, Pudding Butte nord | collected 2016-01-03
ATCATAAATAACGCGGAAGAAGCGTGAAAACTCGCAAAATAAATTAAAAAGAAGAGAGAAGTATTAAGAGAGTTATTATAATTATCGCAACTGATAATAATAAAGAATAATAGAGAAATAGTAATAATAAGTCTAATAGAAAAGTTAAAAATATTGAGAGAAAAGTTTTTCCCTCTCTCATAATTAGTAGATCTTGAGAATCTTTAACTTACAAACTTCTCTAACTTAATTTAAGCGGTTATAGATATTAATAAGAAGAAGATGATAAAGATAATATATAGAATATTAAATAATAAAGCATTAGAATTAGATAAAATCTTAAATTAAGTATTAAAGATAATAAAAGAATAGCTAGTTTCTTGACTAATTACAATCTTTAACGCATTAATACAGCTGAGATATCATTTATTAGTCTGAAAGACAGTAATTACGCTCGTTATAAGAAAATCAAATAAGAGAAATTATAATAATTTAAAAGTATATCGATCAATCGCTTTATTAAATATAATAAGAAAACTGCTGAAACTTATAATCACTCGCAAACTATTATATCTTATCAAAACTTATTATCTTCTTTTAAATTCTTAAATAATGGCGAGAAAGAAGAGATTTATTAAGATAACACTTTAATTAATAACAGAATAAGTTTATATTATATAAAGTCTTTTAGAAAGATTATAAGTTATGTTTATATTATATATAAATATTAGTAAAGCCTTTAATTATATCGTTTATAAGAGACTTATCGCAAATCTTCGCAATTATAAAATTTTAATCATATTTATTCACTAAATATAAAGCTTTTTAATTAAAAGAATAATCATTATTAAAGTCTTTAAGAGAGAGTTGTAATAGTTTATAATTAAGATAGAAATTCTATAAAAATCTTCTATCTCATTAATTCTTTTTCTCTTCTTTATAACGGAACTTCTGAATACAATCAACAATTTATTATTATAAACATCTGCGATAGACTTTGTGAATAATACTTACATACTTATTTATAATCACTTAATAGAAAGAAATTATATAATGCTTAAATAAATTTATAAAAAATGTGTAAAATAAGTAAAGAGATATGAAGTAAAATTCGCGCTAGAAAAATATAAACTGATTCACTTTATTACGTAATTAAAACACTTTAATATAAAGATTATAATTAATATCGATAGAATATAAAAGAAGATAAGCGGATCCGTTTGAATACTGAAAGTGCAGATCAACTCTAAGCTGAAATAAAGAGTTCATCTCAGAAAAATTATAAGTAAGTTTAAATTATAAAATCTCGCATTAAGTCGCATCTCTATATTAACATAAAAAGTTTATTTTAAGATAACGCGATTAGTTTATATTTTCGTGATTCGGCCCGCTATTATATATAATGTAATAATATAATATAGTCCGCAAGATATCGAAACAGCTCACAAAGAAATAAAGAAACTATTTAATATATTATAAATAAAAAGTCTCAGATCAGTCTTAAGAGTGTATTAAACTGTACATTCTTATATTCTTAAAAAAGAGACTTAAACCTTATTAATTAATACTGTTATAAAAAGATATATAATAAATATAGTTAAAAGAAGAATCGATTCTGAGATGAAATAAATCATTATTAATATCTGCGCACGAATATAATTAAAATTAGTCAAGTTTAAAATAAAAAAAAAGAATAATAAAAGAATATTTAATAAGTTTTATTCGCTTTAACTTAAATCTATACTTTCAGTATAAATATAAAATCATGAGATATTATAACAAATATTAATAATAAATATAAAGTCTTTCTTATTTATAAGTGAGATGTATAAGATAGTAAAGAGAAGTTGAGAGATATACTGAATAATATATCTCAATACTCTCTCGAACGGTTGAGGCTGTGATGTAATGATAGCATCGCAGCATGACTGCACATTCTGTTTTCCTGTGCGGGATAACAGATTTTTCACAGAATGTGCGTAGATTCGAATCCTGCCTCAACCTTCACTCTACTCAAAAGTCCCTAATTCTGAAACTAGAGATGAATCATACGGAGATTAATATATTATTTCCGAAGAAAGTAAATTATTATATTCTAGCTTAACAGTTAAGAGTAAATATAAAAGCGGCGGATATCTATTAGTAATAGAAGGGCTGAATAAGTTATTTAGTCTATTTTAAGTTGTAGGTGATGAAATTTTCAGCTTAACACGTACAATCTTATTTAGTGAATGATTAGAGCTAAAATCCCTCTCAAGACTATTTACATAGATTCGGTATCGAGCTGCATTAAACAATAAACAAGAATTATTACTACTAATACTCTCTCGAATATTCGCATAAAATCTTCGATAATAATAGAAACTAATTATAAAGAAACGCAAATCTATAAAGAAATTAATAAATCAATATGCTTATTAATAACTTAGATATGAATAGAAAAGATAAATTTAAACATATTTTTAATGAATTAAAAAGTGCTGAAATATATAATATAGTGTTCGTGTAAATAGAGAAGATAGATGATAAAGTATATTATTTGCTTCTACTTTATTCACGCGGAAGATCAAGAGAATTTGTTTTAAGAAGTAGATACACGCGATTACTCGCAAATACTTATATCTTTATATAACGCAAAAATAGTAATAAGATGACTTTAATAAAGTAGTCTTCTATATTAATTTCAAATGAGACTTAATAATTAGAAACGAGATATGATTTATCGTATCTCTTCGTAAATAGTAGTAATTACCCGATACGCAGTAAAATCTTAGAGATTAATACAGAGCGATGAGTTTTTATTCTCTAAAGGATTTTCTCACTTGAAATTCTATAGATTATCTCTTATGAGCTAGATATAGAGCTCGATAAATGTAAGACTAAATAATAATAGTCTGATACATTTATTTCTAATATAATTTACTTTTCAGAATTAAATATTGCGAGAATAGAAGCTGTTATAAATCTTTATTTCAGCTCTTAAAATAAAGACTTTATTTCTATTTCTCAGATAAAGAATATTTTCTTCTGAGTTATTTATATTAATAAAGCGGTGATTTTTAAGTAATCTTTAATAAATCTTTAATAGAAGTTGGCGAATTTAAGAAATAACTGTAATTTCTTTACTGATATAAATTATGATTATTTAAGTATAACTATTATTTTAGATTTGTTTATCTAGATTCTTATGATAATTAGAATGAATTTGAGGAACTTAATACTTTGCTTATAAAACTTACACTTTTCGATCTTTACTAGTAGATTTTTTATCTAAAGAATGCGAAGCATCTTTCAAACATATTTAATATATTGCTTTTTAATTTTCAAGTATATAAGAATGTTATTTAAATATACGATATAGAATTGATCTAGATATTCTTTTAGAATATCGTTTATTAAAGATTAAAAGAAGACTGAAATGTTTATTAATTTAAAAGGCATAATCAGATACTTATAATAATTATAATAAGTGCGAAATGCTATTTTTCATTCTTCTTCTTTCTTTATTCTTATTAGATTATACGCTTCTTGTAAATTGAGCGTAATAAATTATTTTGCTTCATAAATATGATTATGTAACTCCGAGATTAATAATAATACGTATTAATTTTTTATCGTGATATTATTTAGTTATTAATAGTTAATATATAAACGCATTTTATTATTGAGTTTCGAAATAAATAGAACTGAGTATTTTGTAAGTAAAGTTGAGAATTAGATAAACTCTTTTTTCTGATTCTTATTAAGATATTTATGTAAAATCTTAAGTTCTTTCTCAGAAAGAGAATAAATAGATTTGTAGATAGATTTCTTACTAAGTTTTAATGAAATTTTGTGATTTTAAAATTAATACTTAGATAGCGTGAATACGCTTTTATCTTTAATAAATAAATATTTAAATTTATTATATTTTAGAGAATATTTTATAAAGCTCTTCGTAATTCTTGTTAAGCATTAATAATCAGATTTCACTTATACAGCTTTAATAAAAAAGACTGTTAAGATATTCTTATTAACTATTATTAATAGAGTCTGATCTATTATATCGTTAATTATATTATAACTATAATTAGAAAAGCTAATAATTCTTTATTTCTAATTAACGATCAAATTATAAGTTTTTAATTATAAAATTCTCAAGATAATATTATACTTGATTTTTATAATGTTTAGTATTACTTTCTTAATGTGTTATTAAATATTAAAATTAAGTAAACAGATTTTCATTTTTACTCAATCTTGATTTTATCTTATAAGACTTCTGTCTACTAGAATTAGATGATAGATTTTATTCTTTTTTCGGATAATCAAATATAATTAAGTTATATACGCCGAAGAAATGTAATTTCTGATAACTTCAGAGTTTATTATAATCTTTATTTTTTATTAATTTACTTATGCGTGTAAGATCAGATATCGGGCGTAATTAACATTAGTTATTATTAACTTGTGAGATCTAAGAGTAAATTCTTTATCAGATCTCTAATTTAAAGAATCTTCTCGTTTTTTATCTTTTTAAGTTCAAGATTTTTAAAATAAGTATATTCTTCTTATTTAAATCGACATTTAAGTTTATTATAAACAAAATATTTATAGAGCTTATAAGAAGTTCTATACTCTTTATCGCACACGACTTTGATTATTAACTCAGTCTTAATTGATATAATTTGTGTTATACTGGCGCTCTATATTTCTTCGAGATATTTCGAAGTGTTAATTTTATATGAAGTTTCTTCTTCTCTTTGATTACTTTCTTAGTGATAATGGATTTATTCTGAATTCTGATTTAAGCATCTCTTAATATGATATATTTATAATCGCAGTTTAATCTTATTTCTTTAGAATATTACTTCAGACATGTATATCTTATATTAATATTGTGATTCTAACTCGCAATCTTTATTCGTATATTACGTTCTTTTTCAGAACTTAGTAATCATTTTTATATAGTTCTCGTCATACTTAAAACTATTAAATATTTGTTTCTAAGATATCTTAAAGATAGTATTTAGTGACTATTATATTTTCTTCTATCTGAATTTCTTAAGATATTACTTCGAGCTGTTCTTATCTGATCTGTAGATGACGTATTAATTATTATAATAGATAGTTTAGAATATGCAGGCGTGAGATGATTTTTTGATTTCTTAATCGCGAATCTACTCGGGCGGTTTAATGATTATTTCTTGTATTAATGTTTTGATATTCGCGCAGCTTATATCTCACGTATTATCTGATTTCTTCGTTATCACTTCTGCTAATTTTTCGGAGAGTGCTTATAGCTGTTATTTATTTAAGTAATTATTAGCTCAGTATTCTAGTTTCTTATAATAGAGATATAGATTTTTCTTCATTCTTTCTTCTCACTAAATTAGAAAGAGTTTTTCATGATGAAGTTTCTTCTCAAACTTTCTTAGATCTATAATATTTAAGTTCATTTCTTAAGAATATCGATCTTATTTAGACTGATGATTTTCTTTTTTATACTTTTCGGAGATAAATGTTTGAGAACATTCTTATTCTTTCTTTATCTATCTTTTATAAAGACAATTATTTATTTTAATAAATATTATAATTAAGCTGTTTAGTTTATCTAATCTTTTAATTTAAATTAGCTCATCTTTAATTAAATTCTTTAATCTCAAATAATACTTTATTATAAGTGTAGTATTATCTTATTTAATTTAAAACGTAACTTATTAAAATTTTAATGTATATTTTATGATTGAATCAATTTATCGAAGTTTTTAAACTTCTTTTTTAGCTGTTCATTTCTCGTTCACTCTTTCATACACTTATTAAATACACTCTTTGAAGTAAGAGAAACTAAAGAAGATTCTTTTAATTTCTTCTTTCTTATTTTCCTTCTTCCTTTCTAAGTAATTTATTAAATAAGATTTAAATTAATTGAAGACTTCATCTTTAAGATAAGTAACTGTGAACGTTATTCTGATATTAATTATTATTAATCTTTTTATATTAAATCTGATATATATATTAACTTAAATTAGAAAGACTCTAAATTTCTTTTTATCTTTATAAAATATATCTAAGATATTAACTTTAAGAGAGAATTAATTTATGCCGGCGATATCTTTCTAAAGTTATTTATATTTGAAGTGTGATATATTTATATAAATATATTCTATTGTGATAGAGTGACTAATATTTAATAATAAATAGTTAAAGTATTAGAAACTATTAAGATTAGTTATAGCAAGATTCAGATATTAGAAGTTTATAAATAGAGATTACTATTTTTATATAGAAGAGTTAAAGACAAAATATAATTAATAATATAAATTGATTATAAAAGAAAGAATTATAAATCTAAGAGATAAACATTTATTTATATAATCATTAGTTATAATTTATGTTACTTATTTCTGAGTGCTTTTCTCAAGCATTCTTAAGCACTTACTTCTAAATACTCTTCTTAAGTATTCTTAAGCACTTATCTTAGCGCCTTAATTTAGAGCGCTCTTATTAATCATAATTAGCAAGATCTTTCTGAGTGATTGTAGTTCGCGTCTTAATCTAGAAGTCAGTAAGGTCAAGTCTGTAGATTATAGAATTCGTGTTATAACAAAAAGTAATATAAAAATTAATAAGTTTTCTTATATTTCTATTAATAAGATAGTTTATTAATAAGTTAGTTTACTAATCTTAGTACTTATCTAAAAACTGAGATTATAAATATTAATAAGCTTATATTAAAGTTAGAAGAGTGAACTCTCTTAAGCACTTCTTTAACTATTACTAATATACCCTTTCTATATATTATATCTATATCTATCTCTAGAATAGCTAAAGCTCTTTACTTCCGCAGAAAGAATATAACTTGATTTCTAAATATTATAGAGAATCTATATAAAGAGTATTATATTATTTTAAGTACTATATAGTGTAAGAAGTTATTAAGATATTATAAGCTATAAATAGATAGATATATAAAGATTATAAAAGACTTTAAAAGAAGAGATTAAAAGCTATTAAAGAAGTTATTAATAAGAGAGTATAAATAAGAGAATATAGATTAATAAATATAGATATAAATACTTTTAGAAGTTTATAAAAATTAAGAGAGAGATAAGAAGTATAATCTAAAGAGATTATATAGATATTTTATCTATATTTTAACTGCTTTAATTAAGAAGAGAGAACTAAATAAGTTTTTATAGATAATATATTTTTTAGAAGCTTTATTAGAGAAGATATACTTTTAGATACTTAGAACTACTAAGATAGATCTAAAGAGATCTGAGATAATAAGATATAGAGTAGTACTTAAGATTACTTAAGAAATAGTATTAAATATAAAGACTGAAGTTATTTTTAAGAATTTAATCGGATAATAAGTAAGTTTATAGAATCTAATTAAGAAGATAGAAGCTAATTAAAAGAATATAAGTAAGTATAATCTTAAAATAAAGTTAATAGATATAGAGAGTAAGTTAGAAATAAAGTTTAAGAAGCTAATAAAGAGAATTTAAGTTATAATATTAAATATTAATATAGTGATTAAGAATATATAGTTAGAGATATCTCTATTAGTTATTTAAGCTTAATAGCCGCGGATATAAATAAGATAGAATTCTATTAGAAAAGATAATATATATCCGTCTAGAATTAATTCTAATATAGAGATTAATACAAAAGAAGTAGTTTATTTCTACTATAATACTTCTAATTATATTAAGTTAAATTATACTCTTCTAAGTAGTTAAATCTCTAATAATTAAGTATATATTAATAATAGAGATTATATTATTTTAGAAATCTTTTAAGAGAGTGTTCTAAAGATATATAAATCTTAAGAAATTTCTATAGTCTAAGTAGTCTTAAAAGTATTATTAGTTTAGTTCTTAACTTTAGAAATTTAATATCTAATAATTAGTAATAAAACTTCTAACTCTAAAGAAGAGGTTTATAATATAAAAGAAGATAAGTTAGAAACTCTTATAGAAATCTTTATAATATAATAAGTAGAAGAGCTAATATAGATAAGATTAATTAGAATCCCGCCTATAAAATAAGTATAAAATAAAAGAGTAAAGATAATAAAATAATAGACTAGAAAAGAGAAGAGCTATTTTACTATAAAGACTTTAAGAGATAGAAACTATAAGAGAGTTATAAAATCTAATAGATAGAAAAGAAATATAATAATAACTAATTCTATTAAATTAGCTTAATATTCTAAATTAATATAAGATATAATTTAAGATAAAGAGATACTCTTAAAAGATATTACTTCTTTAGCTATAAAGATATTACTTCTTTAGCTATAAAGATATTAAAGATACTAAAGACTTTACTTAGTAAGCTTTTTAAGAATATAGTAAATCCGATAAGTTTAATAGAAAGAATTATAAATACTAATATAGAAATTAAATTAAGAGAGCTTCTAGCTAATTTAAAGAATTTATAATATATCTAGTTTAAAAGAATTTTAGATTCTTATTTTTAGCTATTAATAATAGCTATTTAAGTAGAGATCTTAGAATTATAAGCTCTTAACTATATAATATAGCTAGCTAATTATTTAGAGGAAGTGTTATTTACTATTATTAGTTCTTAAGTTTAAGTCTAAATTAAAGAGAAGAAGATAAATTACTTATTAAATAGTAGAGTAAAAGTTATAGTAATATTCTTAAAGCTAGTAGATAAGCTAAATCTTTTTATATCTAATAATTTATTATTAAATATATCTAGAGTAAATAGATATCTTTAAAGATTTACTAATATTATTAAGATAGTAAGAGTTTAGATTAGAATACTAGTATATAAGATCTTAGTATAAGTAATAGAAGGATTAGAGTAGAATATAATTCTAGAAAAGATATATTTCTATATTATAAAGCTAAGTATTAAAGATCTTATAGATAAAATATATTAAGAATTAATAAAGTCTTTAAATAGTCTTATAAAGATAGTGTTTTAGATTATTAGAGTAGATACTATAATAAATTAGTAATAAGAAGATATTTATAGATATTAGATACTTATAAATATAGAGGAGAAGAAGTATTTAAATAAATAAGTTAATTCTAAGTTAGAAGAGAAGTATTATAGTAGAAGAATCTAATAAGAAGAATATATTCTACTACTACTATATAGATAATTTAGATAGAGATAATAGAAGAGAAGAAAGTTAGAATAGTAAATATAATATAGAGTGCGGGAAATTAATCTAACTATTTTATTATATATACAGTATAATAAAATAATTTACTTAATTATTATTTTCCTACTATTTTTTATTTTTAGTCTTAATATAGTTAGGCCGATATTTTAGAGTTAATTTCTTATCTTTCTTATTATTTTAATCTAGCTTTTATAAATTTATATTAATCTATTTATATAAATATATTATATAAGTAAAAGAGAAAGAAAGTATTACTATAGAATATATAGAAGTCTAATAAGAAGGGATCTAAAAAGAAGATATTATAAAAGACGGAGATTCTAAAAAAGAAGATAGAAATACTTAAAAAGAGATCTATTTTACTTTTAGATAAGTAATTTATTTCTTAGTTTATATAAGCTCTAATTAGCTTAAGACTTATATTAAAGTAAAAGTAGAATATATAATATAGATTAAAGCTAATACTGCGGGAGTATAAGCTTCTTATATAGATTCTATTAAATTAGAAGATAGCTCTTTTATAAGAATTTTTAGAGATAGAAAGAGTTTAGTTAGAAGTTACTTCTTTATAGAAGATTATTATAGTAGATTATATTTTCTAATAAATTACTAACTTTCTAACTACTAAAATATTATAGCTAGTAATAGCTAAGATAATTATAAATAGAATAAAGATAGAAATTCTAGAGTATTATAATACTTTATATAGAAATCTATAATTTCTAATAAAGAAGAATAATACTAAGTATTAATTAATTAATACTACTATATATATTAATAAGATTACTATTAAGAATACTAACTTATCATCTTTAATAGATAACTTCTTAAAGAAGTTTATTAAAAAGTAGTAGATAGCTATATAGACTTTCTCTTAGACTATAATTAAGTTAGATTAGTAAAGAAGAGTAGAGATATAATAGCTATTATAATAACTTATAAACTTCTTTATTAGATTACTCTGTTTTAAGATATAACTAATTTAGTAGCTTAATTTATTTAAGTTATTAATTAGATATTTAAAGATTTAATTCTAATCTATATTAGATTCTTTCTTAATAATATTAATATTAAAGAATTATAAACTTAATATAATAATAAGAAAATATCTAAGCTTTTAAAGATTTAATAATTTATACTAAAATATCTATAAAATATTAATATTATACTTACTAATTTAGAGAGAGTAGAAGTAACTATTTCTAATATAAAGAGTAAGTTCTATATAACCGAACTTTAGATTATAAGCTTTATCTATAATATACATTAAGAGATATTCTAATTAAAAGAAGATTCTAACTATTCTAGAATAGCTAGACTATTAGAATACTACTGAGATATAAATATTTATTTATATTTATATCTATTATTAAGTTTGAATTTAGAGTTTCTCTTAGATTATATTATTTATTTTTAAGTTATTTTAGAAGAAGAAGCTGTTTAATTAGAGAGTAGAGTAATAAGAAGTAATAAATATACTAAAGATAGTATTAATAATAGTACTAGTATTAGTATTAATTAACTATTTAGAAGGAGTAGAAGAGATATTATATAGAAATAATATAAGTCTAATTAGATAGAAAGAATATTTATTATAAAAGAATAGAGAGGGAAAGAGATATTCTTTAAGATATAAGAGTGAAATGTGAAGTAATAGTAAGTAGAAATATAATATAGAAAAGAGAGAGTATAAAGAGTTATTAAAGATTTTAAAGAAGTTTTAGAATTATTTATATAGAGTAAGATTTATAATTAAGATAAATATAAAGATATTAATAATGCAGTTAAACAAATCTTCTATAAATCTTTTAGAAGTCTTAATAATATAATAGATAATATAAATTAGTCTCTTTAATTTTAATATTTAATATATTTTAGAAAAGAAGTATATAATTATAAATAAACTATTAAGAAGACTACTATTAAAGAAAGAGATTAAAAAAGAGAATATTAACGCGTTTATTAATAAAGAGCTGAATATAGTATAGATAATACCGCCTTATCTTATACTTACTTAATCTTATACTACTCTACTATATCTAGTTAATATATAGATTAAGTAATAAGGGATTATATAAGAGAGATGAAGCTAAGAAGAAAGATTTAAATATATTAAGATATAATAAGAAGGAGGAGAAGAAGAAGAAAGAGAAGAAGAAAGAGATAAATAAGAATAGATCTCTATAATAGAAATACTCTGAGAAGTTAATTAATATTATAAGATAGCTAATAATATTTTAAAGACTAAATAAGATATTAAGAAAAGAGTTTATAATATTTAAGAGAAATATACTAAGATTTATAGTTTATAAGAATTATTTATTTAGAAGAGCTAGTAAGAATATACTACTTTAAAGAGTAGTAGATAATAAGAATATAAGAATGAAGATTCTTAGAGCTCTATATAAGAATTGCGGATATTAAAAAAGAGAAGAAATCTATTAAAGAATAGTAGATATATATTAGTAAAAGAACTTAGCTAAGAAAGTTACTGCTTACTATTATTTATATATAGCTTACTAGTTTTAAGTACTAAATTAAGAGGATAATATCTTATATTCTATATAGATTAGCTTACTATAATAGAAGATAGAGATTAATCTAGTAATAATACTAGAAGTAAAAGATTATAAGTACTTAGTTTTAACTTAATATAATCTTTTAGAATAAGTAGAGAGAGAATCTCTTACTATAAAATCTACTAAGTTAGTTATATAGTTTCTCCAATATAATATTATCTATTAATTTAGATACTTTAGAAGACTTCTCTTTAATAAAGAGACTAAATTTTAGAGAGTAATATTATATAGTGTATAAGTAGGTCTAAGAAATATATTTAATTAGACACTCGAAATATTATATATTTCATTTAAATTCATCTGAAGTTTATATATATATATATTTAACGAAATCTCTATATCTATCTCTCTTATAATACTCTCGATCGCATTCTCAATTCTATAAGTATTAAGAATTGGAAAGCTCTTAAATAATCTATATTAACAGCTGAACATATTTAAATTCGCTATAAATAGACTAAAATTCATTTAAATTAGAAGACTGAGTAGAAATTTATTATTTTTTCAGATAAATATTTAATAGAATAGAATAAGAGATAATCACGTTAATAAGTCTTTTATATATTTACGCAGAAATGAAATAAAGAGATGATTAAGTTATATAATATAAGAAAGAATATCTATATTATAATTTAGAATGCTATTTAAATAGGAGGAAGATCAGATTTGATTATAATAACCCGCGATAAGAAGGTCGCTTAAAATAATTATTCCGCTAACTTCTATTTTAAAGTTCTTAATAATTAGATGAAAGTTTACTTTAAGTCTAATTATACATTTATATAAGATAATATTAGTATTCACACAGCTAAAAAGATCAAGAATTAGTTTAGAGATGAGAATATATTATTACTTAATTAGCTATTCTATTTACTAGATATGAACTCTATTAAATATATTTAGAAGAAGCTGAAAGAGATTATTTATCAATATTGTTCAGAGCTGATCAATATAGATAAAAGTGAGTCTAATCTACTTACTTTAAGTGCTATAATTATAGATACTTAGAATATAATATCTCAGATCTGACTTAATAATCTAATTAACAGTATACTGAGACGGGTTAAGATTATCCGAAAGAAGAAAGACTGGCATATTAAGTATTAGTATTGAGAGGCCTAATTTAGAAGTATCTCAGTCTTAAGATCTACTATTTATAAATATTTTATAATAGATCTTATAAATAATCTATTTATTTTGATCTTATAATAGTAAAATATATAGTGATGAATAAAATAGTGAGTGGAACACGAAATTTTGGCGGGTAGATACTTTTATGTAAGTATTATACGCGTGTAATTTGAAGAGCATATAATTATAATTAAGTTAGATTCTTAATCTTAATTAATTCAGGCACGTGATTATAACTAAGCTAGACTCTTAATCTTAATTAACTCAGATATATAATTATAATTAAGTCAGATTCTTAATCTTAATTAACTTAGACATGTAATTATAATTAAGTTAGACTCTTAATCTTAGTTAACTTAAATATATAATTATAACTAATTTAGACTCTTAATCTTAATTAACTTAGATATATAATCTATAACTCTATTATATAGAAAGATATTAATCTTATTTATCTTTATTATTTTATATAATAGAAAGAGAGATAGATATTTCTATAAACTTTATTATATAATTATTTATTAGTTAATAAGTTTAGAAATTATAAAAGAATATAAGACTCTTTTATTATTCTATTTTAAAGAGCTTCTTTATACTCAGTTCCATCTTATTATTAATACTCTACTACTCTATCTTCTCTATATCTTTTGTATCTTTCTAATTCTTAGCTCTAATATTCTAAGCATTATCTTAGTGTAGATTTAATAGAATAGTTCTTAAATTATAGAACTTAAATTTATAGAATTTAAATTTATAAAATTATAATTCTAAATTAAGTATCTCTAAAGTTTTAAAAGATGTTTAATAAAAATATTATATCTAATATATAATATTTAATTATCTTATTATTTAAGTCTAATCTATTAATCTAATATAAGAATCTTTAATACAGCCCGCGTTATAAGAATTTCCCTCTTATCTTAAAATCTAAATCAGTACTTCTTATTAATTTAGTTAAGTCTTTTATATTAATTAAGGAGAATAAAGATATTAATAATAAAAAGTTCTATAAAGATCTTAGTACTTATAAAGATCTTATTACTTAAGAGTTAATAATATTTATTATAAAATTATAAAGAAGATTATAACTTAGCTTAAATAGAAGTATAGATTCTTAGTCTCTCTAATAAATAAATAATTTATCTTAATCTTTATAATTAAGAAATCTAAGTCTATTAATATTATTATCTTTAATAGTAAAACTAATAAACTTAATCTCTTCTTTACTAATCTTTAGATTCTCTTCTAATAATAATTCAGCATCTATCTAAATAATAAGAGTATTTAGATTAACTCTCTTTATAGCTTCTATATAAATAAGATTAAGAAGTTTCTCTAACTAATTCTTAATAATTAATAATCTAATATTATTTCTTACTACTTTAGTAATATTAAGTTATTAGAGGCGTTAAGAAATTGAGTGATATAATAATATCATATATAAATAGTATATGTTTTATAGTGTAAAGCTCTATTAATAATAGTGATAAAGAAGATACTTCTAATATTTTATAAGTTAAATAATAAAGAACTTTAAGTTTTAGACTATAAAGTTTTTCATATAAATTTATAGGTTTAACGCATATATTATATATAGACTAGATTTTAATATAATATAATAATTATCTTCTCTTTTAAAGAAGCTTTATTCTTAGAATCTAAAGTATTATCTCTAAAAATAGACGTGTAAGTTATTAGCGCCTAACTATATTTTACTCTTTATTAAAGATTGTAGTATTTAATTCTAGAAGTCTTAATAGCTTCCGCGATTAAAATACTTAATATTTCTATTAATGTTAAGACTCTCTTTTTTTATAATGTTTTGAGATAACTTCTTAATATAAGTAGCTAATCTATTATCTTCTTATATCTTTCTTCTTTTTCTCTATTATTCTTAATACTTATAAGTTATCTATAACTCACGCGTGACTATATTAATCTTGTATAATATATGAATAAACTTATAAATTACTTATATTATATATCTTATATACCTACTAGAGATCTCTAATATAAGGCATATTATAATATTAGAATGAAATCAGTAAGTATTAAGATTATCAGACAGATAATATAGAGATGAGAAGACTTATACGAAGGAGCAGAGCTGATAGTTCTGTGAGAGAAGATACGCGCTCTTATTTAACTGATTCTATAAATCTGTTTATACGCAGAAAACGCAATAAAAGATATATTAAGAGATATATTAGAACGCGTAAATCACTTCCTATCTAAATAATTATCTAATCTAATAGAGATAAGACTATATAGAATTGAGAAATCTATTATCAAACTAGAAAATGAAAATTAGCAGGAAAAATTCTTAATCTTATATACAGAAATAACACACGATATCTTAAGAAAGAAATTAATCTCTATAATTTAATCCTCTTTAAAAATAGAGATAAGAAAAATTATTATTTAAATCTTAGATAAAAAAGAGAAGATTAGAATTAATAAACTCTTAACTAAAGAGATTATAAATCAGATTAATTAGAAATTAATAGGAATATCTTATATATCTTATATAATTATAATAAAGAAACTTTTAAAGAGAGAAATTATATTATATATAGAAGATAACTTAGACTATATAGAGCTTAAATAGAATCTAATATAAATAAAGTTACTAAGCTTACTTATATAACTTAAGATAAGATTATATAAAATATTAATGCGAGTAATATAAATAAGATAAGAAGAGAAAGAGAAGAAGTAACTTATATATAAACTAAAGAATAAGAATATTAGACTTATTTCAGATCTTAAAATTAAAAATCTTTAATAAATAAAAGGAAGTATAGAAATTAATATAATTATACACGCAATTTAAAAACTTTCTTATCTAAATCTAATAAATAGAATTATCTAAAAAGATCTTATTTATAAGATAGAGTTTAAGTTAATTATATAATATAATTTAATTCTTTAATTATATTAATATTTTCGCTACTAGAAATATAAATATTTATTTTATATATATAAAAAGATATAATCTTATGCATACTATATAAAATATTATTAAATTAATAAATATAAGAAAAAGCTTAAGAGAAAGACTATATAATATAGTAATTACTTAGAAAGATATAAAGCTTAGTCTTATAATTACTTATAAAAATAAAATAAAAATCTTATATAAATAAAATATATAATAAGAAATTAAGATACTTTTAATCTTAAAATTAATAAGAGATTATCTTTATTCTCTCTTTCTTCTTCTTATTAGTCTTAAATCTATTAACAGAAGTTAGTAGAAGTAACTCTAAAATAAAGATAGAATAAAACTAAATAGAAGACTTATAGAAAAGAAGACTAACTTATTTAAAAGATTATTTATAAGAATCTAAGAATTATATAAAGACTAATCTTATATTAAAACTAAGATATTTAACTTCTTCTAATTAAAGAAAGATATTAATTTATATCTAAGAATATTATATATAAGAAAACATCTCTATATAAAGTCTTAAGATATTATAATATAATATTAATAAGTTAAGAAATAAGATAATAATAGAACTGCTTTAAGATTTAAAGATTAAAAAGTATAATATTCTCGTAATTTAAGAGTTATAAAAAGATATACTTAATTATACTTTATATAATTTAAGATAAAGTATCTTTTATAATAGTGATTAAAGATAAAAAGATTTAAGAATTGTTATACTTATTAATAAGCGCATTTATATAAATATATAATTAGAGATATATTACTTAAAAGATTTTATTATAATTATATTAAAACTCTAAGAAATATAGATTACTAATTATATAATTAATATTTATAATATCTATAATTCTCTAAGCTAATATTTAAAATTAGAAGAAATAAAGTCTCTTAGTACTCTTTATATAATACTTAGAATATCTAAAGAATATATTATATTAAGTAATCTAAATCTTTATTACTTTAGCTAATTAGATCTAATATACTTACTATAATATAAACTTTCAGATATATTACTAAAGATTATATAAGAAGTAGAGTTAAAATTAATTCTTCTTTTAGAAATAATAATAAGAGACTATTAAAAAGAAGATTTATATAAATAGATAATTATAGATCTTATCTTTATAATATTAACACTAGAAAATTAACTTATATAATATTAGATAGAAGTAGAAAGAGAATAGTTATTAGATTAACTTTTAATTAGTAGGGAATTTAAGTAACTAAATCAATCTAGAAAAGAGTTATTAAAAAGATATAAAACTTAAAAAAAGATAGATTAAGAAGTCTTTATTAAAAGTCTTTATAGTTATATAAAGTTACTTAAAAGTTATTACTAAATACTAGAGAAAAGATTAATTATTTCATATATAAACTAATAAGACTTATATATATAGTAATAGAAGACTTAATATTATAGATAAGACTATTCTTATATAGTTAGAGATTCTGAATAAAAGAATATTAAGAGGCGGTAAAGAATATAAGAAAAGTATATAGAAACTTTACTAAGAATCTATTACTTCTTATATAATAAAACTTTATATAATAGCGCAGTTAAAAAGAAAAGATATTATTAAAAATAAAAAGAGAAGACTTTAGAAATATAATATAAGAGATAGTATAGAAGTTATAGAAAATCTAAAAAATTATATAATAAGTAAGATAGTAATTATAAGAATAAATCACTTAAAAATTCTTTCTTACTTTTCTTAAATAAGAAATGTATAAAGTAAAAGATATAGAGAGTAAAGTAAAGCTTCTATATAATATCTACTTCCTCTCTTCTTCTAAGATAAATCTTATAGATATTAAAGAATATAAATATCTCTAAAGAATTTTATAATAGAAAGAGATTATAAAAAAAGAACTTCTAAAAGTAGTTAACTATATAGAAAAAGATAAGATTATAGAATTAAATAGAATTTTAAATAGAATTATTTAAATTCTTATATAAGAGAAGTTAAATCTAATTAAGAGACTATTTTAGATCTATCTTATATAAGAAATTTAGCTAGATTACTTTAAAAACGCCCGTATAATAATACTGAAGAAGTTAAATAAGAGAGATTACTTAAATCTATTAATATATAGATTTTATACTGCTAAATATACTAGAAAAGATCTTAGAAGTAGTAATATCTAACTAAATAAAATATATTACTAAATTATATAATCTTCTTTTAGACTTATAATATAAAGCACGCTCTTTAAGAGTAATAGAGATAGTATTATAATAGATTATAAAGAAGATATATATAATCTAAGAGAGAGAAAATAGAAAAGTTATAAATCTTCTCTTACTAAATATAATAAAGGTATTTAATAAGATCTTATATATATAACTAGCTTATAATCTGAGAAAAAGAAAAATTCTAGAGTTACTTATATAATAAATAATAGATTTTCTTTCTAACTATTATATAGAGATAAAGATTAATAAGTTTATACTATTAGAAGCGCTAATTATAATAGAAATCTTATAAGACTTACTAATATTCTTAATTCTATACCTCTTCTATAATATTAATTTATTAAAGAAATATAATAATATTAGATTTTATATAAGCGCAATAGAGTTTATAAATAATATTAATATCTTAATATATAATAAAAGTACGGAGAGAAACTGTTAAGTACTTACTAAAATTTATAAGAAATATATAAACTAAGTAAGAAAATATAGTTTAAAATTCTATCTAAATAAATATAAACTAATTTACTTTAGTTATATAAAGAGAAATTTTAATATAAAGACGGGATTAAAGCTTAAAAGATAGAAAATTAATCTAAAGAATAATATATAAATTCTTAGTATCTAACTAAATATTATATTTAGATAGTAATTCTATCTTCAGATAATTAAAGTAAAATTAGTTTATCTAATTAACACTCTCTATATAATTATAGAATCTATTTAAGGCGCCTCTTTAAAAGTAGAAAAATAAGTATACTAAATAGCTATATATCTAGCTATTATATATAGAGTAAGTATTTAGTATATACTAAAAGAGTGTTAGAAAGTATTAAGACTTAGTCTTAACACGCAGATATAAGCTGACTGTAAAAGTAAATCTCTACAGTCAGTGATCTATTCTTATAATACAAGAGAGCCATTATTATATATTTGCTATATACACTCTTAATATATCTTTCACATACTACTCGCATACTCATAAACTTCTATATCTCGGATTTCTATAGATATATAAAGAATATCTATTACCCGCCTGATTCTAAACAGCTCCTTAATATTCAGATTGCTCTATTTAATAGATCGTTTAGTAGAGATTCTTTAACACGATAGTGAAGACGCGAAGTATAACTAGCACAGCTAGTAGAGATTAAGAAAGGCTAATTAACAATATAAATATTAATCTAATAATAGGCGAGCAGCCTGCGCCTTCTATTAAGAATAATAATAAATAGAAGATTATTAGACAGTATTATAAACGCTTATATAAGTAGATTTAAGAGAAGAGAATGCTCAAAGATATTACTGCGATAGAGTCTAAACTCGCAGATGAAATGCCTGCAAATCTTATAGAAATTGCAGGTCTATTCGTCTATTATAAATAAGTCACTTCCTCTATTTATTCTTATACTTCTCTATTATATCTAATTTATATTACTAAATCTTCATACTATTCTATAAAGAATCTTAAAGATATAGCTGATTACGAGAACAGCTGAAAGATCTATATATATATACTATCGTTTATAAATAAGATTAATCTTATTAATTAAGCGGTGATCTATTTATAAGATAAAGCGCGTGAATTCTAAGTTAATAATATAATTTTAATTATAATCTGGAATAAATATATAGAGTAATATTAAAGTCTGATTATTAACTCTATTAATTATATATAATATATATTAATTTGGCTTAAGACTATTAAATAATGATTTTAGTAATTAGTTTAAGACATTATAACTCTTATTAAGAGTCTTAAAAAAGATATTCTACTAATGATTAAAAAAGAATATAAGATATAATAACTGCTTACTTATCTTATATTAAAGATTTATAGAGAGATCTTAAAAGAGAATAGAACTATTATATCTCGCGAGTAGATTATAGTCGCGGTATTCCTTGTGTTACTGAAGTTGTGCCCCTTCCTTATTAGGAATAGTATTCACGCGTTATAGCGTGAAAATTGAGTGCAGCCTTGGCATTAAGAATATCAAAATGAAAAATTTAAAAAGAGCTTAAATTGATTATAGCAGGCTAATCACTTTAGCTACAATAATAAAAATAGTACTATTAGAAAGCGCTAGTAAATCTATATAGATAAGCTTATTTCTTTCTATTAATATCTTTATTCTCAAGATTAGAATCTATATATAGTCTATTTTTATAAAAGTTTAAAGGATCTAACTTACTATAAAGGGCTGATAATTATAGCTGAGATTCTATAAAAAGTATCATTAAAAGGCTGATATTTAAGACTATATAATAGCTTATTTAAATTTTAACTAGCTGTAATTTGAAGTGGGTGCACTTCGATTTTAGTTAGAAATAAGAATATTTTTTTAATTTTTTTAAATGAAAATATTATTATTTCTAACTAAAAAGTAAAGTGTATCGACTTTGAATTACAGCTAGTTAAAATTTAAATAAACTATTATATAGTCTTAAGTATCAGCCTTTTAATGATACTATTTATAGAATCTCAGCTATAAGTATCAGCCCTCTATAGTAAGTTAGATCCTTTAAACCTTTATAAAAATAGATTATATATAGATTTTAAGCTTAAGAATAAAGATATTAATAGAATAGAATAAGCTTATCTATAGAGATTTACTAGCGCTTTCTAATAATACTATTTTTATTATTGTAGCTAAAGTGATTAGCCTGCTATAATCAATTTAAGCTCTTTTTTAAAAAATTCATTTTGATATTCTTAATGTTAAGATTACATCTAATTTTAATATTATAACGCAGAAATATTATTTCTAATAAGAAAGAGATATAACTTCAATAATATAAGAGATAATTCAAAATTCATATTTAATTTAGATTTAATAGAATTCTGATATATTATTAGTTATATAAGACTAATTATAGAATGAAAAAGTTTATAAATAGCTTTATAAAATAGCTAATTAAATTCTCTATAAGATAGCTTACTCAGATTTTGAATAGCTTATAATTAGAAAGAGTATATATCAGATTTAATATATATTACTATTTTGAGTTTAAAAAAAGATATTATATTATTATTTCTAATTAGAAATCGAGGTGCACCCACTTTAAATTATAGCTAGTGAGAATCTGGATAAGCTATTATATAGCCTAGGAACTTAGCTTTCTAATAATATTACTTATAGAATCTCAGCTATAATTATCAGCCCTATATAATCAATTCAATTCTTTAAAATTTTATAAAAATACATTATATATAGATTCTAAGCTTAAGAGTAAAGATATTAATAGAAAAAAATAAGCTTATCTATAGAAATTTACTAGCGCTTTCTAATGATACTATTTTTATTTCTGTAGCTAAAGTGATTAGCCTGCTATAATCAATTTAAGCTCTTTTTAAATTTTTCATTTTGATATTCTTAATGCTAAGGCTGCACCCAATTTTCACGCTATAACGCGTGAATACTATTTCTAATAAGAAAGGGACACAACTTCAGTGACACAAGAAATAGTAATAAGAAGAATTAACTTAAGAGTCATTCTTAGAGGATAAAGACAAGTCTTATACTAATTTAGCTAACACTATATTAAATAGAAGCGCACGCGGAACGTATACTTTTCGCGGGCGTTTTAAACGCGAATACAAACTCAGTTATAATATAGATTATCATTCTAATCCGGCTCCGACTAAAATAGACTTAACATCTGCTAAAGATATAAGAAGTGATAGCGTAATCTATTATAATTATAGAAAGTCTGATTATCTCTCTTAGAATTATAAAATGTTAAGGAAGATTAACTTCTTATTAATATTAGTAAAAAAATAGACTTTAATATTATAATAACGTCTATAATATTAGATATGAATTTTAAAGATATAAAGCTAACGCAATATATAATTATTAATATTATATTATAAGATAAGTAGGATATTTATAGACTATTCACACTTCTAAATATAGATGCTTAAGAATGCTTTCTATTATAGAAAGTAGCTATTAAAGAAGATATCCGAACAAACTCTATATTCATGAGTGCGATAGTCTTAAATAATCAATCTATTATAATATATAGTTAATATATAATTAGAGCGGATGTGATAGACTTAATAGAAGTATTACAATTCTATTAAATAGACTTTATAGCTATAAATATCTAAAGATATAATACTATATTAGACTGATTCTGAATCTTTAATATAAATTCAGACTATTATTTTAAGTAACGCGAATAATTCTATTATAAAAGTAAGGAGAGTTATAAGATAAATATTATAGAGATGCTAAAGCTTAAGAGAGCTGATATTCTAATTTATATAATATATATCATATCTGCTAGAGATATATAAAACGCATGCGAAGATCTAAAGAGTACTATATAAAACATATACGAAGACTCTATAAATTCAGTATAATATTATTCTATAAATCTTTATTTTATAGACATGATTACTATATAACTACTGAAAGAGCTTAAAGACTATACTAATATATTCTTTAAAAAGAATACTGCAAAATTGTCTGATAATACGCGTGTGAAACACGCTATTTCTCTTAAGAAAGATAAGAAGATATTATACAGATCTATTTACTTCTTATTTATAAATAAGCTATAAGTATTATATAAGTATCTTGAGAGTAGTATAATAAAAGACTGGATAAGAAATTCGGAGTTATTTATAGAAGCTTTAATTCTATTTATTTCTAAAAAGAACGGTAGTCTGCGCTTATATATAAATTACAGGGGTCTGAATTGAGTAACTATCTAAAATAGATATTCGTTACTACTGATTTCTGAGATACTTAATTAATTAAATGGCGCGAAGAGATTTTTATTAATAAATCTGTGTGATACTTATCATTAAATATATATCAAAAAAGAAGATAAGTAGAAGACTGTATTTCGCACGTGATATAACTATTTTAAGTATATAGTTATATCTTTTAGATTAACTAATATACTAGTAATATTCTAAGTCTATATTAATTTAGTATTGAAGGATCTATTAAATATTATTTATATAGTCTATCTTAATAATATTATAATCTATAGCTATAATAAATAGAAGTATAATAATGATGTATGTTAAGTACTGAAGAGATTACGCAAATTTAGCTTATTTATTAAGCTATTAAAATATATCTTTTCTATTATAGAAATAGACTTTCTTAGCTATCGCATAAATATAGTAGGCGTTTTAATAGATATACGCAGAATAATCATAATTATTAATTAATTAGTTTCGAAGTTATTTTATAATATATAGATCTTTCTAAGCTTTATTAACTTCTATAGAAGATTTATTTATAAGTATTCTATAATGATTATTATAATTACAGATCTATTACTAGAAATAGTAAAAGAAA
>JAABUK010004303.1_pt1 | contig 23300 bp, 10 predicted proteins | sample 5559141 | NCBI WGS metagenome assembly JAABUK01 (sample SAMN10711869, study PRJNA513367) | rock metagenome | isolation source: Antarctica rocks | place: Antarctica: Victoria Land, Pudding Butte nord | collected 2016-01-03
GAGACTAAATAGTCTTAAATATAACGAGAACTATATAAAAATGATTATTAAATTCTGAAAAAGAACGTAATATATAAATAAAGATTGTGAGTTAGAATTCTAATATTAACACAAAATATATATATCTGAGATAATATTTTAAAGAAATAAAATAAAGTTGCGATTATAAATATATTATATTGAGAATTGCTCAAATTAGAATTTAGAATAAATTCATTATTATTAAGAGAGTAATTTACGAGAAGAAGAGAATTTATATAAGATTGATATCTCGAAATATTTTAAAGAAGTATAGAGTATCAATATAATATAAATCGCATTAATTAAAGTGGAATTAATAGTTAAAGTTGTATATAATAAGAAGTATAAAACTTCTTATAAGCTTTATAAATACTTTATCTATAATAAACTTAAATACTACTTTAAGAACGAGAAACACACTCACTTCAGAAATCTTTAACTTAAAGAGATAAAAAACGAGAAGATTCTTTAAGTTAAAAATCTGATAAAGAATTTACTCTTAGATCTTAAGAATTAGTAGCGATTAATGCTAATTACGCGCGATATTTAATCTTACATGCGCGAATAAATAAATAAAAAGCGAAAATTATAATAGACTTTAAAGTTATCGAAAATTACGCTTCTTTAGTATATATTATTTGAGCACGTTTAATTATTTAGAAAAAAGATAAACTTTATTATTTAGCTCTAATAAACAAAAACTTTATAGAATAGAATTAAGACTAAGTGAAAGTAAAGATCTGCTTACTGAATCTTGATATTTAATAATATACGAAGAAAATAATACTGAATATTATAAAAATTAAATATGATATTATTTTAAACATTTTATAACTGGAAACTTATAATTTAGTTATTAATTAAAAATAAAGAATTATTAGCTTTCTTAATTGCGATTACAGTATAATTAATATAATAACAGAATAATCTCGATTGATTATAATTAATAAAGACATCTTAACAGTCTCTTTTATAAAAGTTATATAGATAAAATTCAATTATTAATATTTAGCAGAAATCATGAGAGAGTCTGTAAAATACTTACCGAAATATAATGAATTTAAATATTTATTTATCGAAAATAAAAGCGTATCTGCGTTATCTGAGTATTAATTTTGAAATCATAAGATATCTTTAAAACTTAGTAAGAAACTTATTTATAAATTTATTTATTCTCTTTCTAAGAAAGAACTTAAGATCTTACGTAAATATCTTAACGAAAATCAGAAGAAGAGATTTATTCAATCTTCTACTTTATTTACAGAATATTCAGTCTTATTTATTTCAAAACTCAATAAAGAAATGCGTTTATATATTAATTATCATTAACTAAATAATATCATGATTAAAAATTAATACGCATTATTTTTAATCTTAAAATTATATAATTATATTTATGAAGTAAAATAATTTATTACACTCAACTTATAAGAAGTATATAATTTAATGAGAATAAGAAAAGAAGAGAAATGAAAAATAATATTTCGAACTTATTATAATTATTACAAGTATCTAATTATACTCTTTAAATTAATAAACATCTCGATCTTCTTTCAATCTTTAATAAATAATATTCTGAAAGAATATTTAAATCAGTTCTATATTATATATTTAGACGATATTCTTATATATTTAGAAATTAAGAAATAATATATTGAATATATTCAGAAGATGCTTCGCGCTCTTTAGACAAAAAATCTATTAGTAAAGATTGAAAAGTGCGAGTTTTATAAGTAAAGTATTAAGTTTCTCGGATTTATTCTAATAGTTATAAGAATTTAGATAAATAAATTTAAAGTAACAACTATACTTAAATAACCGCAATTTATATTAGTAAAGAAATTACAGTTATTTCTTAGATTTATTAACTTCTATTAAAGATTTATTATAGATTACTTAAAGATAACTGTCTTATTAATATAAATAACTTAAAAGAAAATATTCTTTATTTAAGAAATAGAAGTAAAGTCTTCGTTTCAGAAGTTAAAACAAAAGTTTATAACAGTCTTTATTCTTATAATATTTAATTTCGAAAGATAAATTATACTCGAGATAAATATATTAGATTATATTATTAATATGTGTATAAGTTAATTTAATAACGAAGAATAATTAAAACTCATCATCTTCTATTCTAGAAAAATAATTTCTGCGGAACTTAATTATAAGATTTATAATAAGAAACTTCTAGTTATAATTATCGCGTTTGATAAATGATAAGTATATTTAAAAGAATTTAAGTATTTCGTGAAAGTTTATATAGATCACAAAAATCTATTATATTTCATTATTATTAAGATGTTAAATTAACATCAGATATAATAATCTGAGCTATTATTAATATATAACTTTAAAATCTTTTATTAAAAGAGAAACGATAATATTAAAGCTAACGCTTTAAGCTGTTAAGTAGATTATATTAGAGATATTAAATTCACTTTATAATTAGTTTTACGCGAAAATGAGAATAAATTTATAATATATAATCACGCTATAATTGCTTCGATATTTCAGATCTCTAATCAAGATTAGAAAAGCCGAATTATTAAATTATACTTAAACAATTATTTATCTCGCGAAATTCAAAAGAATCTCAAAAAGTATTCAGTATTTCAGAAATAAAATAGCGAGCTAATCTTATATAAAGAACTGATATACGTTATAAATTAAGTAAAAGAAATAATTCTTCGATAATATTATGAGAAGATATCTTATAAATATTAAAGAATAAAGAAAACTCTGAAACGCATTTTTAAATCTTACTACTTTTTCAAAATAAATAAAGCAGTTCGATAATAAATAGCTAACTATAATATCTGTTAAAAAACAAAGCACTTCTAATATAAATTATATAAAGAGATGCAGTCTTTAAAGATATTGAAAGAAGCTTAGAAATTTATAATATTGAACTTCATTATTAAGCTATTTTCTTTTCAGAATTCTATGATAAAAATCAGTTATAATAGCATCTTAATTATTATTAATAGATTAACGAAATATATTTACTTTATTAATTATCTGAAAATATCTAATATTAAAGATCTAATCTACACATTTTTGCGAATAATATTCGCAAATTATAATATATTAGTAGAGATTATTTCTAATTAAAATAAACTCTTCATCTCTAAATTTTAAAAATCTTTAATAAATTAACTTGAAATTAAGTATAAGTTATTAACGACTTATTACTTATAAATAGATGAATAAATTAAGAGAATTAATCAGATATTAGAATAATATCTAAAATGTTATATTAATTATTAATAGAATAATTAAGTAGTACTTTTATTACTAACTCAGTTCGCGTATAATAATGTTTTAATAGTAACTGAAGTATTATTATTCTATATAAATTATAAATACAAATCAGTTTTATATAAATAATTGAGAGAAGTAAAATAACTTATATAAAAATTAGTTATTAATATATAGCTGTTAATTAATTTATATTAAGAATTAACAAGAGATCTCAAATTTATTAATTAAAGATTGAATATATATTATAACTTTAAAAGAATTAATAAATCAAATCTTAAAGAGAGAAATTTAATATATTTATTTTGTCAAAATATTAAAATTAAAAGATTTAATATGAAATTAAATCATACAAAATTTAACTTCTATTTAATTTAAAAAGTTTTAAATAAGATGATTTATAAACCTAAACTTTTAAAAATTATAAGAATTCACTTAATATTTAATATTTTTCTTCTAGAATTTGTATTAAAGAATGTTAAACAGATTTTAGTTTATTTAGATAATCAGAATTAAAAGTATAAGATAAAATAAATACTCGATAATTAAGAGATTAAAGAAAAAACTTATTATTTAATAAAGTAATTAGATTATAACGTGTTAGAAAATATATAAGAACTAGAAACAAATCTCAGCTCTGTAACTTTTAAGAATTATTATCGTCAGAACTTTTAATATAAGAAGAATTAAAGAAAGCAGTTAACTGCTTTTTATTAAAAGTAACATTTAATTTCGCACTAATTGATAATCTTTTATTTTTAAAATATCTCTTTTCTTAATTAAATTTATTTAGAGATTTAAACTCTTAAGTAATTATCTTACTTTAAGTCGCCCGAATAAACTTTATATAAGAATTCAAACTCATTATCTTCGCAGTATTTTATTGAAAATAAAGAAGAGTTATCTTCCGCGCAATCTTTAAATATAATTCCTTTTATTATAATCTTTAAAAGTTGAACTTTAAGAAGTTATTATTATAATAAACTCTTTAATAAGTATATTCTAAATACTTTAAAGCATTCTTAGAAAATATATAAAGATAATTCCGCTTAATATAAATGAAACACGCGATTATAATTAATATTCTTAATAAAGTTATCTTTTTCGTTTAAATTTAACGTTATTTATAAGAAAAAGATTTACTAACACGATACTAAGATATAATAAAAGAGAAAAGAAAGTAGAAAAAATAGAAATTTTGAAAAATAGATTTAAGTAACTTAAGAGATTAAGCTAAATTAAGAGAGTATAGTATTATAATATAAACTTTGAATCTTATTAACTGTAATTAATAAGAGCGTTCTAAATTAAAGCGCGGACTATAAATAATTAGAGAGATTTTATTAATTATAGTTAATAAGAGCGCTTTAGATTAAGATGTTAAGATAAGTGCTTAAGAATATTTAAGAGAAGCACTTAAAAGTAAGTGCTTAAGAATGCTTAAGAGAAGTATTTAGAAGCACGTAACACAGATTATAATTTAGAACTATATAAACAAATGTTTATCTCTTAGATTTATAATTCTTTTCCTCGTAGTTAACTTATATTATTAATTGCAATCTGCCTTTGATCTATTTATGTAAGAATAGTGATTTCTATCCACAATCTTCTAATACTTGAATCTTATTATAAATTAGACTTGACAGTTTCTAATAATCAAATCTTCACGAAATTCTTTTATCGAGATCAATATATTATATTCAGACGTTATAAGTGATAATGAGAATGATGACTGACTTTCTGCGATTATATTCTACATCGAAATTCGCTTAATATTGTTTAATTAGCTATAATTTCGTCTAATTATTATTAATTCGTCTAATTAAGTGATTTGAGGAGAGATATAAAGATCTTCTGCAGAGTCTACTACAGACCTTATAGAAATTGCGGGCGTTTTCGATCGCTCACTCTTAGAACTCTGCGATTTCAAGCGTGAAGAGACTCTGATATCTGCAGGCATTAATTTAAGAGGATATAACAGTTACGCTATATCAATACAGCTCTATTAGCGCTTATTTCGAAGCGTTGAGGGCTCATAACCTGATGAATGAGTGTATGAAGAAGAAGCTATCTACGCAGACTAGCAAGGAAGAAGGAAATAGGTCTCTGCTGAGTAAGCCGCCAAGGAGGACCTACAACAAAATTGCCCTTTTGGTCTATTTGGATTATCACAGAGCTAGCCTAGCTTCAACATCACACACCGATTGAATGGAAGCAACGATCATGGTTTCGCAATGCAAGGAACGTTGGGGGTCGGTAATCTCTACGAAGGATCTCGTGCGCTTTTGTCAGCACTCTCAGTAAAGACATCAATACTGGGACAAGTCTCCGCTGGGAAAAATGGATTATCATAAGCGCAAATTCTCACACCCAAGACGCTCGACTGGCTCGGTGACTGAGCATGAGACGTATCTCAGCACATCTGGCTTTAGTCTTCAGCCGCGTTAGTTCCAGAAGCTCTGCTTGAGAACGATGCATGATGGTCCTCATCATGGGCAGTGATTCTGTTGAAACGGTCTCACTTTTCCACGATTAAGTCGTTATTGTCCTGCCCACAACGTTCAGCAATCTCGCGCCGGCTTGAAACACAACAAATCGGACACATGGCACTTAGCAAGAGCTCGTGAGCAATGTTAGGAAATCCTTTGAGAATCTTCATGACTCCTGTTGCAATGTCTAGTCTCATATTTCCTTGGTTGTCTGTTATTTTTGGTTACTGATACGCCCATTATCAATATAATGCGAGCACACCGAAGCCGAATTAGGGCTCATATAGTACTGTAACAGCTCCGACATAGAACACAGAGATTCGTACCTGGTTGATGCGCCTGCGGAAAGAGAGGCTCGGAAAGAGAAGTTAAATGCAGCCAAGAAAGAGTGATTCTTGAAGAACAAGGGAACTTGCAAATTCATAGCACAAGACACTCGCAAACGAAGCAGCAAGGGCAGAAGAAGGCTTCGACGGGTAAGTACCACTCGCAAACGTAAAGCAGCTAGCATCAAGGGCAGCATGCAGCCGTCAGGACTGCCCGAAGTGAGCCCAATGACTCCTGGGACAAATCTTGGGAAGCTCATCCGGGATGGACTGATTCGCCGACTTCAAAGAAAGAACAGGAAAAATCTCTGGCAGGAACCTCGACTCCGCTTCTCTCCCAAAGAAGCCTCGCAATCGAGAAGAAGAAATGAATATCCTACGTCAGTCTCACATGAAAGCCATAACGGATTACGAGAACTGGGCGAGCACAGAGGAGCTCCACGAACGACAAGGCTACAATCAACGCCCCACAGGCTCATGTGAACTAGGAGAGAGGGTGTCAACAGCACCACGTCGCTAAGAAGGCGAACCTCCTCTTGAACAGAAATATCCAATTGACGAGCAGAAAGACCCTATGGGCGGAGTATCATGCATATACATTGGCGCACGAAGAAAACATATCGGCAGGTTGCATTTATAAGAAGAAGCGCCAAGAGTTGAGCTGTGCTGAAGACCTAGTATACATGAAATACCCCAGCAAACACCTTGTCAAAGTCCAACGAGCTCGTAGGGTAGATGGCAAACGGGTCATCGTGCTTGTTGATGAAGAATGCGAGTACACGTTTCTGACTCTGCCGAGTCATCGGGAATTGCAACTATATGTAAGACACACAATCACTACTGCAGAACGGTATGCATCTCCGTCTTTTCGCTCGAAGATTTTGATCTTGTTGTTGACTGACACGAACAGCACTCTGCATCTACGGAGAGCATTCGAAAGGAAACATTCAGGCCGACTCCATCCAACACGGGCCAGCAGAAAGGGACACTTGGCGCAATTCAAGGATCTGGATGAAATCCTCCGGGAGAAGAATCTGCTTCGTCAGGACCATATAACGCAAGGCCGGCAACCACACCAGCTCCATCCTCGAAAAGCAGCCAGTAAGTCCAGATCAGAAGCATCCTCTTCAAGCCCGACACCACGTCGAGAAAACTCGAATCCTAATACCCGTCCCAACTTGTCGAGAGCAGCCGCTCTCAACTCCCTCCTTCCCAAAATCAAGACCTCCGTCCCCACTGTACCAAATCCTAAGTCCTCATCTCGGACCAGCTCTGCAGCCACGAAAAGTGCTTCTTCTTCTCCACCTAGAAACAGAGTTCCAGCTGGGACGCCCATTTCGCTAGGGGGCCGCTCATATTCTGACTAAGCCACCTCAACTAGGAGAAAGAATCTCACTCCTCGGCCATCAAGGCCCAAATCACCTGTCTCTGGAGAGGAGAGCCGCAGGTCAATCTTTGCATCGAATTCGTTGCTGGATATTCCGTAAATGGCTTTGCTGGCGTCGACTGGCAACCAAGTATGAGGGGGCTTGATTGAAGGAGCAGGAAGGAGTTGGAGCTGGATCGAGTGTGATGATACAGATCCAAGGTAACATTTTCAATGTTTGTGACGAAGACGCATGGCGTCCCGCCGCAGGTTATGATCGGCCGCGCTGTGGATCAAAGACACGGGATGCTGGACGGGATGTCATTTCTCTTGAAGAAGATCTTCCTGTCTCAGCGCGGCACAATGTAGATGGAAGTGCTCGAAATGTCTAATCCGGCGTGTGAGCCTGATCATGCTTCCCACACGAAGTGGGACGATCCAGCTCGGAAGTCTTTCGCATGTAATCAAGCAAGATCAGTTGTCTAGCTCCTCGTACTCCAATTGCATGTAACAAGCAGCTTTTGGTCAATAGCAATTCTTCCTCCCAAAACCTATGAAGCGACTGCAAATGACGACGATGTCTTCAAATCCCGAGCGAACTCATGGAAGCGGACAAAACTGATCGAGAATCAGTACACCAAGAGATACAAGCCCGCGTAATCAATAAACCAACGCTGTGAGGTTGGAGCAAGTTCACCTACACAGCTATCAAACCACATAAATCTCAGAGGCAGCCTATCTTGACTTCCTGGGTAAAGGCCTCGGAAACCAACGACGAAGGCAGAACCATATTTTGCTCATCTGCCATGCAGAGGTGGTGACGACGCCGAAGCGAGACACCAAAAGTGGTTAGTATTTATCGCCAACGTACGAAAATCACCCTTATTTATCCAAGTCAAAGAAAGTCTCTACATCCGTGGGGAATGGCGAACGTAGATGTCATCGCCTTCAATATCGCCGCCTTTATCTGCGGCTTATTCGTCCTCGAATTCGGAGCAGACACCTTCATCGACCACACCGCCATCGTCGCGCGCCGGACCGGGATATCGCAGTCTCTTATTGGTCTCTTGACTGCGGGCGCCGAGTGGGAAGAGGTTCGTGCTTGAAACCCTGCATCGATATCCTATTGGCTTCGGAATTGACTGAGGCGCTGTATTGAATAATAGCTGGTGGTTGTGATTGCGTCGATCGCGCGCAACCGCTCCTCTCTTGCCATCGGCAACGTTATCGGATCCGCCATCTCCAATATCCTTGGTGCTTTTTCGCTAGGGCTGTTGTTTCATTCGACCAGGCAGGAAATCGTGTTTGATAGGAGCGCGAAGATTTACTCGTTGCTCTTGCTTGCTTTGACTGGCTTCGTTACGCTCTTATCACTCCTCGGCACGCGAGGTACTTGGAAGGTATTCGGCGCCATATTACTGGCGTTGTTTTTTGTCTACTTTGTGTCTGTAGCTTGGGCGATCAGTCACGGAGCAATTACGGCGCCCGAGCTCTCAGACTCTGACGACGACGACGACGACGACGACGACGGTGATTCCGGTAACGAAGACAACGGACGTCATCCAAATGGCGTTATAGAAAGCGAAAATACGCCACTTCTCGACCCTGAAGCCGCATCAACAGCCATCTCCATCAGCAGCTCTTCAGCTACTCGACAAAGGCCACAATACGACCCTCTCCCTCACAGGCTGAGCTACCACATCGCCTTCCTCCTTCTCGGTTTCCTCTCGATTTGCCTAGCCGGCTACGTCCTCTCCCACACCTCCACCACCATCAGCGACTCGTTCGGCACCTCCGACGTCCTCTTCGGCATCGTCATCCTCTCCATCGCGACTACTCTGCCCGAGAAATTCATCGCTGTCCTCAGTGGCGTCCGAGGCCATGCCGGGATCCTGGTCGCCAACACGGTGGGCAGTAACATCTTTCTGCTCTCCTTGTGTATGGGGGTCGTGTTGGTGGTTAGTGCGGGGGAGTTTGATGGAGGGTCTGTCAATGCGGCCGAGCTGGGGGTTATGTTGGGGGCGACGGTGGCGCTGACGGCGACGGTGTGGATCGGAGCGAGGTGGAGTAGGTGGATTGGGGCGGGGATGCTGGCGGCGTATGTTGTGTTTCTGGTGCTAGAGTTTACGGTTCTGCGAAAGATCGGTTGACGTTTGATATTTATCAATGTGGGTGATAAAACTTGTGCGGCTCTTTTTGCCCTTGTTTGCGTGAAGTAGCATAACAAGAAGTACTCGGGCTATAGACAGGCGCTTGCCTTCCTGTAGACCCCGAGATGAACCGAGCTGTCCACCTGGACTAGCTAGCAGGACCGATGTTGCCTTTGACACCGGCTCGACATCTGAGCATATAATTCCGACAAAATCCAGCTCTGGGGTATCAATGAGACAGCGCCACTATCTTAGCAATTGCTCAATATCTCTGAGTCTCCCCCTCCGTTCCTCACCTCTCCTATTCCTGCCCTCCTTCTCCCCAAAAGCCTGCCCCATCAACTTCCTCTTCCTACTCTGCACTTCCAACACCTCCTCTTCAACGCTTTCCTCCATCACCAACCTCATGACCGTACATTTCCTCTTCTGACCGAGGCGATGCACTCGATCCACTGCCTGGTCCTCGATAGCGGGCGCCCACCACGAATCCGCAAGGATGACCTGGTTCGCAGCCACGAGATTCAACCCGACACTACACACGGATAGTGAAGCAAGCATGATCTTGCAATCTGGAGCTTCGTCGAGCAGCCTGATCGCACCATCGCGTCGAGACGCAGGCATCTTGCCATCCAGGCGCGTGAAGCGAAGGCCATGGACCTCCAGTTGAGCCTGCACTACATCCAGAAACGAGGTCCATTGGCTGAAGACCACGGTCTTCGTGTCCTTGGCATTGTTTGACGCTTTCAGGATTTTGATCAGTGCTTCGATCTTGCTGCTGGTGACGTTGGTGTCGATCTCCACCTCTTCATCGTCACCTTCTCCAAATCCAGCCGCTGGTGGGACGAGCGATGAGACATCGGGCAGCTCGTTGCGGCACATCGGACATTTGTGCTGTTCTTGGATCACTCTTTCAACGCATCCATTACAGAAAACGTGTGCACAGGCTGTGATCATGGGGCTTCTGAAAGAATCCATGCAGATGGGACACTCCTCCTGACTGTCGATCTTCAGTTGTAGGACATCCTGCAATGCCCTGCGATTGGCCTGGTCCATGACATCGACCACCTTGTTCTCCTCAACGAGAGCCAAAATGCGATTGACTCGGTCCTCTCCACACAGTTTCCAGTGGTTGCAGCATTGGCGCATCCGGAGAAGGACTTCGAGAAGATTTGTGAACGTTTTGTTATTGCCTTCGTTGTGTTTCATCTGATCGACAAGACCCTTGGCTTGAGCACTGAAAGCATCATATTTGTCTCGCTCGTGCGAACGGAACTTGATCGGGTATTTGTGAGAGACCAACTCTGGTAACCTCAAATCGATGAATTTCATATCCTTCATGCGACGCAGGCAGATCGTAGACATTAACGCTTGAAGAAGTACGGTGGCATTTGCATCGCTGTCCTTCAATGGTCGGATCAATGTACCATTAAAGATGTCAAACTGCTCTAGACCACCAGACAGTCGCAGGTACTTGACGTGCGAGTGAAGGTCTTTGAGGTTGTTGACGATCGGAGTTCCTGTCAATATCCAGCGCGCGTCCGCTTGAAGAGCACAAGCAGCTTGGGCCATCTTGGCTTTGGGATTGCGGATCTGATGGCCTTCATCAAGTACAATTCGACGCCAGGTGGTGGAAAACAGTCCTTTTGCGGCTGGAGTCTTGACTGGCTTGGCTGAACCATATGGGAAAAGTTCGAGGGCCATTGTTTGATAGGTGGTAATGACAATGTCATATTGGGCGAATTCTCCCGCCCTTAGATCAGCTTTGGTAGCGCCATGATAAATGAGGATCTTTGGCAAATGATCAGGATGGACATGTTTCTCAGCTTGAGCACTCCAATTACTCATCACACTAAGCGGTGCCACAATCAATGATGGTTTTCCAGCACGAGAGTCATCAGACATGATCAGAGAGATGACCTGAATGGTTTTCCCCAATCCCATGTCATCTGCAAGAATGCCGCCTTTGGCCAGCGTAGGGGGATTGCTGGTAAAGAAGTTTGTGGCTATGTTCAGATACCCATTCTGATGTCTCTTCCACAACTGGACCACATCAATTGAACCTGGTGGCGGCAGGGAGGGCGACTCATGATTCAGCATCCATTTTAGGCCTTGACGCTGGTACGGCAGTAATTGAGTCTTCAATTTCGTGGGCTGATCTGCCATTTCCATCTTAGACAACACATCTTCTCCCGCTCCAAATTTCTTCACCACGTCTTGCACCTCTCTCGGATTGTAGTTCTGCGCAGTTTCCATGACCTGTTCCAAAGTTTGCGTTGGCTCACCCAGTCCAGGCATGTTGAGATTTGCATATCGTGCCGAGCTTGGATCAAATTCCAGCGTACTGCCACCTCTTCTTAGACTGTTGCTGTTCGCTTTCCATTGCTTCTCTTGCTCCTTTTGCCTCCTCTTTCTGTCTGCCTCTGCTCGGTTGTGATCAACGATGGGGAGTTTCAAACTAACCATCTGCTGCTTCAGGGCTGCTGCAGCAACAGGGTCTGTAGTACCAAAAAGCTTGAGACCAATGGGACAGTCAAACGAGCCCTTGGGCCCTGTTAGAGCGCCCTCTATGAGAAGCACCCTGGAGTCCATGAGAGGTGCCAGCTTCGCCGCACATTGACGACTCAGATGTCCGATCTGATCACCCATCACATTGTTGATGCGAATAGCATTCGAGTCGTATGGATTTCGCAATTCGCGCTTCACCACAACATATTCGCCGATTGTCGCGCGACCAGTGTAATACCTGATCCCAACGATTTTGGTATTATAGATCCCGTAGAGCTCGAAATTGCCGTAGACGTCATCATCGTCATCCAAAGTCAGATCGATCTCACCTCTCACCTCTTCTTCATCCATCCAATCATTGCGAGTCGCGGCGTTCTCGTACCTCTCCTTTCCATTGATTGTCCCTGTATTGTAGGTGTAGGGCGCTTGGGCGAAGCTCGAATGGGAGAAAGACCGATTGGGAGATTGTTGACTTGATGATGGAGGTGTTGCATAGGGCGGCTTGGATTGCGTTGCATCCGTTTGGCCTGGCTGCCTGGAAGAAGGCTGGCTCGCAGGGACCGACGCAGACTCTCGGTATCCTGGATGACCGTTCCTGTGGGCGCGGGAGATTGCCACACCAGCTCGAGGCACTTTTCGGGCGTGAGCTTCCTTTGCGGTCTCCGAACTATCTTCTGCGTCGCTGCTTTGAGTAAGATCCACAACCTCTATCTTTCGCTTGGCTCGCGCCATTCTGTTCCGTTGAGGACGCGGATCGCAGAGGTAGATGATTTGGAAGTGATTTACCTATTGCAGGCAGCCATATATCAACATTAATGGAGAACGTTCATCAACGAAACACGCTGCGCTTGATGAATAGGGATATCAAGTACTTCAAAAAAAAAAAGAGACGGGCAGCCACCTCTGCTGATGACGGAATTTCGCGAAAACTGCCAAGACAGAATCGCGTCTTCACGTGATTGCAAAAATGCGTATGTAAACACTACTGGTAGAAACAGATGAACATTCGCAATCCTTCTGAATCCTGGGTAATGATACGCTTGTGTGGCATGGCTAAGTATAGCGAAGAGTTGATAACTCGTATGGCATCTCCTCTCAGCCAGATCCTGAAATGTGGGCTACTTCGGCCCACGAACGTCATGAAGGCTTGTAGCAAGCTAGGTCCCCAAACTTTTGGTTCGTTTCTTGTATGCTCTCTTCTACCACGATAGAATTCTTCTTCATTCATTGTCATGTATAATCACAATCCTGGTTCGTACCGGGAGTTTCTCGCTCAAAGAGAGCAAGTCTTCCACTCCGCGGTTGCTGATGGGAAAATCGACCCCTTCGTGTACCCGTGGGACACAATCCCTGCTGGCATTTTGATATTTGCGGTTCTATTCATTCCCAGACTTGGGTCAAAATATTCAAGATGGACCTCTTACTGTACATTTCTGTTCATAGTACTCTTCTGTGTATCTGTCATGCGACGATGTCGGAGTCTGGGCCTAGCTGGCGGATATGGAATTGGTCTGATGTGTGTTTGGGGCATTGTTTGGAGCGCTGTGCTGCTGGTTTACAACGATCCGAAGACCGCATTCAAAAGGGTGGAATGGAGAGACACGAAGGAGAAGTCGGTGGCCGCGTCACACATGGATGGCTTTTCACAACCTCCGGGGGCGCCCATAGCAAACCTGAGAAATCGAAGAGCGTATGGAGTAGTTGGTGAGGCACATGAACCTACGAAGCAAGAACAAGATGCTGAAGATGTGGTGGAGACCAAAAACCATCTCTTGGTCTGGCAATCTTACCCAGCAAACCTTCGACATCGTCTCGATTGGGTAATTGATTTGTGCACCAGCTTCCGTGGTCCGGGCTGGAACTGGCACATTCAAACTCTCCCAGCGGCTGACTATCCTTCGCCTTCCATGCTTCCCACACCACCGTCATCAACCAAATGGCTCGGCCGCATAGCCATCCGCGACCTCCTAATTTGGTATCTCATTGCAGACGTCAGCAAGACGGTCTCAATGAACGACCCCTATTTCTGGGGCATCGCCCAAATATCCTCGCCAGCCCCACACGCTGCTTATCTACCATCAATCATCATCGACACCCCACCTCTTACCAAGGTTTATCGACTCCTCCTCTCCCTCTTGGCCGTCGTCTCCACCCTCTCACTAATCTTCACCCTCTTGCCCCTCGCCTTCGCCATCCTCTTCCCTCTCCTCAACCTCCACAAACACACCCGCGCCCCCCTCCTCGAACCACTCTTATACCCACCCTACTGGGGCTCCTTCACCGCCAGCGTGCTCGACAAAGGTCTCGCCGGCTGGTGGGGCAAATGGTGGCACCAGATGTTCCGGTTCGGTATGTCCGAGCCCTCGCGCTTCGTCATCGGAAAACTGGGCTGGGATCCGAGTAGCCAGAAAAGTAAGATTCTGCAACTCCTGATCGCGTTTGGCATAAGCGGCACTATACACGCTGGGGCAAGCTATACAACCTTCAACCCCGAGACAAGACCTCTATCTGGTCCATTCGCGTTCTTCTTTTCCCAGGCATTCGGCATCTTGGCTGAGCAATTCGTGTTTAAGACGATGGGGATCTCGAATGTGATTCAGAGCTGGCCAAGGTCTCTGAGGAGAGCTGGGACTCTGGTGTATGTGATGGCCTGGTTCTATGTGACTGGACCGTGGTTGGCGGATGATCTTGCGAAGGGTGGGATTTGGCTATTTGAGCCGGTGCCGGTTAGTATGGTGAGGGGTTCGGGTTTTGGTGCTGAAAGGGAGGGGTGGTGGTGTTGGCATGGGACGTGGGCGACGTGGTGGGGAGGGATAGAGGGGACGCCTTGGTGGAAGAAGGGAATTGCTATCTAGGAAGATAGCCTGGGAGCCGGTTTTGACAATGGGTTTTGAATAGATTTTGATCTTTGTGGATTCTTCCGCGAATTGATTAGATCAGTGCCTACTTAGCTACACGATCTCCTCGTCCTCATCTTCCTCTTCGGAGCTGGTTTTCAGATACAGAGGAGGTATATCTGAATCACTTTCATCATCGTCCGCGTTCGCCTCGCCAAATGCATCTAGGCCTTCCGGTCTTGGCGAAGTGCTCGTAGCTCTGCCCTTGCCTTTATCGATAACTGTGGCACCCAGCCCTGGTTCTATCGGGACGACAGGATCTGGATCCACGATCGCTGTTGTTGTTGCTACAGTAGAGGTGCTAGCTGTAGTCTCTTCCAGCGGAGCGACAAGATCCGGCGCCAAATCGAGCTCACTGTTTCGGAAGCGTTTGCTTGATTCCTCCTCCTCGCGAACATCAATCGTGCTAAAGTTGCGCTTTACGCCTTGGCTAAAGGAGTTTTCTTGAGGAGTATTGTCGTTTCGTTGCGAGAAGGGCTCAACGAGGGCTTGGTTTGCAGTGTTGGCTTTTGGAGTGTCGACTTTGGAGGCTGAGACCGCTCCATCTTCTATGGAGTCCTCTAATCTGTCCAGGATGTCGTTCTGGGTCCCTGCGGTGCCAACTGTTGGCTCTGTCGGAGGTCCTGTGCTTCGTCCATCGGTAGATTCAGCATGATTAAAGTGCTCAATTTCGAGATCTTGGTCGGAGCCCACTTCACGATCATATGGAGATGTCTTGACATCTCGAATCACGGGGAGTCTTGGCCTCAACAAGCCTTCTACTTCAAGGTAGCCCTGTGACATTCGGGCTAGAAAGGGCATAATGCTTGGTGTTGCATATTTGCCAGTCGTCTTGGGAGCTGGGTTCAGCACACTCGCTAGCATTACCCGCTTCTGATCCTGGAGTATAGCGGTACGATCAATCTGTGCTCGTAGTGAATGAGGTATTGCTTGCGCGGGTGTATATTCAAGCATATGACATAACAAGGTTGAGGCTGCAATCTCAAGGGCGGAGACTTCTGGCGCCGATCTGGTAATCTTCTTTGAAGACATTTGCAGAAAGGAGTCAGCATGCCCGTTCACTACAGGCTTGGTGATTAGTCCAGCCTTGCTCTGGACCATCGCCTCACTTTCAAGGTTCTTTGGCCCGACATCATTGCAACAGCAATCGATGAGTCCAAGCAGCGGCTTGAAGCTGTCTTTCGTGGTTGAGGGCCCCATTAATGGCATTAGATTATCAAGCAATCGATACGAAGCCAGACGGATGCCCGCGATTGAATGTTCCGACCCGAAGACCCAAAGACACTGGTCGATAATGGTTGGACTTGCAGGCAGCATGCTAAGACCAGTTGCCTCCACAAGAGAGGAAAGCAGGTTCAAGGTGGATTGGTGTATTTCTGGGAGGATAGCTAACAGCTCCTCCCGTTCTTCTCGCCCAACCTCAGGGTTGAATCGAACACTCATCTGGGCCTCCTTGCTACTTGCTGGCACCCGAATGTACAGCAACCGCGATGTCAGATCGAGAATGAGACCAAGAGGGAGATCGACTACTCGAGATGTCTGTTCGAGGAGAAATTTCTTGAGGAGGTGAAGTAGAGACACTAATACCCTCGAGCCTTTGTAGACGCCTTCCCATGGCGCCAGACCAAGCGGGTCACCATCTATGCTGTGAGGTACTTCGTCAAATGCTTTTTGCAAGGAAGTCTGACGCCGCCCGCCATCCGAGGTTTCCCAATCCTCGATGATTACTCGAAGAATCTGGTCAGCGATTCTATGAATAGACGCAATCACTGCTTGGCAAGCGTTATGCCACTGATCACCAGCTGTATTCTTGGGCGCGCAGAAATGAAGGGTCACGAAAACAGATTGAGCTAGATGAGTGATGTGATTCGATCTGGGATGACCACCGATGAAATTGACTAACTTGGTGTGAAGCTTTGAAGCAAAAGGCCGGAACGTGCTGGGATGATCCGGTATGAGGTGAAGCATGCAATGGAGCACTGTCTCGAGATGTGGACTTGGTCGAGTCGCTTGTACCTCGACTTCTGGAGATGGGTGCAGAGCTCCTAGCTTCATGCATGCTGTCACGAAAGCTGGCAACAACGGGGTTGTAATCTCGCGTATCAAAGTCGGATAATGTTGAGTCAAGGAGAAAATGCGTGTGATTGTAAGGAGACAAAGTCTTCTGGAAGAAACAGGATCTGTTTTGTTCAGAATAGCCAGCAATGCTCGCAACCAAGGCTCGCAGGATCCAAGAATCTCCCTTCCTCCGGCCTCCACTGTGGCTTTCACGAGAACTATAGCAGTAAATCGACCTTCTGCAGACCTGTCTTGTAGGAGCGAAGATATTTTGGCCTTTAATTTGTGAACCTGCAACGATAGATCATCATTCTTACCAGCAGACGGTCCTGAAGTAGACTTCAAGGCATCTGCGCAGTTCTGGATCGAAGAAGCTAGAAAATAAGCAATATGAGGCAGTTCCTTTACAGGTGTATTGTTCAAGCGGCTGGTAACGGCTCTTAATGAGTTGTATTTGTTCATTGAGAATAAGCCAGAAAGTTCATGCACCGATTCCTTATACTCTGCAAAGAGAGGGGTGGTGGTCTATCGGGTAGATTATTACGTCTCAAGCCGCCCACCAAGAATGGCAGATATGGCAAAATAAAAATTGAAGCTTAAGACTATAAATTGAGTTTCATTTACTAGCGCTGCAGTTCACTCGACGACCGCATGCCCAAGTCCCATTGCGAGGATAGGCCGCACTGCAGCGCATCAAAGGTATTTGCAATACTTCCTTTCTGCAGGAGAACATGTACTCGAAGTTGCTAGGGTCTCGCCGTGAAAATCTGCGGCGACGTGGCCGGCAAGATGACGGTTTGTTCGCGTCAACTCAAACGTTAGTGACGAGGCTGATTTGTACCTAGACTCACGACAATGAGAAGGCGAGGCGTTACATTGGGCTTCTTGATGCAGCGCGGTGTAATGGAAATTGGGCTGAAGTTCCAGAACTGGTGCGAAAGGTCACCAAACATGCGCCGCATAGAATATGTACCAAACCATCTCCAAAATTGTCAGGGAGCTTCACGCAAAAGGCTAATTGGTGACGCTCATAGGTCTCATCCTTACTACGAATACCGAACTGAAAGTTGTAAAGCATACCTCCGGCTCGTCAAGCTTCAGGCCATCCACAGCGAGATCACAGATTCCTGAGCTGGCCCAATTGATACCTCCTCTCCTTTCCGCCATCGAAACTCAGTCGCATCCCAACGGAGATGTCTTCCAATGCCAGACATGTCTTGCGTGGATCCATTGGTTGTTGTCAGAACCAGCATTAGCAGCTTCACGACTTCCAAGGAACATTGTACCCTTGTTCTTGGAGATATCAAAAGAACAGGATCCACCTTCCGACTACACGGCGATTTGCATGTTGAAATCAATTTACATGAAAGGCAGTTATCGGAACCAAGAACACGATGTCTCCGGTAGTCTGGAAGTGTTTAAGTCTGCTATTACGTGGATGCACGAACACGAGGCTAAACTGTTGTCGCAACCGCAATTACTGTTATGGTCAGAACAGATACTGGCACATATGGCCCTCACGGCAAGTGACGGAGTCGACATGAGCTTCTCGGAGTCGGACGAGCGAATCGACATAGCTCTGCAAGCGTTCCGACGTTGGGCCATTCTCAGTGGAAAGAGCAAAGAGACAGCGCGAGACGGATTCGGTATCACACGACCAGTGAGGCAAAAAATCGAGATCTGGAAAGCGTACTATCTCTTCCTCTCCGAGCTCTTGCAGCATGGTATTGACCATCACACGCTTGGGGAGAAACATAGTAGACTACACCAAGTGGCTGAAATTCGGCGAGTCGAGTCTACATATGAAAGTGAAATACTGCGAGTGACCCGCTTCCCCAAGGCACATGAATCCAACAGTGTCATTGAGGATTGGGTCGAGCAAGTTATCCGAAATTGGGAAGTTTTGTGCGGAAGGTCTTGGCCAGAAGCTGAATCGGGCGAGGGCGGCCGTAATGCCGTTGGAAGGAATGTTGTTGATATTCTGTATCGTGCAGCGACGAAAACTTTCCACTCTACACTCATCCTGCGTCGCCTTTTCCAGGTTCACAACTCTCTGGCCGACTTCAATCTAGCATACAAAGCGCTCAACGCGTATCTTGAGCTGGTTACCCGTGGCAAAGCTAGGGCTCAAAAATCTCACGAGAGTCGATCGGGGATCGATGACAATGAGACTGTTGTGAGAACTATTTCCGAGGGTATCGAAGGCTTATGCACATTTGGAAGAAAAGACGAGGCGGAAAAGGCGTTCAAACTCACGCAGAAACTGGAGGAGTGGACCGAGGATTATTCTTCAAAGAAGTCAGACGTCCAAGCCAACCTCTTCACAGATGCAGAAGCCGCTGAAGGCGATATGCGAAGTACACGGACAGTTGCGCGGACTCTTGAAATTGCATACAGAGCCATTGGCGTCGGCAAAGCGTTCTGGGCTAAATGGACGCCTGTGAGCGAGTCGAGGTTGACGTATCAAAGCGAAGCACTAGCAAGCTTCAAGCAGGCGACTATAGTACTTGGCGACGTTGCGCCTTCATTGCAAACCGTTTATGCGCAAGCCATCCTCCTTGCTGAGACTCGGGACCTTAAAAGGGCCATCGATTGTGTCAAAAGGGCGTTGAGCACTTCAGCTGCTCTGAGAGCAGAGCGCGACTACGCTCAGCAGCGTAGGAGAGTGCCGTTTTGGCATCTGCTTGCGCTGCTCTTGAGCGCGAGGCAGGATTTCAACAATGCTTGTCAGATGTGTGGTGCTGCTTTCGATCAGTTCACCGACTCGGACATCCTCTTCGGCAATCCAGCAGCTTTAGTGAATGGCAATATGAATACCAACGAAGAGAAGACAGGACTTGATGATGCAATTAATGGCCCAGTTGATGACATGGATGGGAGAGAACGAGAACGCATAATCGAGATCAGGATGACGGAGCTTGCTCTCATTGAGCTAGTCGAGGGCGCCGAGGAAGCTGTTAATGGCAGCAACGAATTGCTGAGCCTTTACTCAAGACTTTTCGGTCACGTAGGTGTGGGGAGGGATGAAAGAACAATGCCGAAAACTGTGGTTCCTCCCAAAAGCTCCGCTGGAACTGTGAAAGGCCTTCGTGGGAGTATCTTTGGTCGAAAAAGACATGAGCCGGTGATCTCAATACAAACGGCTAACGCAAATGGAGTGGCATCTGTGCCAGAGAACGACCTCGTTCATTATTCAACACACACAACGGGAGCACCAACGATCCAAGTTACTGACGAAGATTTAAGAATAGAGAAACCGCAACCACATTCATACCGAAGGTCACACAGCCACAATCGCAGTGATTCTCAAAGTCACAAGCTGCACAAACGAGAGGGCTCCATTACAAAAATTATCCGCCGTCACAGCAGATCTACTACTACAAGACCTATCAGCAGTGTTGTGTCTAGTCAAAGGCAATCATTCGAAACAGGACAAGAGCGGCTTTCAACGAGCGCATCAACCATAGGAGTTGCATCCAATGGTATGTCTCACAACAGCCCGGTAGAGCGACTTGGACCGACCAATTCAGTAGATAACCTGACAGCTAATGCGCCACCCTTACACGCGCACAACGAAGATCCAGAGGCCAAAGTTCCGCTTCCATCTATACCTCACAACACCGACCCCAGGAAACTGCCACCACCACCGAGGCATGAGGAACAACCCCCTCAACAAGACGTTCGACATCCAATCATACATACATCAACCACATTAACTCTGCCTCCACCTCGACTCCCGAGAACGGTCGAACAGATACATGCCGATGGTGTTCTGGTGAAGGTATGGCTGCTGGTCGCCGGACTTTACCGTCGAGCATCGCTCTTCGAAGACAGCATGGAAGCATGTGACGAAGCTTCCAGAGGTGCGTCGCAAATTGAAGCTCTCGTGGCTGCTCAAGAATCGTCCGCTGCCGCGTTTGCAGACCCAGGCTGGGGAGGCGGCAAAAGCTCAAATGAAGTATGGGCCGATGTACATGCCGAGAGGGCTTATCTTGCTTTGGCCAAGGGAATGCCACATGACGCCCTCAAGGAATTTGAAGAAGCGCTCATATACTTTCTGGATCATCCCAGGGCTACAGTAGGCCTGAGCAACATCCTCCTGGATATTTATGAGCAGAAAATACCGAGTGAGCCACTACGGCCAGGCTTGGATCTTGGTGTGCCTGGAAAGCAGAAGCAAGACCAGGAAGCACCTATGAAAATGCAGAACGCTCCATCACTTGAGCATGGACCAGCAGCTCCTCGGGCAGGAGATGAGCTCCGGAAAACGCCCGAAAACCTAAGCCGACTTGCCGCGAGGGATCGAGCCTACGGATTGCTGTCAAACTTGACTAAGCTGGGTACTTCATGGGATGACTCAGACGCTTGGTATGCCCTTGCGCGTGCACATGAGTGCAGTGGGCAGATTGAGAAAGCTAAGGAAGTTCTTTGGTGGTGTGTCGAGTTGGAAGATAGAAGGCCAGTTCGCCATTGGAGAAATATAGGTACTGGATCATACGTGTTATAGCCACGGCAAGAAATGCACTTTTCGACCGTCATAAACTCCATCCGTGTTTATGCTGAAACTTCAAATTTACAAGGTTGCAAGGTCTCAGGTCTATTTCGACGCTCTCGCATATTATTGCTATCTCGGCCTTCCGAAGGAGAACCGCGGCACTCATACAATTCACGAACAGTCGAGTCGCCATGGGCGAGCGCTGTCGACATCCACTGATTCTTAAACCCCTGCAAAAGTCTTCCGTCGCTGGAGCTAGACGTGGCCTGCTTTGACGTTGAACGGCTTACGTAGAGCTACTCTCGCCATAAAGATGGTGGTCTACCACGGTCACTTGTTTACAGTCAATTGACTGCTCCGAAGACCAATTGATCCCAGGAGACCGACTTCATGGCTCGGGTGTGCCCTAAAATACCACCTCTTCATTTTCACTGATGAGACAAATGCTCCGCTCCACTAGCTATTGACTGCCGGGATACCTTTGCATGGTGATGAAACATACACACCGTACATATTTTGCCTTTCGAGCGACAGCCAAACTCAGCATTATTCGGTATTGTCTTCCAACCAATACACCAACCCAGCTCCCACAGTTTCCAGAAGGACCCACCACTGCACATTCAAGAACTATCCGATTCATTCAAATAAATTAAAGAGCATGACCTGTCTCATCGCCGCCTGAAAATGATGGGTTTGGTTCCTCAACGTCAACGCCACTTCAAGCCTCTCGATTTTGGCTTCAACTCTGGGGATCGCCCGTGCGATTGCCTGCGTCTTCCTATCTCTAACAATCGCCACAATTGTCAAAAGATCCCTGAGCCTGCGCCTGGCTTCATCATCCAGCATTTCCAGCACGGCACGCTCTTCTTGCTGCAAGTTACGTAGCCAGACTTATTTAGAAAGTCTGCCATTAGCAGGAGTTTGCGGCTATATTTAGAGATCAACAGCTGGACTGTGGCTATGTTTGAAAGGGCAGGATCAAAGGCAAGCGACCATTCTAGAGGTGGCAGGCTTTCGGTGAGAACACGCAGTGTGCGCCCGTGGAGCATTGTATCGCAGAAGACATGTCTTGCTGACATTGGTATATGCGAATGCTGAGCGCTTGCAAAGAGCTCTGAGAACAATAAGACTGGCATTTAATCAAACTTACAAGGAAAAATTTGAAGAATGACATGGTAGTCAATCGAATAGGAAGCTGATGAATGAGTGTATGAAGAAGAAGCTATCTACGCAGACTAGCAAGGAAGAAGGAAATAGGTCTCTGCTGAGTAAGCCGCCAAGGAGGACCTACAACAGAAGCACACCACATGGAAGACCAGCCTCCCGCGAAATGTTCAGGTCCAGAGTCTTTCATTTAAACTTGCCCACGTTCTTGGGTGAAACAGTATTATGCAAGTACACTGCGGCTCTGTTGTAACGACTGGATGCTTGGTGGCAGTCCGTAAGAGTAGTCAGGTATGTAGTAATTAGGTCTTACTACGGTAGGAGGCATAAGTAATGTTAGCGCACGCTAGTAATGCCTTGTAAATGCCAAGATAGAACGTCACAAATCGCTTAATTAGGACTAGCCTCTTTAATATCTTGTATGTTGTTCATCTGCGTCAATTACTGCTTAACATCTTACTAGCATTAACTCAAGTAGCTCATTAAGATAGATCTCTAACACAGCATTCTATGCAGCAATAATAACTGCGCGTAATGAGCAGAATGAGCAGAATGAGTAGAAAAAACGCGT
>JAABUK010004305.1_pt1 | contig 23289 bp, 27 predicted proteins | sample 5559141 | NCBI WGS metagenome assembly JAABUK01 (sample SAMN10711869, study PRJNA513367) | rock metagenome | isolation source: Antarctica rocks | place: Antarctica: Victoria Land, Pudding Butte nord | collected 2016-01-03
GGGAGGGATATAGGTGACCTTGATCGTCTGTAAGGAAAGGAAAGTATAGAGAGGTATGGGTGGGGGGGGGGTTTGGATACTGTACGTCTTACTTGATGCGGAATGCGGATTCATCAACACAGATCGCAACTATCTTGTTGAGGAAAACGGGACCCCTACAAAGGCCGTACTAGGTAAAACAGTCTAGTGGGGCTATGCTGCTAAACATGTGTAAACTAAGATGAGATTTCCATGTGTCAGCACATGCCACTCGAATCATTGCTTAGACTGCTCAATGTGGGAACGGAACGTAGTTGCTCCTGACATTCTGAGTTATCCTCCCTTTTTGCTGTCCATGGAGTGCCATCAAATGCCGAGACGAGCATTAATCGATGGGCCAAGCAGGCTTTGATGCCCGAGGTGCGCCATCGAGCCAGTAGACATCGAAAATCTCGAGGTTCTCGGCGGCACCCAATGCGTCCGCAGGTGTGCCTTTTGCTAGCATGTGCAACCGCGGCGTTCTTGGGCCGTGAGAAGCACAGTCGTAGCTTACACGGTAGATGCGTAATTGGAGGAAATTGGCGAACGGATGCGTACGATAGTGATTTACTCCCATCATGACGTGGCCATAGTTCAGTGCACCAATTGCCACGGTTTTCAATACTGGTGGTAAATCTGTCCGCGCTTTCAAGCTGATAATGTTGAGTAGCATCATGGCTAAGCCATCAAGCATATAATCAGTTGGTAGCCAAGTATTGACGGTCGGCGCGTCTGGCAGATTTCTTATGTTTAAAGTCTGAAGATGCCTGAGTTTAGAGAAGTGTGAGGCCACCTATAACACGTGAGTATATGCAGCCCCATCAGAGGCGGGAGATTCGGGGTGGGCTTACTCTGAGATGAGCGCTGTCCGATTCTGTCAGTCCTTGCCACTCGAGTGGGATCCCCAGGGCCTTGAGCTTGATGCAATGATTTGCGACGTGTCTCAAAGTTAATACGTCGGCCGAGTTGGTGTCCACCTGCATTTGTGCCTTGGGCGCAGACCTCTCATCCCAGACAAGTGATTCTAGAGACTTCCCGTGAGGCTTCAAAGATTCTTCTAGGATCCTTATATTGGAATTCCCTTCTAGCAAAACGTGAAGGCTAGTCAGCGGACACAGCGACATCAAGAATGCCTTGAGCATCGGCATAAAAGCATCATCCGCATCTTCATGCCTTATGATCAAATTGCGGAGTTGTAAAGCGCCCTAAGTTTCGCGCCGAGTATTATTCGTGCCCATGAGCATGGACAACGCTTCGTTCAGGCCACTGCATGATTGGATGATCAAAACGCTAAGATTGTTGAAATCAACCAGTGGTGCAGGTAATCCTTTAACAATGACGCTGAGATCAAAATCACATATCGATAGGGAATCTAGGAGTAATGTGGGGACAGTCGATTCAGGCAGCGCATCGTGTTCGGTCCTAAGGGACTCCATCAGACGCTCTGTAGCGGATCGGCGCGAAGTACCACGTGGATCTCGGGCCCCCCTATGTTTGTACCTGAGCGCCATTGCCGTCTCATTGCTGAGCTTTAGATCTCGGAGATTCTTAGAGTTCTTTGCTAGGAGATAGATTGGCCATTTCCTTCCCCATACGTCTGGCGCAGCAATTTTGAGGGTGCACAGATTGGTCATGGCCAAAGCTGCCAAATCAGTCTTCTTCCACTTCTGAGTATATTGCCGAAATTCTAGGGTATGCAGAACATCTCCATGATTGTTGAGCAGAACGGCAAGCGTCAGCGTTGCAAGCGGGGATTCATGATGCCACCTATTGACGTAAAGATGTAAGTATTCCAAGAATGTGACAATAGAAGGACATTGAATTTCGGCTATTAACGGACCGGAAATCGCAGAGCTGCTGCCTTGACAACTTATAAAGGAGCAGGCGTATCTGGACATTCAGAGCGTTGGAGGCCCATCTTCCAGGGTGGTACAGCTTGAATGACCTGTCCTCATCGCCCGAGCTGCTCTCTTCATTATCGTCCTCCTCTTGGCTGTCTGTCAGACCCATATTGTCACGGCTTCCATAACCGTCGTCTTTGATCGGAGCTTGTTGAGTCACTATATGCAAGCCGCGAGTATACCGGAGGCTTTCGGGTGACATTGCCAGAAGCATTTCGAGCGATTCCAGTCGATTCCATTTCAATGGGACCTTGAGCTCTATTGTGCGGTATAGCTGTGGGAGAGCAATCGCTTTCAACGTCTTGCAGGACTGAGAAAGACTGTTTAAGTCTCGATACTGCACAATCTGTAACGCCGTCATGACTCGAACCACAGCATTCCGAGTGCACAGCGTTTGACTTACATAGCTCGCTATAAAGCATTGGATCTCTGCCGGTAGAGCCACTAATGACGCTGGCTCTGAGGGCGCGAAACTGGATACCTTCCTCCCTGGGGCACGCATGTCTTCCGAACATGATAAGGAATCAGCGCGGTCGGCAGAGATGGTGGAATGAATTTCAGGACTGAATCTACGGGATCAGTGTTTCGCGCCGCTATCGTCACACGGCTCTAGCTATTATCGATTGAATGACTAATCATGGCTTGGCATTCCAATCGTTTTGCCGTCCGAGGGGTCACCCCTTGCTTGAGGTTCGTTCTACGGAGTACAGAGGACGACTAAAGTCTTGTATGGGCGCTGACGGGAGAGGAACAAAGTCTCTTAAAGATTTGGTAGGACAGATGCACCGGAACCCGCACCCCAGCGTACATAAATCCCCAGGGGCTTCCAAAGCTCTCAGGCGCCCCAGTCCCTGTCATATTTGTTGAAGATCAGCCTTTGCTGGTGAAGCACGGCCACTTAGCCTGACTCCTCACGTCTCTACTGCTTCATCGACAGGTGGACTCGGCCAATTATCGTGAGTCAAGGTACAAATCATCCAGGTCTACGAGAGGCGACAGCAAGGTGGGGAGAACACAGAACGCCCGAGTCCCCTCAGCCTCAGCCCTTATACGCTTCGCGCCGACTACAAATTGCAAACACCTCCGTACCTACACCGAAAAACCAGCCGTTCCATCTGATTTTGTCAACATCTGACAACCAGATCACGATGGTGGGATTTTGTGATTTTCCCACAGAATTGCAACACCTCATCGTCCTCAATCTTCATCCCTCCGCCGCAGTAGCACTGAGACAGACGAATCGTTGGTTCCATACCCACATATCTCTTCACAGGCTCGATCGTACTGCAGTCCAAGACTACCTCCATCATCTAGAACTTCTACCAAAACACCAACACGACTACGCATGCTTTTCCTGTCTCTCGTTAAAGCCACACACAGCATTCACCAGGACCCAGCTTACCCCAATGGACAACATTTGTAGCAGCTACAACTCTAAGCGCTTTTGCTTGGACTGCGGCGTTAAAGGTGCTAAATTCAAAGCTTTTAGTAGATTGAATATCGGAGAGGACGAGTTGTGGTCGAAGGTCTTTTGTGGCGCTTGTTCCAGTGTGCAGCCCCTGTTCTGCCCCAGGTGCCATTGTTGCGGTGGGTGTCTCGCGAGAATGAAGACCTGGACCGGAAGGGCCGCCCTGTGGCAGCAGTCTGGAGGCGAGAAGCTCTGCCCAACGCACTCCAGGTCTTGATGCACGACCATGACCATCACTTGGTGGAGCGTATCTTTCATCTGCAGCGAATTAGCTGGACACGCCACCACCGTCACTATCTCGGGTCAATCGAGCTTTGAACGTATACATCAATTCTTCATTGACGACCACTTGGATTCAATCAAGTCCATCATGATTCCAGAATGTTCCAATGCCATGTGGTCAAGATCCGGCCCCACCTTGATAGCATTCCATCGTTAGTCACGCGCCTCTGTTGCTTGTAAGCAATCCCACGCCAACCCAAGCAGCGCGGCTAGATAGCTGGCCTTGCCCGATCGTTATCCGACCTAAAGCGTCAGCTGGGGAGCGTACGTCAATCCAGCAATTCTTTCATCGGTATACCGAGCCATGAGATTGCGCATTCCCCAGTGTGACCGACTCCGTAGCTTTCAGAGTTGCGATATTTCAGGTCTGGCATATTCCATGTCCTGATTGGGAGTACATCTCAAGGGCTTACCCAAGGTCCGCCCGGGGACACTTCCCACTCACCACGATATGGGGTACTCGAGTCGTAGCCAACCGTCTTACCGCAAAGCTCGATAAATCGTGCCTCTTCACCGGCGACCAGGCGGTCGCAGCACAGGGAATGAGTAGCAAGATGTCCTTGGATGTAAGGATAGATCGGTCCTAGTTGCATGGTTTCACGCCTCGTTGCAATCGAATTTGCGACTAGCCAGCAGGGAACAGTTCAATTAATCTTGATTCGCAGCCTGATCGATCTTTCTGCAACGATGATGTCAACATAGGTTATCGCCCGTCGATGTGATTATAACGATACTTTGCGTTCTTAAAGCGATTTGCTGCGGAAACCAACACAAGGATCATGTGCTTCTCTACCTGGAAGGCCTTCTGCGACCAATGTACGACATCTCTCCATAAGTCTCGACTCTGCTATAAGTCTAGACAGCAAGTGCCTTCAGCCTCTCATCTCAATGGATCCACTTCGGATGATAGCCATAGGAGTGTACTGCAAATTCCTCAAGAAGACGTCGATCAAAAGCGTTTGCAATACCCATTAATTGAATATGTGAGAAGCTACGGAGTCGTTACTATACTCCAAGCATTGAGCATTCTCAAACGTTTGCGCCATCCCCCCTGCAAAGCGAAGAAACACATATGAAGAGAGCGGCATCGCACGCGGCGCGCCGAAGATCCGGCGAGCGGTCGAAGGACCACCGACCGAAGGACATTGTTGTCAATTAGATTGAGGAACGACAAGAGGAGATTAATGCATAGACTACAGGCCGGAAAACCACGGTACCAAGATTGGTATCCGCGTATATAAGCTATGAGCTATATCGTTAGCCTCTGACAACAGCCCGTTTGATCTATCAGCCACAGAACATATTATATCTCAAGCGTCAGCTGCTACATCGGACACAGACATGTTAGAGAAATCTGAGATGAACAATTCCCACACAGTCGCAACGCTTTCTGTCTGGCATCTACAGCTATGTAATAAGGCGCAGCTTAATACGTTAGGCATCTTCCAGTACCGTTTAACAGCGATGAACATATGAGACAATTCAGACCGTGATAGAACCATTGCGCCTCTCATCGCTCCGATATAGTTGCTTCTCTTCGTCTTCATTCCATCACACGATACCCTTGGTATTTTGCCAGTCCCAACCTTCGCAGCACGCATCCAAAAGCTGAAAGTTGTGATCGATTACAGTTCTTGTCCTTGTGCAGTCTTGGATTGTATCTAAAAATATCAACGATATAGATGCAGCGAGAGCTATAATTCTGCATCTCCTCTCCCATATGTAGCCCACAATTCTAAGACAACATATCAACCCTAAAAAGGGTGACAAAGAAGCAAACGCAAATTATTTTTCTAGACAAAGAACTATTTACGGTTATATAATTGAATAGCGCCGATTTCATCTCCAAGGGCAGGTGGCCGAGTGGTTATGGCGCTACGTTTAGGCAAAAAAATGTATCTGCTACAGACTTTTGAACCGTAGTTCGAAAGAGCGTGGGTTCGAATCCCACCCTGCTCATTATTGTTTTGCGCTTTGGGATTTTGTTTTTGGAGGCATGGGGATTGGGGTTGTGGAGTTTTTGTGAATTGGGAGGTGGGAGGGGGAGGGTGCATGGTGGGTGAGGGGGGTTGTTGGTAAGCGAGGGTGGGCTTGGCAGTATCGAGACTGGATTCTCATGTAAGGTAGATAAATTGCCGATGTCAAGGGGTAGATGAATAGGTATCACGTAAATGGGTTATAGAAGCTCGCTGTTCAATTCGTCTAAAACAAGTGCTCAATATATAGGCCTAGCCCTCTATAGGCAACCCAGCTCCCCTGTCTAGGAAAATACATACGGGACAGGGCCATATTATCTGCCCAGGACTGGGAGATTGCTCGTACCGAGCGTCTAACTACTCCATGACATCCTCGGCTCTCATGATCTTGTCTAGTCTACTGAGCCACTCCGCCATTTTTATGGCCGGGCTACATTCATCCCAGTTTTCACGTTCTGTGACCGGGTCTTTTGATGCCGGGTAGTAAGTAGCTAACCAGCTGTTATGTGGCAGCGTTGGAGCCTTTGAGTATCTTGATTGTTTTAACCTGTAGGCCCTCGTCCCTAGTGCTCGCGATGAGCGCCATTTTGGCGGCGGTGGATCGGTCGTGGACGGCCAGGCATCGAACCGATTGCTGTACCATCTATTTTCTGTTATTAACACGCGTCAGAGCTGGGCATTCGAAACAGGCTGGCGTTTATTCTGCTCCTTTGATTCCACTGATTCGCCATTTGGGGCTTCTCCTAAAGCTGCTGACTGTTGGATTCTTGGGTGCTCTTAGGCCTGTACTGGAAGTGCTGACGGGGCGATATATATGAAAGCGTTTGGCTGCTGCCTCGGGGTCGGTCTGCATTCAGTGGAGGATTTTGGAAACTGATTGGCGAATGGAAGCATATACGAAGACTGAATAATTTCTGAAATGCTCTCTGGTACACTGGTAAATATTTATTGACAGCTTGATCAAAGAAGAATAGGAAGACTTACCCGACAGAAGACACGACTCTTATCTCACTCATACACGTTACATACCATGACATGATCACGGCTCAGGGTAGAATCTCTAGCAGGAAATGATACCAACTAACGTCCATATCAATACGCAAATTCTTGCAGTCTCGAAGAATGCGCACGACGTTTGAAGACTCAAGAACAGAGTTCCAACCAATCTCGTCGCTTGATAAGCGAGCCTTTGCAGCTTGAAGTTTAGCTTCGGCAGCAAGAGATATGAGAAGCTCGGACAGTTCTTCAGCTACATCTTGTGGCATACTGGTACCCGTGTTGCCCGAAGCCACCTGCAAGAGTTGACTGGCTCCGTCCGACCACCAGTGTTGGAGGCGAAAAGCACGATACGTCCGCCACCAGACCGCGCTGGAGTGGCTGTCGTTGCCTCCATCGTTGTTTTCGGGCCGTGCGATGTACGCATCTGTCAGGATCCTCACCAGTTCATCCCTATCAAGTCCCTTGGAGCGCCTATATGCAAAGCATACAGGTAGATCGCCAGAAGAGTCTACGAGCATTGGATTTGCGCCGTTTTCTAACAGGTATGGGAGCATGGTCTTAACGCCCAGGGAGCTCCTATTGCTGGAGAGTAGGATCTGCAGGGGGCGCTCTCCTTTTGCGTTCAGCTGGTTTGGATTGAACCCCCGATGGAGCAAAGCCTTGACTGCTTCGAGACGGCGTTCGATGCTAGTTCTCAGGCTGGGTAGATGGTACCAGGATCTCATCACACAGTGTAAGGGCAACTCCCCTTCAGCCGAGGGGATGTATATGTTGGCAATCTTGCACAGCTGTAGAACAATATCACTAATTCCTATATCACCAGGTCCTGAGCCGGGCGTCCATGACCCCATCTTTAGCAACACGTAGAGAAGTCTGTCCTCCGTTAGGACTTGTGTATTGGGATCTGCTCCCTTCCGAAGGAATATAAGTACCTCCCTCCACCAACTACATTTAAAGGCCCATGCATGTTTTAAAAAGATAGCAAAAGGCCACTCCCCAGAATTTGTCTTCAAGTGTATATCAGCGTCATGCTCGAGGAAAAGAGGAACATAGCTATCCTCGGGGAGATAATAGAATGGTCCAAGTGCTATGTGAAACGGCGTGACTCCAGCATGATTCATAGAATTGACATTAGCGCCGCGGCAAAGCAATTTTTCTATGACACCACCAGTCTTGGATCTCTACCTGGGAAACATGCGTAGCGCAGCGTGAAGGGCTGTATCGCCGTCATTGTCAGGAGTCGAAAGGTTTGGATGGGCGCCGAGAAGCGTTCGTAAAGCTTGAGCAAGGCCCAGTGCCAAATGCACTGGAGTCCTCCCATTCGCACCCTTCGCGTTCACTTTCGCCCCAGACTTCAACAAAAATTTGATGATGTGGGAGTAGTTCTTGATCGCAGCAAGATGCAGAGGCTGATTGCCTTCGTTGTCTGGGATATCAATCCTGGCTCCTCTAGACACTATATCTTTGACAATGTCGAGTTCTCCAAAAACCACCATGCGGTGCAGTGAGGTCCTTCCTAAGCTATCTTGTTGATCCAGAACATCTGACTCAGACCTAGGAGGAGTGCTCTGGTGTAAGACCTCGAAACCATGACCGACTTCGATAGTATCAGGCGCATGATCCTGTCCAACATCACCTAGATTGAAAGAGCCTGGAGTACTCCAAAGGTTGCCGGGTTCGAGACTTCTGGGCCGGCCAGATAAGACACCAGGGTTGAGAGCTCTACGCTTCTGAGCATCTGGTTCATACTACCGGCTAATTCTAATATCCTACCTAAACTCAGTGTCCCCGGCCGTTGCAACAGACTCTTCACCGTCATGGCTGATGAACGTTCTAGCACCGGTGGTGATAATTCTTTGTCGTTTCCGTCGTCGTCGGATGGTCGCTATTGGACCGCCCGCAACTCGATTCGTTCTCCAGCCCCATTCGTGGATTTTATGCTTATATGCACGCTCTCTAAGACAAATCATATAAGGATCATTCACAGGCGAGGAGTCACCTGGGACTTACGAGGCCACGAAATTGTATTGCCTTCTCATCGCATCCTTAACTAGCTGGAGGCTTTGCCCTTGCGTGACGTAGAGTTGGTATAGGGTGCCTTTGACACTATTCCAGTCTCTTACCATACTTACGAGGTGCTGATTGGCCTGACCTATATCATGCTATGGCTTGCTTGATACCAGGCCTGCCTCCCTCTCTCTGCGAACTGTTGCAGGCAATGTTAGGCGAAGGGCCAACTCAAGCCACCAGCCGGGAGCCAGGCTAGCGTGACGGGACGATGCTAGCGTGATGCATTGGGCAAGGGTAAAAGGGCAAATTGCACTTTTAAAGTGCCCTCTGAGCTGCTTGAGCATACACAGGACAGGTCCATAATGATCATGGATCCAAGTTGGAAGTGCACTTTGCACTTCTAGACGCGATTTGTATGGCTAACGCCAATCTGACACTTTTCAAAGAGCAGGCACATCGCACACGGAACGCTCATCCTGCCTGCCAACTGTGGGGTCAATTACAGTGATTGGATGTTTGGATGAATGTCCAGGCCACGTCTGACTGTTGCTAATCCAATTCAATGAGCCTTTTCCGTAAGTGCAAACGCAGTGGATACTGGTGTAGTCTGCCAGTTCCATAAGAGCTTTGATCCCCCAGCTCTCGGTTCCCCTTTTTCTTGTCTTCAATCGTACTGCACAGTATCTGAGTTGTAGCCTTTACTATCAGAGACTGAAATTGTCCATTGTTTCATTATAACACCTTGCATACGTTGTTTATATTACCCATCAAGAAGCCAAGGCCTGATCATGTCTCATCCCCCTACCTCTGACCCCCAAGAAGTGCCCTCTGACCATGGAGCAAAAGAGTCTTGTCAATTCTCGTATGACATGACTTTCAATCTTGTGTATTGCAAAACCCAATTACTGACTCAATGATGCTCCTCCTTACCAGCAACGTCTCCCATTGCTCCTGCTCAGGTCGTTCGGGCTCCACTGGAGCTACCCAAGCGCATCCAAGAGATTCTCTGAACGACCGTGGATCGAATCATTCCGGAGAACTCACCATCGCCAACCTAGCTGAGCATGACCGCCACCAGACCTCTGTCCACGCAACAGTAAACAAACGCGCCGAGACCACAGCGACACTGGACAAGGCTGCAAGCAGCCTTGGGGTCAACGCATTCGGGCTCTTCGAAGAGGAGCGTGAGAATGCAGAAGGCATGACACCAATGGAGAGATTCTTGGCGGAAAAGAAGACAAGCACACTCGCAAAAGTCGTGGTGAATGGGAAAGAGGAAATCAAGGATCATGATCGAGACTTGATCTCCCTGGATTCAAGCGGGCATGACTCTTGATTACCATGTGAATCACAAAATCAATCGAGACTCTCAACATAATCGGCGCAAAGGGAAATGCGAACCCTTTATGGCTGCTTTTCCGGCGAGGTACACAGCAGTGACGATAGGAAAGCATGAATGATCTCGCTACTATGCGAGCCTATAATATAGACGACAGCTCGCTAGACACATGTACGGTAGACAAAACGATGAGACCTAAAAAAGACAGAATGATCAACCAAGCAACCAAGCAACCAAGCAACCAAGCAACCAAGCAACCAAGCAACCAACAACCAAGAAATCAAATCATCAGGCACTTCATCTAACGGTGAACATTCTGACTTCCGCCTGCAGATGCTTGGAAGGATCGGTGATAGCTGATTGCTCGTACCGCAGCGGAGATAAGGGAGGATCTCGCTACTGCAGCCTTATGACATTGTAGATTGCCCCCTGCCTATAGATTATGCAGCTAATTGAGCACCCATCAAGTGTCCGAATTATTTTGCGGACAATGCCATCGTTGACTGATGAAGACCGGAACACTCCGTGGTCAGAGCATTGATATTGAGGCTCCTCAGCCATCGACGCGGAGATCCCATACACTATCCTCATGGAAGACCCTTTACATAACAGCTATTGCCATGCTTTGACGACCTCCCCGGGATCGGACTCTCAGAATTGATTTGAGCAGTATGATCTTGGCTTAACTGACACGGAGACAAAGCTCAATAAATTTGAGGAAAATGTTCGAGATACAATCGTCAGCGATGGGAAACTCGAAGAATACACTGATGATACGCGGCAAGAGACGTGTTTTGCCTGGAAAGTCCACGTCTGGGTGCACGACGCGCATGTGACGTGTCAAGGCATCGTTCCTGCTGAATGTCTTCTCCTCTGTGCTCAAGTGACACCTGACCTTCTGCTTGCGATTACTGTGGATCGTGTCTTCATGTCTTGTGAGGTCGTAGCTGCGGCTGAAGACCGTGTTGCACGGCTTAGCTGTCTTGTCTTGCCAGTTAACTGGACGAAATGCGCCATCATTGCCTTCGCAAACTTCTTCGAGCGATTCAGCCACGCAGGTTAATAGGTTAATGACCATGCCGCGACATCGGAAAAGGACTTGACAAAAATAAGACGTAGCTGGTGCGTGAACCATTCGTTTTTTCCAATCGGATATGCAGCAACCCATATCTTGGTACCTTTAGCACTAGGGTCCTAGACTGCATGAAATGTTAATTGCCCGCTCCTAGAACACCTTATCCAGCAATTGGATTCGCATGCATCGTGACCCTCTCAATCCTGACCCCATCCCCTTTCATCCTTCCTTTCTTGTCCGTCTCCTTCTCCTCCATCTGAGACAGAGTCCGCAACCCTTCGTCTCCAATAACATGCCCAAACACAGTATTCTTCCCATCCAAATGCGGCGCCGGCCCATAGAGAATGAAGAATTGACTCCCATTGGTCCCTGGCCCTTTATTGGCCATACTCACTATACCGCGCGCATTATGCCGTAGTGACAGCCGGATCTCGTCTTCAAAGTCGCTGCCCCAGATTGAGGTGGATACTTTTGGTGTCGCAGAGGCGGGGCTACCGGTTTGGACCATGAAAGTGGGGATAGAGCGGTGGAAGGGCGAGTCGTTATATGCAGACGAAGCGCAGAGGGCGAGGAAATTCTAGAAGAAGTCAGCACGCCGGGGAAAAAAAGTGGGGGATCTGGTAAGGCTCACTTCGGCTGTTTTAGGGACAGATTCGCAGAATACCTCTATCTTGATATCACCGAGGTTGGTGTGTAGCGTTACAGACATGGCGTGAGGCCAGACTACGTATTGATCAGCCCATGACAAGCGTTGAAGGAGTAGAGTAGAGAATCCAGTCAGTGAAAAGAAGGCATTTTTAGCCCGAGATCTAGAACTAATCTAGCCGCCGCTCGCGCTAGGAGAGCAAGGCCTTGGCAGGCGGTCCATGCTAGAGTTAAGGTAAAGTAGTAGGTCAGCCCAGAATCAACAGCACGAACAGACAATTCATAGAGTTCTCATGCCCTTGTCATCATTGTTCCTCTGATCGCAGCTAAAATCTTGTCGATCCATTCTCGGCCTTTGATGACCGCTCTGCATATTCTCAGCCTTGCCGTACAACAAACAGTACCGCATGCGGGCATCTGCGCTTGCTGGGAGAAAGCTAAAAGGGCACCACGTTGAAAAGATCCCCAAGAAGTACTACACCGGATAGCAAAACATTGCCAAAATCCTTGCAGCATGCTATGGGCGGGCTAAGCTGTCGTTTGAGCCGCAATGACTGCCTTCGTTCGCGTCTGTGGCCCGCCAAACAGTGCATTCCTGGTGGGGTACCCGGGAATATCAGCAACACTGGTACGTAATCTGCTTATATTCGTCGCTGGAAGGCGGCTTTGACAATGCTCTTGGGAGATTCTCACTGAACTTCTATTCCTACAGCCCCGGATAAAAGGTACGGTTGAGATCCGGCCTACGGTAGGAGTCTCAGCGCCAGTCGCAGTTTCACTGGTCACGATATGTCTTCAACGACGAGAGACGATACATCCCTCTGCCGATTCGGTCACGAAGAAACACTTGGCAGCACCACGAAAGGAAATCACGGACATAGTTGGGAAAGAGATGCTGCTGTTTGCAAGTCCAGTGGGCAAGGAGTACGAGAACGTGTTCTCGATGGACCTACCATTTGTGATATTTATTCCGTTTGGCAAAGGAGGCGAAGAGACCGCCAGGAAGGTGCCGCCTGCGAGCTTACAATTGGCGAGCAGGACGGCAGAGACGTACTATGAGATGGTGGTTACGGTTCAGCAAGGTCATACAGAGCAGAAGAAATACGCATTCCCCGTTCCGTTATCGAGATACGACACCCTCTCTACATTTGGCATGTATAACAGACCTGAGTCAGCCGAGCGAATAACGGACCATCTGGTGACACTTGGAATTTCGTTGCCACGCTGGTCATACGGCCCTCTGGATCCGGTCAGCGTCTACATCAAGCTCTCCCCGAATCCAGACTGGCTGGTCAAAGCTAAACGAGTGACGATAAACAAGATAACGATAGGCATAGACGAAGAAATTGTCTACAATCACGAAGGAGATGAACCGCAGCACAAGGTCAAAACCATAGCGAAACAGACTCAGACAGTAGGTGTGAAGATGCCGGAGGCTGGATACTTCACGAACTTGGGACTGGTGTTTCCAGCAAAGGATTCCAGGGATAGCGATGGCATTTTACCGAGAGGAAAGCCGGCTTTCCCAATGTATTCGGTGACCGGGTTCACGACAACGGGGAGCTTGTACAAGATCGAGTATTTCCTGACTGTCAAGGTACGTCTGCAAGCACCACGAAGTTCATCTAACTGAAACTGTTAGCTGACATCATGCAGGCTCACATGACTTCAGCGAAAGACATCCTCCTCCGGCAACCTATCATCGTCTGTCCCCTTGACCACACCGCTTGCAAAGACGAAATGGAAGCTATTGAACAAGCAGCGAAAGACGCTGGAAGCGTCAAACCAGAAAATCCCATGCTGCCCGCGCCAACCATCATAAGGGTCAACGATTACAAAGCATTGCATGTGCTGGGTATGACAATGGTCGGGACCACAAGGAAACCATTGATCGAATGAATCTTTACAGTGCCAACTTACTCACAGATGGGTGCTACTACTTGAGATCTGGAGGCTTGGCGCACCGCGGCTGGATCTGTACTACCATCCATCTTTTTCATATCCACATTGACGGCGTCATGGCGATTTATGACGAGACGGCTTTCATGGACGGAGGAACGCGGGTTTTCTAGCAGGGCGTTGCGTTCCCACATTGCACATATTGCAGCGAGCGATGTTACATCTTTTCCCGATCAGTGAGAATTGAGATACCATTCCATGAATACCCCACAATCGTGTCGCATATTTACACCCTCTGTCCTTTCAAGATACAGCAGTACTCTTCATAGGAATTGATTCCAAAATCATTGATTCCATCTTAGTGACGATATCCTCGTCAGGAACTGCGGAAACAACAGTCGTACTCGTACTTTGCAAGTATATTTCTGCCGTATTCTTGCAGATGATGAATTGCTGACTGTCTTCTCCCCACGAATTCTTGGCATTTCGCAGATTCATCAGTATCTATAGCAGCGTTCAGAAAATTATTTTCTAATGGAAGGGTTGGCCGGGTATGATCGTACGATTTGGGCGTTCGCTTGTAGATCTACTTGTGAGTTGGCGGGGTGGGGGTTCATGGATAGATAAGAGCTGGATTGATTAGTGGAGTGGGAAAAGAATCTTCATCAAGGAATACTATGTTGGAAGTGTTTCAAGGGAAGGTGGAGTGATGTCAAACGGACTGAGCGTTCACTCACGCCTGTAATAGGAAATCATGGGTAAAGTAGATAGAAGCTGGACGACCACCCTTCTTTGGGAAAGGTCCAATGAAAAGTCTACTTTAGCCGCTCGCTTATCGCGGCTGTCCGCCTTGGCACTCACTCCGCGTTATCGAGTGACACACCCCTCGAGTTACCTGTAGAATCCAAGGTGCATATTCTGAACAGCATACATATGAAGCCTTTAGTATGGAGTCGTGATGAACATTCTCTTAATATCGGAAGATGAACCGACGCAATTTGCGCACCTAATTTTGGTGAGGCGTATGCGTTTTTCACTAGTGGGGGTTCAATGATTTTGCAGACTAAAGTACCTACAGGTCTATATAAACCTGCAACGATTTACTAATCTCGCAGGGAGATGGCGACCCCTTAGTTGGTAACACTATCGCTGGGCGCAACAAATGGAGTCTCTACAGGACGCTCTGCCTGCGGTGTGATCCTCGCAACATGGCGCCTTTGGCCATTGGCCCAGTCGAGTGTAGCGGAGTGCGCGGTGACGCGGTTGTCCCAAACCACTACCGTTTTGGGGGCCCATTTGACTCTCACTTGAAAGTCTTGGCCGAGTGCGATGTGGTCATAGAGGAACTTTAGGAGATTGTCACTTTCCTCCTGCTTGTATCCGATAATGTGGCGGGTGAATTGTGGGTTCACAAAGAGTGCCTTTTCGCCGGTCGCGGGGTGTGTTCTAACAAGTGGATGGATCGATGTCACTGGTTCGCGTCGAACCACTCCACCTCGAATTTTGCTGTTCTGGGCTTGCTCGATTCCTGCAATGCCATTAGTACGGGACTACATGGTCTGATATTGACCATACCTGAATGCAAGGCTTTGAGTCCGTGAAGCCTGTTCTGAAATTCAGGCGAGAGCCGATTATATGCTTCGGCCTGGTTGGCGAACAATGTGTCTCCACCAGCAGTCGGCGTATCGAGAACGTACAAGAACGATGTGCCAGGCGGCTGGTTCTCATATGTCACATCGGAATGCCAGGTGATAGTGTTAGTCCTCGAATCGAGCAGGGATAGAGCCGTGTTGTCATCCGCGCCTCGATGTACAAGATGGACTTCCGGATGGCCTTTGGGTGCTCCACTTGTTGGGTGAATGTGCAATCGACCAAAGTATTTGCCAAAATCTAATGCTTCGCTGATAGGGAGGTCGGCGAAGTCTTGGTCGCGGAACACTGCGACGGGTGAGGTCAGCTTGATTCTTATCTTTGCGCCTGGACAAAACTTGCCGACTACTTTCTTCCGAGCCGTAAACAGAGCCAGCTGGTCTTTTCCCTTGTCTGTCAATTGGCTTATCTGAAGACCTCGGATCTCTGCTCCAATGTTGGGTGTTATATCGTCGACCGAGGTCGCGCCATGAAGTAGGTCTGGAAGATCAGGAACCGCGTCCTTCCCGTGTTCGTAATTGCTAAAAGGCTCGAGGGGAGGATATCTCGAGCATTTGTCAGCGGTGTGTAATCAGTGTATCGTTGGCCATGGATGTTTACCTTGTTTCTGCATCCCAAATAGGAAGATAATTTGTATGTGCGGCAGGCGGCTGCTTCTCGGTTCCCTTTTCCTCTACGCCCTTGTTGTATGCCTGTGGTCCGCCAATGAACACCTCTTTGGGTCCATTCAATGCCTTTGAAAAGGATGCAGCAGGTCCCGAATTTGGCTGCTCGACAAGTCCCGGGGCCATTGTGAGGATGTCGCGAAGAATTATCAAAGGTTTGAGAACATATAAAATCAGGAGAAGGGCTGAAAAGGGTCGTAAATATTCGACAAAGACAGGACTGGACCTGCTGGCCACTTATACACGGTCCAGGTATTCGTCACAGCCATATGGACAGGCGCAGATTGGCCCCAGGAGATAGGAGATAAAGCTTGAATGGCGTGCTCTTTGCAGAAGCCATATCAAATGATTTTTCTGGAGTGGCGACATCTGCATCTTTATCTACGTCTGAGTTGTCTGGGTGGTGGATTTGGCGATCTTCGCGACATTTCCAGATTGCGTGCTTACGCCGCTATATACCCCATCTCCATCGCATCCCATAATTGGCTGCCATGGCTTTTTCGCATACACATCCCACGTTGTACGCAGATTGTGCAATTCTCCGATTATGTTCATCATCCAATGGTTCATTGCTCTGGGTGGGGGTTAAAAACATGGTGTATAAAAGCATAACCGTGGCAAGGTCCGAGGTTGGGTTCCATCATTCGTTGCGCGTGATTCAACCGTTGTCCATGTTCTGCTCTGTACACGCTCAAGATGACTACGACCATCATCCATACAGATCTCGACAACTCAGGCAATATCGCTGTCGGACCAAGTTTTCCTCGCAAGGAAAGCTCATCGGCAAACAGTAGCTTTGAGAAAGGAGCGCATGTACCTATCTCTGACTGTGGCGCTCATCCGCTGCCCACCTACACGGCGACGTTCAAGGGCGACAACGCCTTCTATACACCGATTGAGCGATATGAAGGCAAACATCGGTACGATCCTGACTTCCAATGGGAGCCTGAAGAGGAAAAAAAGCTTGTTCGCAAAGTACGAAATCTCTAGATCTTGCAGCATCGAAGAGACCATGTTACTGACCTTCTCAGCTGGACAAACGTATCTGCGCTTGGGTCTGCCTCATGTTCTTTGCGCTACAACTTGACCGTGGCAACATCACACAGGCCCTGTCAGACAACATGCTCGACGATCTGCACATGAACACCAACGACTACAATACCGGTCAAACAATATTCTACATCAGCTTTCTCTGTGCCGAACTTCCCTCACAGCTCATCTCCAAGAAACTAGGCCCGGACAATTGGATTCCTATCCAGATGGTCTCTTGGAGTCTTGTTGCCAGCCTACAGTGCTTCCTTAGCGGCCGCTCCTCCTTCTTCGCATGTCGAGCCCTTTTGGGTATCATCGAAGGTGGCTTCATCCCTGACAATATCCTGTACCTTAGTTACTTCTACACCAGCATCGAACTACCCATTCGACTATCCTTCTTCTGGGTCTCGTACCAGGCCACTAACATAATCTCTGCATTTTTAGCCTTTGGCATTCTCCGTCTTCGCGGTCACAACGGCTTAGCAGGATGGCGCTGGCTCTTCGCTTTCGAAGGTATGCTAACAGGTGTGATCGGCATCGTGTCCTGGTTCTACCTGCCTCCCTCGCCGACGCAGACGAAGAGCTAATTCCGCGGCAAGGACGGCTGGTTTAACGAACGAGAGGAGAAGATCATGGTCAACCGAATCCTCAGAGACGACCCTAGCAAAGGCGATATGCACAATCGACAATGACTCTCCTTCAAGTATCTGTGGTACAGCTTGACAGACTACGACATGTGGCCTATCTACCTTCTTGGGCTCTCCTGGCTCATACCCAACAATCCAATGACGCAGTACCTGACCTTACAGCTTAGGGCCGCCGGCTTTGGTACCTTCGAAACAAACCTGCTTACAATACCTGCTTACGTTCTCTTCATCCTCCAGCTCCTTTGGTGGACATGGGTAAGCGAGAAAACTAATCAACGCTTCTTGACCGGGCTGGTTAGTCAGATCTGGGCTCTTCCCATCCTGATCGCCTTAGAAACCCTAAACAAACACGCAGGCGCCTGGTTAAAATGGGCGTTAAGCACGCTGTTGGTTGGGGCGCCATATGTGCATGCCATCATCGTCGCCATCACAAGTAGAAACGCAGGAAGTGTGAGGACAAGGACAGTAGCAAGTGCAATATACAACATGACAGTGCAAGCAAATAGTATCATTGGGTCAAATGTGTCCAATTTCACTTTCACTACCTGTATGACATGGATGCTTACTCATTAATCCATAGATCTATCGAAACGACGACAAGCCACTCTATCGACGAGGCAACAAAGTCCTCATTGCAATCTGTGTCTACAATATGGCTCTGTTCCTTGGTGCAAAGGTCTTCTACGCGACAAAGAACAAGTGAAAACATTTGATTCCCGTTTTGGTGGTTTATGTGTCTGACATTCTCGCAGCCGGCGCCAGAAGAAGTGGGACTCGATGTCCGAGCTGGAAAAACGAACATATCTTCAGACGACGAAAGACAAAGGAAACAAGCGGTATGCTCTCCGCATCTCCACCGCGATTTAGAGGGACCTACTGATCAGTTTCGATAGGCTGGACTTTCGTTTCGCACATTGAAATGGTTCTGATGAGATGGAACCAACCCGAGGAAGTTTTGAACCTTCAATTAATTGTGATTAATCCGGGTATGCAACACAGCGCCTGAAAGATGACCGTGGTGGATGTGATTGATGTTGACCTTGGATATATGTAGTGTGGTAGTCTACCCGAAGTTATCCCGAAATGAAATTTAAACAAGGCCTATGTCGTCATCATGATTGATACAGACGGTACGACTGTTATTCTTCTTATCAAAGTCGTATAACGAGGAACAATAAGTAAATGTAATAATGGACGCTGACAAGGTAGACCAAATATGTAGGGGATGCTATCTACGTCAATATATTAAGGTAATTCCTCCTTATTACCTTATAAAGGACTAGAGGATTACTAGAAGTCAAGCTTAGGAAGGCGGCAGCAGTTACCAAACGATAATTTACGATAGCACGTCAGCAAAGAACGTTGCACTTAATACACGTCGACTACAAATCGAAATTTGAACAAGAAAAAAGTAGTTCTACATCAAATGATAATCCTGCCCCTTCCGATATCAATGTAAGTGGTAACAAGTCTTACAACATTTGACGAACGATCGACATCCTAGGTGCTTGCTCTGATGCGTGACACGGCAGCGCAGATTCAGATCAACCCTTCTACAACAATAGATCCAGTAATTCTGTCTTATCCTCTGGACTTGGTGAGGGATGTCTTCTCCATACGCCGTGATTATCTCTCTATACTCGGCCGTCTCCAGTCTCTTCTTCCAAACGAAAACCCTTTCCCATCCCTTCGTGAGTTCTACGTTCATCTCAATCCGACTCCTCACTCGTGCATCTAAGGACCTTGCCCGAAATTTGCATCTTAATCCATCCTTTGACGCTCAGACTTTTTCTTGAGAATATCAATCATGTAAGGTCTTATCGTTGCTTCGCTCATCCTGTCGGCAAGCGCTGCGGTCTTAAAACGATAGGGTGAGGGCGCATGCGTAAGCTTGCCATAGCTAATCAATGTTCCCGCCGGCGTTCCAGTGGAGGTACATGGTGTTGGTCCCAATGGTGCTGTGCTGAGCTGCACAGGAAGCGGTGGGGCACCTGCTGTAACCAGCAACCCACCCGCTGCTACCAGCAACAGCGTTCCTGTCCAAACTTCCAACGCCCCTAGCGGTGACGCCCTCAAGACCTCGATCACCATCTCAATATCTAGCAACGGCATCTCGAGCACCTCAGCGGCCTCGGGCCCCACCAGCCCAGCAGCTGCAAACCCCATCAGCAGCGTAACCACCACTTCTCGTCCCTCCCCTTCTTCTCCAACCGCAAACCCTGGCAGCACAGCAGGCTGCTTATCCGACTTCAAGAACTTTACCTTCAACGGTGGCTAATCTGTCTCCCAATTCCACAAGATCGGCGCTGCAGATCACTGGCTCACCTTTGGCCTCAACATCGACGGCTCCCCTAGCCCCAAAGCCTTACCGGGCCACGTCCCCATGATGGCAGTCGCCTCCGACGTCGTGGCCGCCGTAGCCTTGGTCAACGGTCTCAGTCCTCCAGTGAGGCTCCTCACCTTCAATGAGCCGGAATACTCCTACGGCGGTTTCACGCCCACAATGATTTCACAGCAGGCCTCGGATGCCATTCAGCCCTTGCTGAAGAGCCAGGCTAAAGCACCAAGTTCGTCGCACCCGCCACTGCAGACCCTGGAAGCGAATGGCTGCGAAAGTTCTACGCCGCGTGCGGATGCCAATCGTTCTTCTCAGCCTACAACATCTACGTCTACCAACCCACAGTGCAACAAGTGACGGACGGGCTCTCGGCATTTCACTCCAAATTTAGTGGCAAGCCCATCTGGGTCACCGAGCTTGCTCGATCAGCTGCGATGCAGCTGGGCAATCCATGAACGGGGTTTCCTCGTGGGCGAGCAAGAGCGGGTTCGTGGATCGAGTGTTTGGGAATACGGGTAATCAAATCGGTGGTGGGGATACCAACGTGTGCAACTCGTATTTGCTGGACAGCGGCAACAATCCGTGGCCGTCGTTAGCTACTTTTCAAAATGCCAATTGCAGTTGTGCTCCTGAATCCTAGGTAGGGAGGGACCAGATATCATACTTATACTTTCGCCTTTTGAGCAGCTGATAATGTTTTTCGAATCCTGATATATGTTTTCCTGGCCCTAGGATTCATATTGTCGCTGTGATCGTCCACTGATTCAGGTACTACCATATATCGCGTCATCAAAGCTCATGCCCCGACTGATCCATCTTGTGCACCAAAACCTCAACTGGGCAATGCAGAGGCTATATCAGCAAGTCAAGCAGTGGCATTCCCCTACAGCAACATCCGGCTCCGTAAAATCCGTCACGTACTGGCGCGCACATGGCGACTCGCGCGGTTCACCCACCTTCGTGCGCTTGAAAGAGAGGCATATCATGATTCATTGTATAATATGGCGAAACTCGTCAGAGCTATATTTCACCATTGTTTGGCATCTTCGTTCCACTCCACCGGTTTCCATCTGTTTTGCTAGGAAATGGCACAAAACACCTTGTTTCTCACACTCTTACTTTTACATCTCTTCTCCCCAGCATCGCTCGCCCATCCACTCCTCTCACCGCTCACACTCCCCCCCTCTAATATGCCTTCCCGCCCCTCCCCTCCACCCCCCCACCCAATCCACTGCCACAACCCCACCGGCCCCCCGCCGCGCCCGCACCAACGTCTCCACCTGCCGCCTCACCCTAAATGAGATCCGAAAGTTCCCCTCATACCGCCTCATCCAGCCTTTCCTAGAAGACAAACTCCCCAAATCACCATCCACCCCTCCCTTCGCCGTCCACCACGTCAACAGCGATTGCGTGATTCGGATTGCGAGCTCGGATGCGGAGATCGAGGATCGCTTTTCGTGGGAGATGGTGAGGAGCGTGGCGACTGATATTGTGGAGGATTGTGCGTGGGGTGGGGTGGCGGGGATTGGGAAGGGGGGGGCGTGGACGGTGGCGGTGTTGGGGACGGGGCCGGCGGAAGGGACGTGGGTGCTGGGGAAGAATGGGACGAGGGGCGATAAGGGTCTTGTTTGAGGCTTTGGAATGAGATAATGAAATTGTATTTTTTAGGGTGCATATGGCCTGAAAACGTTAGATGCCCGAGTAGAGTGATCGACGGTCGCAAGTACATCTGCTGCACGCCCATTCGCATTCAGTACGTCTGCTCGCCGTGATGCGATGTCGGTGGATGGATCAACAGATCCGCCCAGCTGTATAGGAAGGCTCAAGGGAATGTCTGGTGACGGAGACATGCCTATTGACTCGAGAATCTCGAGTATACGTTTCTTGGTCTTGTCTTCATCTGCCAGCGCTGATATCGGTCCATTCATTGTGTTTGATTGGACCTCTTCGTCTATCATGAGCGTCTGCAATGATGTAGCAGTTGGTGATTGCCCAAGGACCATGGTATTTGAGCGTATACGTAAGGTTGGAATCTTCCTTAGAGCCATCTTTGTGGTGTTAGGAAGTTAGAATGAGTACGAGAGCCAAACTGCATTTGAGGAGACTTTTAGAAGGATAATATGATTGTTGCGAAAGGATAAAACGACAAAGGAAGAGTCGAAAAATGACTCCACTAGTCAAGCTTCTCAAGGCTTCTTATGACAAAGCTATTTAACGTTGGTCTCGTCTTCTTGTCACTCTCGCGTCAAGTGCCTAGAGGGCTGAAATCGATCATATTGTCAAGGGAAAGATCAAATCAGAGCCGGGTCACAGTCGCTATGCTGCGCGAACTGGCCAGAAAAAAAACAGCCCAAGGGTTTTACCGGCCCTGTACCCAAGCCCTCAATTGGCTGCACAGTGCAGCCCATAGCATTTACCACTCATATCTTTAATCTTGTTCTCCGGCAATCGAAAGGACCTCTTACATTTGCCAGTCCAGTAGAGCTCCTAGCTTCGAGTCAATTTCCGGCAATTGCGGTCGAAGAAGCATGCGAATACTCACCAAAGCATACCAATCATCATTCGTCGCGCTGAATACTGCTTTTCCGGGCTCATGCTGTCTTATATTGCTTGCGTATTCGGCACTAGTGTAGTTCGGGTCCGAATCTTGATTCTCTGGGATGCCCCAATCAATGATGTCGCCATTCCGATGGCTCCCATCCCTACAGACGCAACAAAGAGATGGAGCATGGCAGCCCCTGGAAAGACCATCTGCCAAGAAACTATATCATGCGCAAGATCTGAGCACGGCCTGGGAGGCAAGAACCCCAAATATGCCCAGAATTTAGGACACACGCTGATGATGGTACCATCAAGTTGTATGAACTTGTTGTCGTCCACGGATTCGCAGACACTATTACCGTCGTTGGCGTCGACGGTCAGATCCGAAAAACTTGAACATCAACCGTGGGTATTGCTACCGACAATCCTACGGTACGGCTTCAACGGTAGATCTCGTTCCCGGTAGGAAGTACTTCTCGAATATGCGCGTCTGCTGAGAAGCGGTGATGCTCGACGGTGGGTTTAACGCATTCAGTGCAAGGAAGATTGCGTCGCCATATGCTCAAGTCATGACAACGTGCTGTGGGTTGCTAATTCCGGTTGCAAAAGAATACATTTCCCGCTTTGTCAGCCTGAGAGGTCGTTAACAAATGCTATAGCTTGGTAGTTGGTGGCTTTACGATTGAATCGAGGCTGCGGAGACGACATGCAGGCTAACGGTAAACACGAGAACGCTCCGAAACCACTTATGATACATCTGCAGAAGACTTCGAGTATGCGAAGTCCCACGAAGCACGAAGGAGC